>Ga0208196_1003685_pt1 | contig 12665 bp, 13 predicted proteins | sample AD_JPNNA7_MetaG_FD_184443 | JGI IMG/M metagenome (GOLD analysis project Ga0208196, IMG submission 184443) | Active sludge microbial communities of municipal wastewater-treating anaerobic digesters from Japan - AD_JPNNA7_MetaG (SPAdes) (version 2) | ecosystem: Engineered > Bioreactor > Anaerobic...
GGGGCGGTGCCGGCGACCATGGTGGCCGAGCCGCCGTTGGTGCTCGTCCACACGGGGGTTTGGTCTGCGGCGCGGCGCACGGTGACGGGGGCGCTCGGGTCGCCGCTGGTGTCGACCAGTGCTGGGAGGCCGATGCCGAGCGCGTCCGAGAGACGCAGAAGGGTGCCGATCGTGGGGTTGGTGCTGCCCTGCTCAACGTTGACGAGCAGCCTGCGGCTGACGCCGGCCCGTTGGGCGAGTTGGTCGAGGGTCCAGCCCAGGTCGGTGCGGGCACCCCGGACTCGTCGCCCGATGGCCATCCCGATGGCTGAGGCGGTGGCGGGCTCGGCCGCACGAGGATCCTTCATGACGCGCACTATAGTGCACTCTTTGGTGCATGGTAGGCCGGGGCCAGTGCCCTGCAAGAACCTCGAGCGCAGGGCCTTGGTGAAGTCGGGCTTGAATGGGCGCACCCGGCGAGGCGAAGGCTGCGAGCAACAGTGACACGATCAGGGGCATGCCCCTGAGACTCATCGGCTACTGGCGCAACGAAGATCACCCGGACTACCCCGAACCGAGTGATCTCATCGACCGAGACTGGCCGGACCAAGATCGCGACGACATCGCCAGCTACCTTCGCGGCGGCATCTTCTTCCGGGGATTCATGGGTCTGTCCCCTTGCCGAATCTGTGGACAACACAACGGGTCCAGCGAGTTCACCGACGGTGTCCTGGTGTGGCCCGAAGGTTTGGCCCACTACCTCACCGAGCACGCCGTGCGGCTTCCGCCCTCGATCGAGAACTACGTCCGGCAGCAGATGGACTACCTGGACAGTCAGAAGCCGGACATCGCTTGGTGGGCATCCGGAGCGCCCCCGACCACCTCTATCGATCACCCGCCACTGGCACCGCTTCGCCGCCTGGCGTGGTTCGGGAACGTTCAACTGGTTCAAGATCCCGACCGGCGCCACCCACAACTTCTCATCGCCGGCGACACCCTTCACCTGCACGCCGACGGGCCCAAGGCCCGCAGCTTGGTCGCGTGGTACGAGGACCTCATGGCTGCGACCGGACACGACACCCTTCCCTACACGCGATGACCCTGGGGTCCAGGCCGAATCACCGCAGCCAGCCTCGGCCGGAGGGGATCCGCGATCGCCTAGCCGCGCCGCCGAGTTGCTCCAGGGAGGTGTCGGGCTTTCAGGTGACCCTGACGGGCTATCGCGTCCGCGACTCGACGCGCGCCCCCGGCGAAAGGCTCGGGCGCTTCGTCAGCGGCGGCAGCGAGGGCCTCAGGCAGCCCCACTCTCAGACGCTCAATACGGGACAGAGCGTCGTCGGGATCGAGCCCGAGGGAGATCCCGACGTCGGCCCAGTCCTCGGCCGTCAGGTCGCGAACCTGCCAGGTGCGCCCCATCTTCATAGAGCTCCGCGCAGCTTCACCTTTGCTGAGATACGGGGCGTATGACGCAACGTCGTAGAGGGGCGCGAGGGCGACCCGGGAGCCGCGCAGCAGGAGGGAGTAGTTCTTCGCGTGGGCGTCGGTGCCGCCGACCAGGACGTTGAACGTGAGGGCTTCGAAGAAGCTGGAACGGGCGAGATCGCGGTCGGGGAGTGCCAACGTGGCGAAGAGAGCGGCGACGTTCTTGACGCTTGGGCCCCCATCCGACTGGTACTTCTTCGAGGGAGGGTAGTTCATCGCCTGCAGCAGATCTTCCTGATGCAGACGAAGCCACACGCCGTCCGAACCTCTGCCTCGGTCGTAACGGGTGGAGACCAGCGTCTTGGCCCCACCGAAGTCGACCAGCTCGACGTGGGCGGTTCGAAGCCCGAGGTGGGCGGCCGCCCGAAGGCAGACGAACTCGTTCACGTGCAGGTCCGCGAAGCGCGTCTCCGCACGCGTTGGCTTGAGGATGTGGGTCGTCGGGGTCGAGTCCTCAGGGACGCCCCAGTCGCCATCATCGAGGCGATGCAGCGCCACCTTGTTCTGGACGCCGGCGAGGCTCCAGCGGCCCGCGCCTGCCCCCACTTCCCAGCCGGCATCGCGGACGGTCAGCCCTACGAGAAGATCGTTGACCTCGCGGTGGGAGAGCCGACGGACTTTCCCGGTTCGCTGCGCTGCATCAGGTGGGTCGACATCAGCGGGGAGAACCTGAACGGCTCCTGCGGCATCGCGCCCCACGTGGCGAAGGAGGGCGAACGGGTTTCGTGGCGAAACTTCGAACCTCCTGCCCCACTCCTCTCGGACGCCGAGGTTGTCGGGGAGCAGGCCCTCAAGCCATGCCGCGACGACGCGGTTGCTGTGCCGCGAGCCACTGAGTGGCATCGACAGGGAGAGCGGCGTCGGGACACGACGCGTCAGGTAGAGGTCGTCGTAGCTGAAGCTCAGCGCCCCACCCGAGGCCTGGGCCAGGCGACCGGCGAGGATGCCGTCGAGGTAGACGTTGAGGTGGTCCGTCATGTGCGTTCCGCGAAGAAGCCGGCGAAGGGGTCCACGTCTGTCCCTGTCTCTGGGGGCGGTGCCGAGACCAGTTCGAGGGCAAGGTCGAGTGCCGTGAGGACGTCCAGGACCTTGCCCAACTCGACGGCCGGGTTCTTGCCCGACTCGAAGCCGGAGAGCCACTGGCGAGAGACCCCAGCCCGCTGCGCCAGCATCGCTTGCGTGAGGCGAGCCTCGCGGCGCCGGTGCCGAACTGCCGCCCCGAGGTCTCGGACCGTGGTGAGCATCCTGCCCTCCGTCGCGTGCGTGGATTTGTCGCGGCTGAACGACATCTAGAAATGTCAGAGTACCACGACATCCGAAAATGTCGCCGTTAGACGACAATCCGGTACGCGGCCGTATCGCTACGGCGCGTGCCGCGGGAGGCTGCGGGCGAGAAGCCGTTCATGGGGCCGTGGCAGGTGGGGTGATCACGCACGCTACGGCGACTTCATGCGCGGCTTCATCCCCGGGGGGCTGGCTCAGATGGGGTCGCACTCGCCTTTCATGAGCGCAGTCCGGAGGGCTTCGTGTCGGGGGCGGGGGTGCGCGGCATACCTCATCGGCGTCGGGGGTGCCTGCGGTCGGTTACCGTGGCAGGACAACCCCCTGAGGCCATAGCTGTCCTCGTCCGTCCGTGGGCCACGCGGTCATGCACAGACATGGAGACGACGAGATGAAGAAGCGAACCCTCGGCCAAGGCTTGGAGGTCTCCGCGATCGGGCTGGGGTGCATGGGGATGAGCTCGAGCTTCCCGCCCTTCCCGGACCGCGCCGACATGGTCGTCCTCATCCGGCAGGCCGTCGACGCCGGGGTGACGTTCTTCGACACGGCGCAGGTCTATGGCCTCTTCACCAACGAGGACCTTGTCGGCGAGGCGCTTGAGCCGGTGCGCGACCAGGTTGTCATCGCCACGAAGTTCGGCTTCGAGCTCTCCACCGGCCAGCCGACGGGCGTCGACAGCCGTCCCGCAACGATTCGCAGCAGCGTCGATGACTCGCTCCGCCGGCTGCGCACCGACTCGATCGACCTGCTCTACCAGCACCGCGTCGACCCCAACGTGCCAATGGAGGACGTCGCCGGGACGGTCGGCGAGCTCATCGCCGCGGGCAAGGTGCGGCACTTCGGGCTCTCCGAGGCGGGCGCCGCCAACATCCGTCGCGCGCACGCGGTCACGCCGGTGACGGCTCACCAGAGCGAATACTCGCTCTGGTGGCGCGAGCCCGAGCACACGATCCTGCCGCTGCTGCGCGAGCTGGGCATCGGCCTGGTGCCGTTCAGCCCGCTCGGCAAAGGCTTCCTCACCGGCACCATCGATGAGGACACGACGTTCGGTGAGGGCGACTTCCGCAACACCGTGCCGCGGTTCGCGGACGTCGAGGCACGCCGCGCCAACCAGACCTTCGTCGACCTCATCGCGCGCATCGCCCAACGTCGCGGCGTCACTCCGGCCCAGGTCGCCCTGGCCTGGCTGCTGGCTCAGGGCCGCCAGATCGTGCCGATCCCCGGCACCACGAAACTCTCCCGCGTCACCGAGAACCTCGGCGCGCGCAAGGTCGTCCTCACGCCCGCCGACCTGGCACTCATCGACAAGGCCGACTTCCAGGCGGAGGGCGCGCGCTACTCCGAGGCGAACGAGCGACTGATCGACCGCTAGGAGGGCGCGCGGTCGCCCATCAGGCGCTCCCGCGGTTCGCGGCGGCCGGTCCGCGGGTGCACGGCATACCCCTTCCTCGGGTATGCCGCGTGCTCGCCTTCGGGGGCGCCTCCAGCTGCCCCGCGCCGGACCTTCTCCTGCACAGACTCACTGGGAATCCGGTGGTGAAGTTGACGTGGTGTACGGCGTACGCCTATGGTCGGGGCACCCGAGGTGTACGTCGTACACCAACGGATCGACACCCGTCAGGAGCAGGTCATGGTCAGTTCCCGCACCACCGCGCGCATCGCCGGTGCTCTCTACTTCGTCACCCACGTCACCTCCGTGGGGGCGGTCATCCTCTATGGCGCGTCGGCCTACGACTCGCAGTCACCCCTCGCTGGGCGTTCCTCGGTCCTCATCGGGGCGCTCCTGGAGATCGTGTTGGCCGTCGGGGTCGTGGGCACCGGCATCGCCCTGCTGCCGCTGTTGCGGCGGTACTCCTCCGGTGTGGCCGCCGGCTATCTGGCGCTGCGGACCCTTGAGGCCTCGGTCATCCTCACCGGCGTGGTCGTCCTGCTGCCCGTCGTCGCGCAACCGTCGCTGTCGACCTCGCCGGGCCTCGGCTCCGACGCCATCCTGAGCCTTCGACTCATCCACGACTGGACCTTCCTCGTGGGGCCGGGCCTGATCGTGCCGTTCCACACCGTGCTGCTTGCTTGGTTGCTCTGGCGCAAAGGCCTAGTGCCGCGCTTCATCCCGGTCCTCGGCTTCATCGGCGGGCCCCTTGTCGGCGTCATGAACCTCGCCCTCATGTTCGGCGTCAGCCGCCCGATCGCGGCCACTGCGGTGCCGGCCTTCGCGTGGGAGGTGAGCCTCGCGGCATACCTCATCATCCGCGGGATCCGCCAGCCGTCGGACACCTCCCCGTCGACGCCGTCGCCTTCAGAGACAGCGACATCGGTGACGGTTGAGGTGGAGTCGGCGACTGCGAGCCAGCGTGGGTGAGTCGGTGCGGTCACCCCGCGCCTTCGTGGCGCTGGGCGCCGCCTTCGCCGTCTTGGTCCTGGGCTTCGTGCGCCTGCCGGTGCAACTGGCCGCCCTCTGCTCGCCGATCACGCCCCGGGACCAGAACGGCATCATCGCCCTGTTGGTCCCCGCGGTCGTCGCCAGTTGGGGGTCGAGCGATGCCGAGCCCACCGCGGACCTGCTTGCCCTCGAGGGGTATTGGATGCGGTTCCATCTGTTCAAGGCCGCCTTCGCCATGGCCGCAACCGTCGTCATCGTGCTGCTCGGTCGCGCGCTATGGCGAGCCGGTCATGTCTGGGGTGCAGCGTTGCTGGCGGCTCCCGGGCTGTTGGGGCTGGTGGCCCTGCTGGCCAACCTGCAGGGAGCGGTCGCACCCGGCCCGTCGCTGCAGTCGATGCTGCCGCTGACCCGAGACGGCAGCCTGGGAGCGGTGCTCCTCGACGTTCGTGCCGACCTGGCTCGGCAGGGGTCCGGAGTCGTCCGGTCCGTGCGGGTCGACCGGCTGATCACCGACTTCGCGCTCTATCACTGGGTGTTCGCCGCGCTGTCCAGCGTCACCGCGGTCGTCCTGGCGGTCGCCCTACTCCGTTGGCGGCATACCCCCGCGCCGTCGTTGGCGGACGCCCGCTCCGCCCGCCGCGCCCGGCGGGTCCTCCTCATCGGAGGCGCCCTGTCCAGCCTGGCGTGGGCGGTGCTCTGCGTGGCCAACCTCAGCAATGCGCTCCACCCGGTCAGTGGCCTGTTGGGGTGGCTGCGCCTGTGAGGCCCGCCGCGAACGCCGGGGTAGGGGGGCGGCCAGGGTCGGGCCAGGGCTGTCTCAGGGCGGCACCCAGTGACGGTGTTCGGCCTGCAGGGCGGATCGTGGTGGCATGACGACGACCTCCGAACCGGCACTCGAATCGGCAGCAGGGCCAAGGCACGATTCGATACCGCAATACTCGATGCGGAAGGTTCTGTCGGTCTGGGCCGCGGCGACGGTGCCGATGATCGTTCTCTCCTGGGTGGTGGCGCCGGCGCTGACCGGAACCCTGTCCGGCCCGGCACCGTTGCCCCGCGCTCTCATCCTGTGCATGACCGCCGGCCTGGTGTGGCAGGGCGTGCTGGTTCTCGCCCTGACCTGGCGCGAAACCCGTTCGCTGCGGTGGGGGCGCGTCCGCGACGCCCTCTGGCTGCGTCCCCCCAGCAGCCCGCGTTCGGGCCGCGTCGGCGGGCGCCTCTGGTGGGTGCTGGTCCCGGCGATCGCGATCTTCGGGCTGACGCAGCTCCTCCCGTCGGTCAAGGCCCCTTCTGGCCGCGACCTCGGCGTCTTCCTGGAGTCGGCCGATGGGCAGCACTTCCTGGCGGGAAACTGGGCCTGGCTCGCGATCATTGTCGTGCTCGCCGTCTTCAACACCGTGCTTGGCGAGGAGTTGCTTTTCCGCGGCCTTCTCCTGCCCCGGATGCGGGGCGCCTTCGGGAAGAAGGACTGGCTGGCGAACGGCGTGCTCTTCGCGCTCTATCACCTGGACATGCCGTGGGCGATACCCGCCATGCTCCTCAACACTTTCGCCCTGTCCTACCCCGCTCGGCGGTATCGAAGCGCCTGGCTCGGAATCATTGTGCACAGCGTCCAGTCCGTCATCATCCTGGTGGGGACAATCGTGGCGGTGTTGAGGTAGCGCCCTTGCGTCGCATTGACGACTTTCGTCATTCTCTGCCGGGCTAACGCCCCGTCACGAACTCCGAACTCGCGGGGTCGACGTCGCCGACGACCGCCACACCGACACCGGGATCCCCAGCCGCGTCACCCACGACGGCCGCCACTGCGGCGGCGCCCCTCGTGGCCCAACTTCCCGGGATCCCGGTCGTGGCCGGCAAGACCCAGACAGCCGCGACTCGCATCCTCAAGGCCGCTGGCTACACGGTCAGCGTCGTCAGGGAAGAGGCATCGGACGGCGTCACTGGCACCGTCCTGCGGACGTCACCCGAGGCGGGCTCGGCGCTCGCGCCGGGAAGCCGCGTCACCCTCGTGGTCCTGCAGGTGGTCGCGGAGGAGGAGCCTGCGGGGTCCAACTGCACTCCGGGCTACGATCCGTGCCTTCCGCCGGCGAGTGACTATGACTGCGCAGGGGGCAGTGGCAACGGCCCGAAGTATGTCGAGGGTCCCGTGCGCGTGACGGGCTCTGACCCCTATCGGCTCGACGCCGACCACGACGGCATCGGGTGCGAGTGATAGACCCGCTCGGCAGTGCCGGCCAGAACGGCGTGCTGCTCACTCTCGGAGAGTTCGGCGACAAGGGCGCGCGCGGCGGTGACGGTCGCGGCATACCCTCCTGCCCGCAGGCTCACCGGCCAATCGGAGCCGAAGAGTAGGCGATCCGGGCCGAAGCACGCGAGCAGGTGCTCGACGAACGGCCGCAGGTCGGCGACGGTCCAGGACGCGAGGTCGGCCATCGTCGTCATCCCCGACAGTTTGCACGCGACCTGCGGCAACCGCGCGAGATCGGCCACCAGGGTCGCCCACTGTCGCGCCTCAGGGGAGTTCCACCCGGCTGCGACGGGCGCCTTCCCCGCGTGGTTGAGGACCATGACGAGGTCGGTATGCCGCCCGCTCACCTCCCGCGCGACGGCCAGGTGCTCGGGGCGCAGGATGAGATCGAGGGGCAGCCGCCGTTGCGCCAGGGTTCGCAGCCCGGGGCCCTCGCCGGCGGCAGTCAACCAGCCGGCCGAGTCGGGCTCGGCCAGCGCCTGGTGACGCACGCCGAGCAGGCGGGCGCCGGAGGGGTGGGCGGCGAGGGCGTCGAGGGCCGCGTCGACGTGCGGGTCGAGCAGGTCGACCCACGCGATCACCCCGAGCAGAGCAGGGTCGCGGGCCAACCAGAAGTAGTCGTCGGTCTCGGCCGGATCGTTGAGCACCTGGACGAGGATGCCGGTCCGGACGCCCGCCTCGGCTTGGGCTGCGTGCAGATCGGTCAATCCGAAGTCGCGGTGGATGACCGACATGGTGACCGGGTCGATCCACCGCTGAGGTCGGCGGGCGAGGTCCCAGAGGTGCACGTGTGCGTCGATCACCGTCGCTGCCACGTCATCCCTCCGATCCCTCGGCTATCCAGCCCTATGATATGCATAGATACTGTCTTCCCTCTTGCGGATTCGAGGTATTCCGCCATCGTCTGGCGACGGCGGAATACCTCGACCCGGCGCAGCGCCAGCCACGGAAGTGAGATGCCGATGTCAGACTTCGAGACCATCGCCTGGACCGTCGATGCGGACGGCATCGCGACCCTTACCCTCAACCGGCCCGATCGGCTCAACTCCTTCACCGTGACGATGGCTCGCGAGCTTGAGCACGCCTTCCGCCACGAAGCGCTCGATGACGACGTCCGCGCGGTTGTCGTCACCGGCAGCGGCCGGGCGTTCTGCGCGGGTATGGACCTCTCGGCTGAGGGCAACGTCTTCGGTCTCGACGAGTCGCTGCTTCCGACCCCCGAGCACTTCTGGGAGCACTACGCCGACGAGCCGCTGCATGACGGCGTGCGCGACACCGGCGGCCGGGTCACCCTCGCGATCCACGACCTCCCCAAGCCGGTCATCGCCGCCGTCAATGGCCCAGCGATCGGCATCGGCACGACGATGACCCTCGCGATGGACGTCCGGCTCGCCTCGACGACGGCGCGGTTCGGCTTGGTCTTCGGCAAACTTGGCATCGTCCCCGAGGCAGCGTCCACCTGGTTCCTCCCGCGGATCGTCGGGCTCGCGCAGGCCCTCGAGTGGATGTATGCCGCGCCCGTCCTCACCGCCGACGCGGCCCTCGCGGGGCGGCTGGTTCGCTCGGTGCACGAGGCCGAGGACCTGTTGCCCGCGGCATACGAGTTGGCGCGGTCGTTCGTCGTCGGGAAGTCTCCGGTCGCGCTCGCCTTGACCCGCAAACTGCTCTACCGCAACGTCGGCGTCAAGCACCCGCTGCAGGCCCACCTGGCCGACTCGCTCGGGATGTATTACACGTCGATCGGCGACGGGCGCGAGGGCGTCGCCGCGTTCCTGGAGAAGCGGGCGCCGCACTTCAACGGCCGCGCCTCGGACCTCCCTCGGATCACCCCGGAGCAATGATCAGGACCGGCGCTTGACGCGCTGGTTCCGGATGCTGCCTCGCAGATGCAGGGGCGACTGCTGGCGGCGAAGCCTCGCATGTGTTGAGTTATCACGACTACCCTTAGACAGTTAGGGCAGTCCCTTGAAGGATTCCTCCCCATTTCGGACCTGAATGCACGCAGCCCGCCAGAGGACATCATGAACCTGACCTCCTACCAGAAGACGCGAGTGGGTCTGATTGTCTGGGGCGCGGCTGGCCTGTTGCTCACTCTGGGTGCGGTGTCCCTGGGGCATGTCGCCTGGGTCATTTCCATGGCGCTCCTGCTGATCTCCGCGGTCGTCCGGGTCCCTGGTCGTCCGTCCGCCCTGTTCTTTGGGGCTTCCGTTCCACTGGTTCTGGTTGTGGTGGGTCACGCCGCGGGCCCCGGTTGGTCGTGTCACTCCAGTCCCACAGGTTCTGGGTGCGATGAGTTGCTCGACCCTCGACCCTACTTGATGGCGGCGTTGGTGCTGCTTGCCACCGGCACTGCACTCGAACTTCTGTTGCGGCGAGCGAGTTCGCGTGGCACGGCGATCCACAGTTCTTGACGATTCCTCGTCACCCCTGATCGTTAAGGCCACTGCCGCAGAACGCAATTCGCGGCCGGCGCCTCGCGCTCACTCCACCGGCAGCAGCCGAGCGCCAGGCGTGAACGTCGCCGGGATGTGCTCATAGCCCGCGTTGACCCCCTGCTGCGGATAGGCGCGCAGCCGTTCGCGGTCGACGACGTAATCGGGCATCCGCGTGAGGATCTGCCCCAACAGCTCGGCCGCGATGGCCCGGGCGATGTGCGCCCCCGCGCAGCGATGCACCCCCAACCCGAACGCCGTATGCCGGTTCGGCCAGCGGTCGATCCGCACCTCGTCGGGCGCCTCGAACTGCTGCGGATCACGGTTGGCCGAGCTCCACGCGAGCAGCGCGCGATCGCCGGCACGCATCGGGCAACCGGCAATCTCGGTGTCCCGCACAATGGTTCGTGCCAACGCCTGCGTCGGTGAGAACGCCCGCAGGAACTCCTCGATCGCCCGCTCCAGCCGCTCGGGATGCGCGATCAACTCGGCGCGCTGCGAGCGATCGGCATCCAGGTGCACGAGTGTCTGGCTCACCAGCGAGGCCGTCGTCCCCACGCCTCCCGAGATGAGCAATTCGATGATGCTGTATGCCGCGTCGTCGCTCATCGGGGCACCGTCCACCTGCGCGCCGACGAGGTAGGACACGATGTCGTCCCTCGGCTGTGCCCGCCGGGCCGCGATCACGTCGGTGATCTGCTGGCTCATCCACGGGATGCCCTCAGCGAGCGCGTGCGCATGCGCGTCCGTGCCCGGCCGGTTGGCGAGCACCGAGTGCATGGTGTGCGAATACCGTTGCCATTGGCTCGCATCCATGCCGAGCCAGTCGAGCGTCACGGCCGCCGGGACCCCGATGACAGTCGCGAGATCCGCCTGCCCAGCTTCGATGACGTCGTCGACGAACCGCGCTGTCCAATAGGCGATCCGCGGACGCAGCCCGTCGAGCGCCGCTGGCGCGGTGACCGCGTTGATGATCTTGCGATAGGTGCGGTGCTCCGGCGGGTCGAGCTCGACCGGGATGTGCAGGTGCACCGGCGCCTTGGGGATGACGTTGTTCAGCCCCTCGCCGCCGTGCGCGGACCGCGCCGACGAGAAGGTCTCGTCATCCCGCGCGGCCGCGAACACCGACGCATAGTCGGTCAGTACCCAATACCCACCGTGCTCCGAGCTCCACACCACCGGCCCCTGCGCCCGTAGCGCCCGATAGGACGCCACTGGGTCCAACGAGTGCACGGTGCTTGTGTGGTCGAAATGCACCACGGGACAGCGACTCGACCCACCATCGGCGGTCTCGCCGCCAGGCGCGCTGGTATGCCGCGCAGTCCCGGACTCGGGGTCGGTCACCTGATCCATGGGGCACCTTCCACGTCGTCGGCATTGACTGGCTCTGACCCTTGCTGCGGGCGCTGGCCCGGCTCTCGGACGCCAGCCCTCCCGCATCGCAGATTCCATGCATATGATAGCCATCATCTGGTGATCGCGGACGGAGCTGGCCCATGGAGATCGGCGTCATCCTCGGCGACGTGCACGGCTCGCTTTCGCCGCGGGACCACCTCGACGCGCTGCTGCGCCAGGTCGAGGCCGCCCAGCGGGCCGGGATGACCTACCTGACCATCGGCCACCACTACGTCTACGGCGACTACCGCTGGCTGCAGCCCATCCCGACCCTCGCTCGGTTGGCCGCCGAGCTGGACGACGGGGTCCGGCTCGGGACGACCGTCCTGCAGACCCCGCTCGTCCACCCGATCGCCCTCGCCGAAGACCTGGCGACGCTCGATATCCTCAGTCGCGGCAATCTCGTCATCGGACTCGGCGCCGGTTACCGGGAGTCCGAGTTTGTTGCTCTCGGAGTCAATTTCGCCGATCGCTTTGCCATGCTGGAAGAGTCGATCGAGCTGATGACCGCCCTGTGGACCCAGGCTCGGGTCACCCACCGGGGCCGCTTCTGGCAGGTCGACGACGTCGAGCCGCACATCCAGCCCTGGCAACAGCCGCACCCACCGTTGTGGATCGGCGCCATGACTGAGCGGGGCGTCAAGCGGTCGGCACGCCTCGCCGACGGGTGGCCCATCACCCCCGAGACCAAGATCCCCGACATGGTGCGGCTCCTCGCGATCTACGAGGACGAGCGGATCCGCCTCGGCAAGCCCCTCGTTCGCCACCCGTTGCGCCGCGAGATCATCCCCGGCCGCACGACCGAGGCGGCCTTCGAGCGGTTCGAGTCGATGGCCAAGGAGCGCCTGCTCGCCTATGCCCGGCGCCAACTCGCCACCCGCTCGGAGGACGAGCTCTCCCAGGAGTTCCGCTCTGTCGCAGCCAAAGAGACCTTCATCGGCACGCCCGACGAATGCATCGCCCAGATCCGTGAGCTCGCCGCCCTCGTCCCCATCGACCCCATCCTCGTGCGCGCCCAATGGCCGCGGATGAGCGCCGACCAGGTCGTCGACTACCTCGAGGACCTCAGCCGGGACATCGTCCCCGCCGTCCGCGAGATCACGCCGGTCCAGCAGGTCATCCGCCCACCGGTCGCCTAGGGTCGCGAATGTGAGCGGGTATGTCGTCCTGTCTGCAGTGGTCCGCGCCGGGGTGGCCGTGCCGGCCGAATCTTCGGGGGCCTGATGCCGCTCGCGGTCGGCGTGCTCGGGGCGCTCGCGTTTGCGACGGAGCTGCTGCTGTGGGCAGGTGTGGCCGTGGCGGTCCAGGCTGCGGTCGGGGGTTGGCTGGGTTGGGTCCTTGGTCTGTTGGTGGCCGTCCTGGTCATCGTCGCACTGGTGGGGGATCGCTCTCCTCATGGGTGCCGTCGTCATGGTGGTCGCCGAACTCAAACCTGACCGCGGGCGTGAGCCTTCCGACTCGGGCGGCC
>Ga0208196_1003688_pt1 | contig 12664 bp, 25 predicted proteins | sample AD_JPNNA7_MetaG_FD_184443 | JGI IMG/M metagenome (GOLD analysis project Ga0208196, IMG submission 184443) | Active sludge microbial communities of municipal wastewater-treating anaerobic digesters from Japan - AD_JPNNA7_MetaG (SPAdes) (version 2) | ecosystem: Engineered > Bioreactor > Anaerobic...
TCAAGGCGCGCAATTCATTGCAGTATTCAGACGCCGGGTTGACCATCAGCGATACCGAGAAATCCTCCGAGTATCGCGCCTGGGCTATGACCTTCAGGCAGGGCGCGCTACAAGAAGCGGCTAACATGAAGAAAGCGGCAAACATAGCCAGCGTACTGGAGGGCGGCAGTGGGCTACATAGCAGCTACTACAACCTATAATGGGCGCGTTAAGCTAGCGGAGCCCAATTCGCTAGTGCCTGAGAAAAAGAAGTTTCCCGAGTGGCTGCCCTGGCTTGTATTGGGAGGCCTGACCCTGGGCGGAGGAGCGGCTGCTGTTAATTCCTATAATAATTACGTCAAGTCGATCACGCGCCATTATCGCAATCGCAACATAGCGGCATCACTGCTAGCCCTGCTAGGCGTAGGTGGAGTCGCGGCGGCTATCGGCGGGGTTGGCAAGACGCCCCCAAATCGCGACAGCCTATCTGACATGCCTCCGGAGCTAGAGTCGGCGGCTCAAACCGGTTCATAGTGGTTGAATTCACCAATGTGCGTGTCCATGCGTTTCACCCGCGGTACATGACGGTATCGTGGGAGATTGCCAATATCCCCGGCGGGACTGATTATACAATCGACATAGAGCGCTCAGAGACACCTGATGGGCCATGGACGCTAATTGCTCAAGGGCTAGTCGATAGGGAGTTCTATCACGATTGGGACGCCAATCAGTACAACCTCCGCAGACGGCATTTCTACAGGGTGACTTATAGGGACGGTAGCGGAGCACCGGTGGTGTCTCCAGCCGTGACTAACCTTAACACTCCAGATGCTATTGCCTATGACATCATTCGCCGCGAGCAGCTAGCCCTCAACGTGCTTTCAGGCAGGCCGGGGTTTTTCCTAATAGAGCGCACGTGGGGAGCTCCGTGTACGTTTTGCTATGATAGCGTAGCGCAAAAAACTAGCGTATCTGACTGTCCTTATTGCTACGGCACGCGCTATGCTGGTGGATATTTCGAGCCCATCTTCGGATATGTCTCTCAGCAGGGTTTGTCCAACCTTAATCAGCAAGCTACGCCCATCATGGAAATGCAACAGGTGACCAAGCAGTTCTGGACTAGCAATTCGCCGCTGCTAAAAGTGCGAGATGTGTTTGTTGATGCTGAAAACAACCGCTGGCGCGTCATGGCGATCTCTCATACGGAAAAGCTAGGCGCGTTTATGCGTCAGATCATGTCAATGAGCGAAGTGCCTAAGGGGCATATCATTTACGACATCCCCGTGCCTAATCTATATGACTTCCACCCGGTGAGGGATTATCACATATGGGAGACCACCCCATTCCTCGAGCCATAGTATTATGGGATCCTGGCCGTGTCATCTATACTAACCATGGAGTCATAGAATGGAGCGGCCGGCATGAAAAGTCCCGTAGACATCGACAACGACATTCTCGCTTTCCTGCAATCGTTTTTCTCGACTCCGAGGACGGTGATTGTGGGACAGGCGCACCGGACGCTGCAGTGGAATCCCAATCCCAAAACGACGGATCTGCTGATCAGGGCTAAAGACATCGCCAATGCCGAGACGCTAGACGGCAATAAAATCTCCATCATCATTGATCGCGGCAACTCGCGCTTGCTGTATTCAAGCCTAAAGAGCAGAATGGCGCGTGATATCCCTCGAAATAGCGAGACCTTTCTGGAGCTCATCACCGTTCCTTATGCGCTGCACTGCCTATCTTCTAACGACTACGAGGCCAGCCTAGTCGCGGGCATCGTTGCCAACGCCATTTGGATGCATCACGACACCTTTAAGCCATTGGGATATCATCGTGTGAGAGTTGACGGAATTGGTGGGCCGACTATACTTATCAACGAGAAGAGTAGTGTTAACCTGTATGACGTGCCAGTGTCGCTTCACATCTTCTACAACACGCATTACAGGATTAGCCACAATACCGAGGAAGTAATGGGCTATAACACGCCGATTATAAAAGAGATAGCAACGGAGGGCTAGCATGGCTGCATATCGCGAACCCGGGGTAAATGTTACTATACAGGAAGACCGCCCCTCTCCAATTCCGGAGGCGCGCAAGCTCCCTGCTGCGGTAGTGGGGCCTGGTTTTCAGGTAGAGGAAGCGCTATGGGCGGGTACGTATGATACGACCAGCTGCGATCTGCCCTATCCCAATCTAATGTCTGGCGCTAGCGTTGTGACTAATAGCGTGAAGGTCACGATCGCCAACTCGGCCGATGATGTCAGTTACAGCATCCTGCCGGAGTTTTACACCGCTGGAAACGACGGGGTAACGCTGGATGCCGGCGTGTATCACGTACTTTCTTCGGGCAATGCAGGGGCCTTGACCAATGGCGAGGTGGAGTTCTACGACATCGACACGTGGTCCAGCGCGATCAACTACCTGTCGACGGATATACTACAAATCCTCAGCGGGCCTTCCGCGGGGCCGTATGCTATTGCCGGCTTTGACGCCGCTACACGCAGGCTAATCCTTCAGGATGCCTGGTCTGGGACAACTGGGACAACCTTTGAGTGGGAGATTAGGCGCCCACTTTCGGGTGGAGTGCGGCTCTCCTATCACGCCCTACGCACTGATCACGTGCGTGCGCGTGCGCAGTTCTTGACCACTGACGAGGTTGTTGCCGCTGCTGGTGGCAAGCAGGCGATCATCCCCGAAAACCCGCTCTTCTACGGTGCCTTTATCGCCGCATCGCAGAGAGCTCCCGTATGGGTGGTGGGGGTGGAGGATGCTGATGGCGCCTTCAATCCCTCGCTGGCTAATACGGCTGCTTGGTTGGACGCATTGGAGTACTGCCAGCAATTCACCGATATGTACTCCTTCGCCATTCTGACGCAGAATGACACTGTAATCACATACGCCCAGACGTTTGTCGACTGGATGTCTCTACCGGAAAACCGCTGTGAGTGTATCGCGGGAGCTTGCCCGGCGCGCACCACACTCGAGGAGGCTATCCCATCGACTACCGGCGGCCGCTTCAGCGCTGATGGCACGACCTTCACCCACTCCGGTGGATACAACTTCATCTCCTATGGATGCGAGCCCATGGGTTACATCGAGGCTACGCTGGGAGACACTACGGTAAAAGTCAGGGTGCGCAAGGTTGAGGCTAGCGTAATGCAGGTTTTCGACGCTGACGACGTGCCAACCTCAATGCGCAGCCCGGCGACTGTTTCGTGGCGCTATGTTAATAAGTACTTCACCAACACCGAAGAGGCACAGTACTATGCCGCATACGGCGAGAGCTTCCAGGACAAGAGGATGCGTCTCTTCTGGCCCGACAAAATCGGAGCTCTCGTCAATGGCGTAGAAGTATCCATGCCTGGGTACTACTGGTGGTGCGAGAGGTTTGGCAGGCTAGCCGCTTTGCGCAATCCTGCAACCCCCTTCACGCGGACTAAGTCTAGCTTCTTCACTCGCGTCTTCATGCCGTTCCGCGGACGCACGCTGCTTAATATCATAGCAGGTGGCGGCTGGGAGCTCGGCGTGCAGGATTCCGTCAGCTTGCCTCCGTATTGCAGGCATCAGCTGACAACTGACATGACCCATCCGGCGCGTGCCGAGCAGAACGTGGTTCACTCGATAGATCACTGCGCTAAGTATATCCGCGAGGTGCTTGACAAGAACGTTGGCTCGCTAGGCAGCAGCGCTTTGCTGACCAACCTTAAGAGCATCTTGAGCGGCGTGGGGATTTATCTAGTGAATAAGATCCAGAGTCTGGCTAGCTTCAAGACTCTTAAGCTGGACTATAGCGAGCTTGACCCGCGGCTATGGGATGTCAATGTGCGCGCTGGCGCTCGTTATCCAGTCAATAACCTAGACGTTATCCTAATGGTGTCGTAGGGAGGCTCATATGGCTCTGCTCAAAGATTGGAACCAGCATGTATCGTCTATCGATCAACTTGATCCAGGCGAAAACATTGGTAAATTCATAGAGGGCGAGACCATTGTCATGGCTGCGGGTCCTCCGGTATTTGACCCCAACAACCTTGACAGTGTTTCGTTAATGCACACAGTCGGCCTATGTCAAAGCATCGGAGTCACGCAGGGGCAGCAGACTCAGCGCGTTTTCGAGCTAGGCTCTAGGCGCTCGTTTATCGTCCCCGGGCGTTCTGCGGGTAGTCTAGTTATCTCTAAGCTATGGATTAACGGCCACTCCCTCCTGGGCTCGCTCTACCGCGCGGTAAGCGATGCTGCAACGGAAGAGGCGCTTTATCGCAAGCCGGGCTATAACTACAAGTATACCAACCTGCAGTCCGAACTGTTCCACCGCCCAGTCGGTATCCTCATCATGGTGCATGACCAGAATGACGACATGGTTTCCGCGTCGTTCTACGAGTGCTGCTACATATCGTCTAGCAATTGGGGCACCTCTGCTGCAGGCCTTACGGTAGCCTCTAACGTGCGTGTTGAGTATGAAGAGGAATACCCGATCGACCCCGGCACAATCGAAACGGAAGTCTAACGAAGGAGAAATATGGGCTACATCTACCAAACGCTGACCAAGCAGGCGGCGATGGACTTTCCTGGGTACTACTGGTGGGGCGAGAGGTTTGGCAGGCTAGCCGCTTTGCGCAATCCTGCAACCCCGCGGGGCAGAATTCTTAACGAGACCTCCCACCACAGTCCAGCTTCCCTTCAAAATTATTTAACCCGTCTGCTCTCCTCGGCCAATGCTGGACAAGCCAATATATACGAGTACGTGAAAGGTTTGCGCAATAGGGTAGGGGAGGCGGGCTCCCTCGCAAGAATGTATCAAGATCCGCGGAAGCCAAGGAATTGGATACGGCATCTCCCGACAAGCGGCAGGGGTGAAGATTGATCGTTTCTTTCCCTCTAGCAAGCTCTGTCACTTTTGCGGTTGCATCAATGGTAACTTGACTTTGGCTGACAGAGAATGGACTTGTGAATGTGGAGCGGTGTTGAATCGAGATTTGAACGCTGCCTTGAATATTGAAAGGCAAGCGTTAAACATCTTGCGCCGGAGTGGGTTCACGGAGCAAGTAAAAAACGGACGTGGAGAGGGCGTAAGACCTTTCGGGGCAATCCTCGTTGAAGCGTCTAAAATGGACGAAGAAAGGCGTCCTTCCATTCCTGTCGTGGTTTAGGCAGGTTTGGTAAACCAGGATGCTGCCATTCTGCTTTTGGATCGCGTGGAGCGCATGCTGGCAGACCCAGCACAACACGTGGGGCCGTATTCAGTGAGACACTGATCAAGCCATAGATAGCATGCCCCCCAAGCCTCTTGCTCGAGATAGCAATGCTCAATTTGGGGGGCTTTCGCTAGGGGAAGAGAGGGGCGCCAAGCAGCGCCCCTCGCATATCATGGCGGTATTGGTTATGGCTTATATTGCGGCAGCACAGTCCGCATGCCCATGTGGAACATCATGCCATAGACTATCAAGCTAATTAGCACTAGGTCTCCCGCAACGAGATACAGCATGAGGTACAACCACTGCCCGCCTAGCGCGTAATGGATCAACGATACGCCGGCCACGCCAACAATCGCCACGAAAACAGTACATGCAACTAGCGCTACAAGTGCGCTTAGTGCCATGGCGGGCCACTTAGGGTTCTTTGACATAAGGCTCCTCATCCTCCCATATCATATTGCGCCATTCGGCGTCTATGTAGCCGTGTTCCTGGAGCTCGTCCAGCATGGATTCGTAATTATCAATCACAAGCGCGCGCCAACCCATAGACTCCAGGGCGGTCAGCCACGCTGTCTGCTCTTCCGACGCCTTGCCGCCGGGGCGTTTTAGCTCTACGCATATAGGCTTGAGTTGTTTGCCTTCTATGCCAAAAATAAAAAGATCGGGTGCCGCTTTGCTTGTCCCAAACGCGCGCATAGTCATCGCAATGCGTGGAGTACGCAATGCTTCATTGGGCGGGTGATAGAAGAGTATTCCTTCTATTCTATTCAGAGTACGCACTATGCGCATATGCAAGCGCCCCTCTGCGTAATTCCGCCTAGAATGGGCAGCCATCTTCCTCATCCTCTTCTTCATCGCATCCGCCCCAATAAGCGGGATCATCACGCTCGGGGAGGGAGTTATTGTCGTCCCATACGTGGGTGGGGAGGGCTACTGCCATAAACTCAAAGCCAGAACGCAGTGCGGCTATGGCACACGCTGCGCAGAGCTTATGATGTGGGTCGATCTTGACGCTAATCGTCAACTCGCCATCCACAGAGCCCCATGGCGTTTGATTCTGCGTATTGAAAGCATCCGTCGTGGGATTGAGGGCTAGATCTTCGTCCGTAATGTCGGCTCCACACGCTGCGCACCTATACCTATCCATGATTAACTCCTTAGCGCTTCAGGGGTTTCAATCGACTGTATCGAGCCGAGCCTGCCGTTGCGATATACGGCATAATCGAATGGCGCGCATACATAAGGGTCAAGGTCTATGCACGTATTAAGCGTGGCGATAAGTTGCTCAACGGGATCGGAGGTAAAGTGCTGTGCGGTTTTGATTGAGGGGTAAACGATGCGCTCGGAGGACCCAATAGCCCCACAGTCGCCCATATCCATGATGGAGCGCTTGTCGCATACGTTATAGATCCCGCCATTGTAGACAATCAGCATTGACCCCATGATCATGGGCCACTCTGCGGTTAGATCGCCTTCAGCCTCGCCATTCATCCCGTAGTTGAGCTCGCGGTGTGTGGCCAATAGATCTGGCAGGAATTTAGTCGCCAAGCGGGCCTCAAATTCGTCCCGAGAGTCGTTGTCGTCTTCCGCGCGATCGAAGCTCCAGTTTTTAGAGCGCAAGATGGTGTTGATCACGATATTCCCGGCGGCCATTGCGACAACGTCCGCACCGTTACGCTCTCCCAGCGGAATTATTTTGGGCAATGCGCTCTTGAAGCGATATCCAACGCCTTCATCGGTTATCATGCGGTCGGTCAGTAGATGCACATCTTCACCGTGTCTAAGGGCCATGCACAGAGTCGCCATCGTCTAGCCTCCTTAGGTGTACTAAAAGATAGTGCATAGCGCAGAGCGTGTCAAGTGTAAAAAGAGGGGGCGCCAACCCCCTCTTTCTCACAGACTAGTACAGGGGGCCGTACTCCCCCGTAATCACTCCGTACCAGTCTGTGAGGGCCAGGGCCAGGAACAAGATGGTCCCGACCCAGATGATTGCGCCCCGTATGATCCGCCACTTGACGGACCCCAGGGCGCGGATTTCGAGATCGTCCCACCACTTCATAGACGACCTCCTTTCCTCGCTTCATTTATAACTCATCCGGTTGAAGTATTGCTACATAATACCCCACATCGGTTGACCACGGCTCGTGCCCTAACACTACCCGCGCGCCCAGGAAGCGTGCGTATGCCATTAGGGCGGTCAGATTGGCTCGTAAAGATACAACGGCATTGCGATGCCCAAGCGGGCATAGGTTAAGGATTGTCGTTGTTAGTCTAGCGCGACACCGCACGACGCATGGTCCGTCATCAAGCAGGTCCGCTGCCGACTTGTCTGGAATGGTCACCGCGCACGGGGCAAGAGCGGGCCGCAAGTCGTAATCCCCCAGCAAACGCGCCGTGACATAGCAGCCGTGGAGCCACTGTCGTATATCAATCCGCATTACCCTTTCAGTACTAGCCGTCAATGCTTGCCTCCCTCCACAAGCTTCAGCGTTATGCCGTGTTTTCTCAACATATGGTGCAGCGCGGTGATTAGGACGCGGACTGCGATGACAGCCCCCGCGTGGCTATCAACAATGAATATCCCCTCGATTAGGTTGGATCCCCTAGGGGGGATAGGGGGGGGTCGCTCGCCAAGCAAGTATGCCGAGGGTCCTACTGCTAATGTCGTTACGCCACGCCCGTAGATCCCCCCACGGTATTATCGTTTCCTCGCCATTCCCCACAGCCCTGAATTCGATAACGTTGCATCCCTCGAACTCAAAGCGACTGGGGCCGGAATCGTAATACCTTAGCGTCATCTCTGGTGTTTTTGTCATGATGGCCTCGCCTCGCTAACATGTAGTGTGACATCGCGTTCCGCCGCCCAGCGATGGATTATCCTAACCATGCGGCGGAAGTCGTTAATCAGGCTGGCGTGTCTCTCACGCTCAGTCTGCCCCTCGCGCCATGCGACCATCAGCACGTCAATGTCGGTATAATCCCGAGTTGAAGCCGTAAGGCCGGATGGAATCTTAGATAGTTCTTCCACTAGCAGCTCCCGGCCTTGTATGCCAACCGGTGGCGATAAGTGGCTTATGATTGCGGGCGTCCTTTCCTCAGGTACATCAACGAACGTGAACGCATACTTCAGTATCATCCTTGTCATGAGAACTTCCCCGGGACAACGCATAGGATCATATCACGCTCTCTAGTCCAGTGATGCAACGCTGTGATCATCTTACGCGTCTTCTCCACTACATCCATGTGCCCTGCTGTGCTACACACTCCCAGATAGAGGGCCAGCGCGTTATCGCCAATGCACATATTATAAGCTATGACGCCGTGTAGGCTATCTATCAGCGGCAGCATTACATCTGGCATCGCGAATCTTGCGGGCAGCAACAGTTCAAATTCGGCTATAGCCAGATCGGGCGGAAGCCCTGGTTTCGCCTCCCTAAATCGCAATATAGCCTCATCGTGAGTCATGGTCGTCGCCCCCCCCTCCATGCCTCTCGTGCGAAAATGGTATCTCCTAGCGAGGAGAGGCACTTGCACAAATAATCAGCCAGAATATAATCGGGGGTATTGCCGCATGCTGCTTCCAGATTGTGGCGATTGATCCATGCCGCCAACTCTCTCTTGACGCTATCGGTGAATATCAGATTCGACATTTTAACCTCCCTCGCCGCTATGCAGCTTCTCTATCGCCGTAGCGGCTTCTTCTAGCAAGTCGGCAATCCTGTCCGGCTCGCTCAGTTGTACGCTCTTGCGCGTGGGTATTTGCCTGCGTATTTCTGCACGCTTGCGTAAGCGCTCGACGAGATCGGCGTAGTAAGCCCCCTGCTCCTCTGGCGATGTGGGCCTCTCCGGGGAGAACTCACGCTCCTCTTTGGCAAACTGCTGGGGACGGGTGAGCGCTGGCTCTGTTGAATACCGCATCGTCTTTTGCGCTTCATCTATAACGTATTGCAATGCCCCGATGGGTGTTTTCTTGTTTAACTTGAGCTCGCGCCTCATTGTAGCCTCCTTCGTCTGATTGAGTTGAAGTTTTCCGGCCGCGTGGCCATGATCTCCTCAATGCGCGAGAGTGGTATCGGTTGCGGAGAGTATGCATCTACTATCTTGCCCTCACGCGCGGCGTAATCGTTCAGGCCGCCATGGCTGTGACCATGTATATGCCATGATCCGTAATGCGATAGCGGCCACACCTTGTGACAGTGATGTGCCACGAAGATGTGGGTGTTTATTGCCTTATGATACAGCATGAAGGTGTCGCAGATCGCGCCGAAGCGGTCGCGGCACTGCAGCGCGGTTTCATCATGCGATCCCTCGGCGAGTAGTATTGTCCCATTGAGCCGCTCGAGGATCTCTCTCAATCGCCGAGTGGTGCAATGCAGGGATACGTCTCCGGCATGCATCACGACGCCGTCGGGGGGCACTACTTCATTCCACGCGCGGATCATATTCTCCGTGCGTCCGAGTATTGCCGCCGCTGAATAGTCCATCCCGGCGCGTCTCAGCACGCCGGGATCCTCGAAATGAGTGTCAGCTATGAAGAACCACGGCCCATCTATACGTCGTTTGATCATAGCACTCCTTTGTCGTCATGCTTTAGCTGACGATAATAGTCGCATCCGTCGCATTTTTCGCCATCCAGTATTTGAAATGCAGCGCACGGATCGCAATTGGGATATGCATCGTAATGCAGCCCCGTACGCGGACAGATGCGATCATCTGGCCCATCAGGCGGCTGAAACTTATGCTTCGGCGGGTTGCGTCTCACGCTCTACCTCCTCAATGTTACTTACAATGGGGACGCTTCGGTGGCATCGAGATCGTCTCCCGTATCGTCAAGCCGGAAGAACGCTGGCTCGCTGCCTAGCTCGGTGAGCTTGTTGGCGGCTTGAACGCCGTTGATCAGAACGGGTGCCCTGAAGACTTCTTTCACCACGTATCCCCTATCCTGAGACTCGCGATAGATCTCGTCTATCGCCATGTCGTGCGGAATGGGCTCCCCTGATAACACCCTAAATCCAATCAGGGTTTCGTAGAACTTGCGCTCGCTGGCCATTACGCCTCCTTGTTGTGGTGGGCCGCAGGGGAATCGAACCCCCGACCACCGGATTAAAAGTCCGGTGCTCTGCCGACTGAGCTAGCGGCCCATGGTGCCCGGAGGGGGACTTGAACCCCCACGGTATTTCTACCAGCGGATTTTAAATCCACCGCGTTTGCCATTTCGCCATCCGGGCGATTGTTGCTGGTGCCGGAGGAGGGAGTCGAACCCTCACGCCCTTTCGGACAGTGGATTTTGAGTCCACCGCGTCTGCCATTCCGCCACTCCGGCTCTTATGCTGGATCCACGAATGTAACATACTCGTCGATATTAAGGCCCTTAACAAGTTCCTCGAAACCCACGCCGTGCGGCAGCTCTACCTGCTCGCCGGTTTCTTTAAGGTTGTCAATATCAATCACGCAAACGCGCGTCGCCCCGGGCTGGCTCTCAAAAACCTCCGCCACGCCACCCAGCACGTGTACCAGGACGATAGGCTTATCGTTGTGTCCCATGATGCCCCCTTAAATTAGCGTTCCGTCCACGATGTTTATAACGCAATATCGGTATTGTTGGGCCGGTTGTCCGTGCCTGCCTTGCGCAGGGTGTATGCGGCCAATACCATACAATGCCATGCCGCGGATATCACGTGCAGGGAACGGCTTTCGGGATCTACGTCTTCTCCACGCCAAAACTCGTTCAGGTGCCTCAGCGCGGCATCGTAGGATAGGGACCATTTATACCCCTTCTCCCAATTGCGCTCTTCGTATTTGGGCCCGATATCGGCTCCATTGCCGCCGCACTTGCCGTAATGCTCCGCCAACTCCCACAGTGCATCTGCTGGGATAAGATCGAAGCGCGCCAGCTTGGTGCCCTTAGCCGCACCAGTGACGGGATCAACTATCATGCGTTCGTCAGACACACCCTGCCTCCTTCGTGGTCGTTGTGGGAAGCATAAAAAAATACGCAGGCCGCGTCAATAGTAGAGATAAACTGGCGGCCGCCCCGTTGCGACCGCCAGTCTGCACACCCAATTTTGACGCAGTTTTAGCCCTATCGGCTTGTTCGGATATCCATGGCTGTCGACTCCCCCGGCATTCCATATTCCATTGAACATTGCGCCCTAGGGCGCGGTGGACCAAAGCCTTTAGCTCTCCGGAAATCGCATCGTAGTTTCAATCCACGCGCCACGTGGGCGCGACACGTAATAGCCCGTGGTGATCTTCCCGTACGGTGGGCGACTCAGGTGACCCGAGGATCACGCCACGCCAATAGTATACCCCATGCTCGGAGGCTAGGCCCTCTACCGTGACTGCGGATTTTTCTGACATGGGGTGACACCTTCAGCCGATGCCTAGTCGCGCGGGCTATCCTTTAATGCATTGATCATGGTATCTATGACCGGGGCTTCGCCGTGACGATCCATGGCTGCCTGGGTGCCGAGAAAGTACGCATCGCCCGCATTGAATTGACGCGCCTTAGAGGCCTTGATTTTGGCCACCCATTCTGGGTAGCTGTCGTCGTATGTCGGTAGATCCTCGAGCCATTTCAGAAACTCCTGATATGTCTCAGGCGTTACCCCAACCCATGTTGAGTCGACAAATCCCAGGCGCTTCGCCTCCCCGCGAGGCAGCATGAAATTCTTGCCGACATACTTACCATCGCGATCAGCAGACACATACAGGCCGTAGTCGTCGTGATCTGGCCCGTAAGAGCTGGTAATGGCGAAGTCATCCCACTCCGACTCGTCGATACCGAAATGCTTAATCATCTCATCGACATGGTCGTCGTATCCGTAAACGCCGACTCCCGCCATGCGCTTCGTCTTCGTACCTTCGCCCTCGACATACAGCGAAGACGTTATTAGGGTGAAGACTCCGCCTTGTGGGGTGGCGCGTTTCGCGTCAATGTGCAGGTCTTCTATGCTCACATCGCCGCTATAAACACTGGCTATATGGCGATCGCCGGATCTGATGTATATGAAGTCCTTGACGATCTCCGCCGAGCATAGGCCCTGCAGCCCCTCGATAGTCCCATCGCATGAATCGGCGTTGTGATCGAATGCCATTAGCGCCCAGTTACTCCTTGCCACGGCGCCTCCCTGTCTCCACAATATATGTACATGCCGTTGCGATAATGAATACCCCCAAGACGGCCGGACATACGATCCACGCCCAATTGGGCGGGGTTTCTCTGAGCACCACGATGATAACGTGTATGAGTGCTCCTAGCGCAAAGAGGCCTAGCGTTATGCCGGCGTAAAACATACCAACGAGCATGGCCCACCAGGCTTGGTCTATGCGTTTCGATCGCTCCATAATCACCTCCATTTAGCCAACCGGACTCAGCGTGCCGATCGCGACTCGGCTATGACATCCTTGCATTAGCTTGGCGAGCGTCACCCCGCCTCACCGCGTCAACCCACCCCAGCCTTGGCCTTTCTGGCGGCATGATAACGGGG
>Ga0208196_1003691_pt1 | contig 12653 bp, 7 predicted proteins | sample AD_JPNNA7_MetaG_FD_184443 | JGI IMG/M metagenome (GOLD analysis project Ga0208196, IMG submission 184443) | Active sludge microbial communities of municipal wastewater-treating anaerobic digesters from Japan - AD_JPNNA7_MetaG (SPAdes) (version 2) | ecosystem: Engineered > Bioreactor > Anaerobic >...
CAAAAAACTCAAGAAAGGTGGTCATGATGAAAAAGCATCGGCTCATATCAGCTGTTCTCGTGGCTTGCCTGGTCTTTCTTTCTGCTTGTAATCTCCCGCAAGAATCCGTTAAGGAGCAAGAAACACCCGAAGCAACCATTGAAGAAACCGTTACGTTTACAGTACTCAAGGAAAGCGAGTGTTATCTCGGGCCGGGGGCGAATTTCACTCTCGTACGCGTATTAAAACCCAATCAAACCCTCCGCATTATCAGCATAGACACCGCTGGGGCTTGGTATCAGGTGAACCCTAATGAGATGATAGACCCTGACCCTCCAGGTAAGCCACTCAACGAAAACCTTACTATGGAGGAGCTGAGCCTGCGCTGCTGGGTGCCAAACGCTGCAGGGCAGACCAACGGAGAGCTCGCTAAGGTTCCAATCGCCCCGAAACCCATTATCCGGACTGGCACGGGAACGACCTGCTACGCTGGCCCTGGCACAAGTTTCGCAGAAGTCCGATCGCTTGATGTCGATCAGTATTTCAAAATCTATGCCATTGATGATGACGTCGTTTGGATTGATGATGACGTCGTGTGGACTGTTGATGGCGCCGATTGGTTTCAAATCAACCCCAATGAGCTTGTTGACCCAAACCCTCCTGACAAACCGCTCATTGAAGGCTTGACCCTGACCGAAGAAGAGCTGAGCTTGCGCTGCTGGGTGCCTCGAGCCGGGGTGCAATATACCGGAGATCTTTTGATGGTGCCTGTAATCAGCATCCCGGATGAAACTGCTGTGGTAAGGGTGCTTACGCAAACCCCATGTTATTTTGGCCCGGGAATGAACTTTGGTGTGGCGCGGGTTTTGGAAGCCAATCAGGCTTTCCGCATTGCCCATGTGGCTGCAGATGGGGCTTGGTATCAGGTGAACCCTAATGAGCTGATCGACCCTGACCCGCCAGAAAAGCCGCTCTACGAAAACCTTACTATGGAGGAGCTGAGCCTGCGCTGCTGGGTGCCTAGCGGCGCTGGAGAGACCCGCGGAGACCTGGGCAAGATCCCGATCTTCGACCTGCCTTTGCTTGGGACGGGCGAGCAGACCAATTGCTACGCCGGACCCGGGATGGAATATCAGAGCGTACGCTTGCTGGATGCAGGCCAGTATTTTCGCATATTTGCCATCGATGATGACGTTGTCTGGATTGATGATGATGTGGTGTGGATTGCGGATGGCGCCGCTTGGTTTCAAATCAACCCTAATGAGCTGATGGACCCTGACCCTCCAGATAAGCCGCTCGACGAAAACCTCACTATGGAGGAGCTGAGCTTGCGCTGTTGGGTGCCTCGCCGTAGCGTGCACTACACCGGCGATCTCTTCAGCTTGCCGGTTGTGAGCGTCCCGATGGTGACACCGACTCCGATGCCCACAGCGACGTTGAAGCCAATCATCTATCCGACAGCCACGCCCTATCCGCCCACTGCCACGCCCTATCCGCCTACGTCAACGCCCTTCATCCCCACAGCTACTCCCGGGATCAATTGCAGCGATTACACAACTTTTGAAGATTGTATGGAGCATGGGAATTACGGTTGCGAGTGGAATCCAAACACAAATGTGTGCTATCAGCGTCCGTGACGTAAGCTGTTCAAAATTTGATTATGGAGAGCTCTTCGCATCTCAACCAAGAGCTCTCCAGCACACATGTGACCCTGGCGAGAACAGATAACACCCGCGTATCCTTGCATGGTACCCTACGGATAGGCTGCGCACTCTTCTAAGGCAGTTGACCTTTCAGTCTCAATTCTTTCATGTTTGTTTCAATACAAATCGGGCATTCAAAATGATATTTGGAGACCTTCGGTCAAAACCGCTCGCTCGGTACCCTACGGGTAGGCTGCGCACTCAGAGACCGGCGAGAACAGATACACCTGCAAGAACAAGGAGACCTGCGGTCAAATTCGCTCGCTGGTCCTTACAGGAGGCTCTGCACTGAGGACACCAGCGAGAACAGAGAACAGGGGAACCGGCGAGAACAGGGAACAGGGGGACCGGCGGGTACAAAGATGATTAAAGATGGAGCGCTTGTTCTCCCTTCATCTTCTCGAGCAGCGCAAAGTCGGTCATGTCCATCTTCAGCGGAGTGATGGAGATATAGCCCTCGGCTAAGGCGCCGAAGTCGGTGCCGTCTTCCTTGATACCCGAAGGTGGGTCGCCGGCGATCCAATAGTAAGGCTTGCCGCGCGGGTCAATGCGCTTCTCGAGTACGTCACGGTAAATGCGTACCCCTTGGCGTGTGATCATCACACCGGCGTAATCTCCTTCTGGACGATAAGGGATGTTGATGTTGTAGATCGGTGCGGGATGGGTACCATTAGCGCCTTCGGCAAGCTGCCACGTGAGCTGTGCTGCCGTCTCGGCAGCTGAGCGGAAATCCAACCGCCCGTGGTGGTTCTCAGGAGCATCAAGCGAGACGGCAATCCCAGGTTTACCCCAAATCGAGGCTTCCATAGCAGCGGTGACCGTGCCAGAGTAAGTTACATCCAAGCCAATATTCGCGTTGGGGTTGATGCCCGAGACGAGCAGGTCAAAATCTTGCTCGAGTGCTCCCATCATAGCTAAGGCGACGCAGTCAGAAGGTGCGCCGTCAGATTGCCACGCTGAGCTGCCATCTGCCAGCACAGTCTGGGAGAGGCGCAACGGACGGTGCATGGTTTTGACATGCCCGGAGGCAGACCAATTACGCTCTGGCGCGAGCACGGTGATGTTTGCATCTAATTTGCGCAGGGCTTGCACCAGAGCAAGCAAGCTAGGCGCCTGAACACCATCATCGTTGGTGACCAAAATTTCCATAGAATTAGCTCCTAATGGCGTTTGCGTTTTTTCTTTGACTTGTCTGGTGGGTCATTCAAGCGAGCTCCACCTGCAGCAACTAAGGCTGCCTCTGGTTGAGCGCTGGCTGCGCTGCGCAAGCCGGTGGTGTATTCTGGCGGCAGTGAAGGGCGGTAGCGGTACATTTTGCTGATGACCGTCTGACGCACCTCAGAGAGCAGCTCGGTGAACATTGTGCTGGCTTGGGACTTATACTGCACCAATGGATCGCGTTGCGCATAGGATTCCATGCTGATGGAAACGCGCAAGGCTTCCATGCGAGTGAGGTATTCCACCCAGCTTTGGGTGATGGTAGCTAATAGCAGCTGGCGGTAGATGCGGTTTTGGGCAAGCTTGCCCAGGGCTTGAATTAGCGGCGCTTGGTCTTCAGCGGGGATTTCATCTAATGGCAAACTTTCAAGCTGTGCGAAGCGCTCCTTGCCAACCTCTTCTGCCAAGATATCTTTAGAATTTACAGCTAATTTGTTAAGCGTAACCTCTTGGTTGCGCAAGTGCTCCCACTCGGCATGCCCAAAATTGGTCTGGAAAACTGCCTGAGCTTCTTCTAAATGCGCTAAAACCTGCTCGGTTACCTGCTGGACAGGCAGCGCCTCGAGCGTCTGCGCCATCGTGTAAACGTAAGTCAGGCGCAGTGCAGGGGTTAGCTGCTTACGGTGGGACTTAGGGTCAAAGGTGATGCGCATGCCCTGGGTGGTAAGCTGTAAGAGGCGCAAACGCTCGTTTTCATCGGTGAGCGCAGCAGTCAAATGCTCTTGGTTAGCTTCCAAATCACGTGCAATCTCACCCTCGGAGCCAAGCAGACGCTGCTTGCGGCGCTCCATCGTGCTTTGGATCTGCGCTAAGACTTGGGTGCGGATTTCTTTCCAAGGTTGGCTTGCCAAATCCGCTGGTTTCAGCGGCCAAGATTCATTGAAGCGGCGCTCGAGCGTCAGTAGCAAGCGGCGTACGTACAGCGTGGTAAGGTTTGTGCGCAAGGCATCTTGCAGCCAAGGCTTTTGCCCCCACGGGTCCTCCAGCAGCGCCCGCTGTTGGGAACCAGACAGCCGCACAGGCATCCCCAGGATGGATGAGAGCTCATTCTGTAAATCATGCTGATCTTGCGGGTCAAAGCTATCCAGATAAGTATCTAAGCTGTCATTGCGCTCAGCCAACTGCGCTTTGAAGCTTTGTTCAGTTTTATCGAGTAAAGCATGTACGCTCTCCAGCATGTGCGCATCCTCAGCTGAGAGGGCATCTTCGGCTAACTTGAGCAATGTTGCTGCCAGTTCTTCCTCATCCGCAGGGGTACCGAGTTGATCGAGCGCTAAGCGGAAGGGAAAAGAGGGGTAGCTCGCCCAAGGTGTATCCGTTGCAGGCTGAATTTCCTCTAAGTAAGCTAATAGCTTCCAAGGACCTTCCGGGTCTTCCATGGCATTCTGCACGCGCGTGCCAAGCTCTGCGTGCAACATTTCGGTTACATCTTCGCGTAAATCGGGCTTTTTGAAGATTGCGTCGCGTTGGGCGTAGATACGCTGGCGTTGGTCGTTGAGCACGTCGTCATACTCCAGCAAGTGCTTGCGCACATCAAAGTTGGCGCCTTCCACGCGGGTTTGCGATTGCTCCACAAGCCTGCCGATCAAATTTGCTTCGATGGGCATGTTTTCATCAAATTTGAAGCGGTTGAGCAGCCCTTGCACTTGGTCACCACCAAACAAGCGCATCAGGTCATCTTCTAAGGAGAGGTAGAACCGTGAGGAGCCTGGATCACCTTGGCGGGCAGCCCGACCGCGCAGCTGGTTATCGATACGGCGGGCTTCGTGCCTCTCCGAACCGATCACGTGCAAGCCGCCCAGTTCACGCACTTTCTGCATGTTATTCATATGCTCGATAAATTCAGTAACCACAGCTTGCTGCTCCTCATCCAGTTTAGAGTCTAGATTTTGCAAAGCAGCTAAGCGCTGTTCCATGGTCATGTTATAGGGGTCCACCCCAACAACGTTGGCTAAGACCTGATTGACTTCCGCGAGCAGGCTCTCGGGGATCTCGCCGCCAAGTTTGATGTCCACACCGCGGCCTGCCATGTTAGTCGCAATGGTTACAGCGCCGTAAGCGCCAGCGCCAGCAATGATCAAGGATTCCTCGGTGTGCTTGCGCGCATTCAGAACCTGATGGGGAATGCCGGCGTCGAATATCGTCTGCAGACGCAGCCAATCTTTATCTTCCAGCTTGAGCGCGCGCAGCAATAGCGGGCGGTTGCTTTCGTCGCTTAGGTCGAGCGTGGTGATGCCGTAATTGCTTGCCAGTCTGCGGAGTTCGGGCATACGCAGCGCATTGAGCGGCTGATTGAGCATCTCCAACTCCGGCGGGGCAGTAAAGTTTTCGCCCTTTGGGTCATTCTCGATCTTCCAGGCTTCGCGGATAAGCAGGGTTTGCAACAGTCGGCGCACCTGCTCAGCGGAGAGGCGCTCCGACAGACGCTCAGAGCTTTCCACGGAGGCACTGCCTATCAGCTGCGGCCTGCCGATGACGTGATAGTGGATGATTTCTTGCACAATCGCGCGCAGCTTGCCCTCGGTTGTGCGGTAAACCACATCCGGGAAATCTTTGCGCTTGAAGTAAACCGGCTTCTTCTGCGGGTCGGAGGTATAAGCGTAATAGCTGTATTTATAGCCATCCTCGTCCTTCGCCTCCAGCTCTACCAAGTCTGAATTGGGGCGCATGGCGCGGTATTCTAGGTTAGTCGGGATGGCGAGCACATCCAACCCGTAGATGCGGTAGAACTCCTCCTGCTCGGTCATGGCGGTACCGGTCATGCCAGCTAACTTCTTGTACATGCGGAAGTAATTTTGGATGGTGATGGTGGCTTGGGTAACGTTCTCAGCTTGCACCTTAACGCCTTCTTTGGCTTCAATGGCTTGATGTAAGCCATCGGACCAGCGCCTGCCGGGCATCATGCGACCAGTGAACTCATCCACAATGATCACCTGTCCGTTTTGCACAATGTAATCTTTATTGCGATGGAAGAGAAACTGCGCGCGTAAGCTCTGCTCTAGAAAGCCTAAAAGGTGGGCTTGCTCTGGGGTGATATCCTCTGGGCGCTCTGGATCGGAGAGCGGCATGCCCAGCATCTCCTCAACATGCGCTACGCCGATTTCCGTCAGACTGACGGTGCGGTCTTTTTCATCTACCTCGTAATCTTCTGGGTTGAGCGCCTTGGCAATCTGTGCCATGCGGATGTAATACTCTGCGTCCTCATGCGAAGGACCGGAGATAATGAGCGGCGTGCGGGCTTCATCGATGAGGATGTTATCTACCTCATCGACAATGGCATAGTGATGACCGCGCTGCACACGGCTTTCCCAACTCATGGTGATGTTATCGCGCAGGTAGTCGAAGCCAAACTCGGAGTTGGTGCCGTAGGTGATATCAGCGAGGTAAGCCTCCGCGCGGCGTACTGGGCGCAGCAAATTGGTCTCCTCGCGCAGGGAGTGCTCGTTTGGGTCGTAGATGTAAGCCACCTGGTTGCCATCAGCGCTGGTGGACATCTGCAGCACGCCCACGCGTAAACCCAACAGGTCGTAGATGGGTCCCATCCAACGGGCGTCACGCCGGGCGAGGTAGTCGTTGACCGTCACGAGGTGCGCGCCTTTGCCCTCGAGCGCGTTGAGGTAGAGCGGCAGTGTGGCGGCTAAGGTTTTGCCTTCGCCGGTGCGCAGCTCGGAGATGTTGCCCTGGTGCAGGTTGATGCCGCAGATAAGCTGCACGTCGTAGTGGCGCAAGCCGAGCGTGCGCTTGCTGGCTTCACGCACGGCAGCGAAAGCCTCTGGCAGTAGGTCATCGAGGGTTTCGCCCTGGTTGAGGCGCCGGCGGAATTCGTCCGTCTTGGCGCGCAGGGCCTCATTGGAGAGCGCCTCGAAGGTTGGCTCGAGCGCGTTGATTTGATCGACCACGGTGACCAGCTTATCGAGCCGGCGTTTTTGCGAGTCTCCCGCGAAAATGTTGCTAATTTTTTTGAACATGCTTTAGGTATTTCCTTTATTAAATCGTGCCAAACCGGCGGGCGCCTGATTTGGCAGCTAGTGGGTATTATAGCATAAGGAAGAGGAAGGCAAAAATGCTTGTTCAGGTGATAAAATAATTCATCTTGGATCGCGCCGGTCTCCAGACCGAGCGCGGAGGTTGACCGTTAGGTCTCCCGGGGCGATCCGAGGCTATAGTTCTTGACTTGAAGAGCATGGTGAAACTACTCACAGGGGTTGGGTTTAAGACGACGGCAGTGTCGATGGCTTAGCCAAGTGTGAATTGTCGATAGGAGGCGGAAAAAGGAGAAAAAACGTACAAAAAAGCTAATTATGAGCGAGTTTTACGCCTTCTTTACTTTGAACTTTTAGAAAAATCCTGGTTGTGACCAATAATTATCAAGATCGCTATCTATTTCAACAACCTCAAACAAAATTGCCTGACTACATATATCATGGTGCAGATGTAGCACAACGAAAACCGAAATTGTAATGAGAGAAGTGAAGATTTACATAATAGCGGAAAGCTGTACGGATATCAAACCAAGATCCATTCCAACCCCCACCGCGGAATGACTTATAACACCCATTAGAAGGTCCAGATGGATTTTCATAAGGGGATACTGAATAATAACTAGATGAATACCAATCATTCACAAACTCATTGACATTACCCGCCATATCCATTGCTCCAAAGGCGCTAGCACCCTCCGGGTAGCTACCCACTTCATTCGTATCGTCAATGCAATAGCTTTCAGTAGCCTCATTAAATATATTTGCCAGACTGCAAGTGGGGTCCTCATCCCCCCAAGGATAGGTTCTTGGGTTCGAACCCCGCGCTGCTTTCTCCCACTCCGCCTCGGTAGGCAATCGCTTATCTGCCCAGTTGCAGTAATCCTCTGCATCATACCAATCTACGTAGATGACCGGAAAATCCGCATAAGTTGGGTTATCATAGTAGGAGGTGCGGCTGTGAGAAGAATTATGCTCTGGCGGATCGCAGGCTCCAGCAGTAACGCATTGAGCATATTGGGCATTGGTCACTTCTGTTCGGTCAATGTAATACGCATCTAGATAGATAGTATGCAATGGCAGTTCATTTGGATAGCATGGATGACCACCATTATAATTCAGGTCGCAACCCATCCAGAATGCGCCAGCAGGGATGTAGACCATCTCGCTGGGTCCCACTGTTTGCGCCTGGGCAATGACCTTTTTTATCCCAACTGCAAAAACCTCATATTCTTCCAGGTCCAACAGTTTTTCAAGAATATCATGCGCCCTAAATCCAACGGGAACATCAAGCCCGCCATATAAAGTCCACCAGGGTTGCTCTAAAGGCTCAACTTTGATTTCAAGATAAGGTGTAATCTTTACATAAGGACCCGCCAATCCGTATAAGTATAAATTGAATCTAGCACCGAAATACCCCTTTAAGGTCATTTCAAATGTCAAATGTGGGGGAACCCATGTGTATGTATCAGAAACCTCTGCAATCGGGCTCCAACCTGAGGAATAGCGGTATTGAACACCAGCACGCATGGAAAACTCATGTGATACTTCGGTAGAGATACCCACTTTCACGCTTCCATCTACTCCAACCACCAGGTCCAACTTCGGAACAAAGACGATTGGCATCGGTCCAATCATAAAAGTAATGGGAGAAAAATACATTTCAGCTAGGATGGCTTCTTCTTCTAGACTCAATAATTCGATTTCAGCATAAATTTCAAGCGTATCACTCAGCGAGTTTTTATTTGTCAGTGAGAAACGCCTAACTTGAGAACCCTGCATATCCAAGTAAAAAATGAATTCCATGTCAAATTCAATCGAGCCATCAGCCCTGATCTGGTCATTGGTCGTGGAGGGATTTCCATCATGATCATATAAAACCACGTCTTCTACCTCGAAGTAAAAAGTAAGTGGGTTATTGATATCGGATTCAACCATGGAAACCCCATTTAAGGCAACCATGGAATTAACCTGTGTGGGTTGCAAAGATTCCATTAGGAAAGATGTACCGTCCTGGATGGATTCCTCAAGCGTGGCTGAAACGGTATTTATAAGGACCCCTGAGCCCTGAGGAGCAATACCAGTTACTTTTCTAAAATATCCATCGGGATCAACGGAAGAAACATCACTGACAATAATCTCTCCCACATCCACCTGATCCAGTTCAGTAGTCATTTGTGTGAAATAGAAAGTCTCCCCGTCATAGGTCCCCGAATCTATGTGTTGATTAGACAAGTCAGTCAGAACGACCGTCTCAGGTGTAATCACAGGTGGTGTCACATGAAGGTCGAAATCCTGACTACCTATAGTTTCTGGGTTAACCTCAATTTTTTCAGGAGTAAATGTTACGCCTGGCATGTCGACTTGAAGATAATACGACCCACTGGGAATATCTGGAATTGTATAATACCCTTCTGCATCTGTTATAGCATAAGGAAAAAGTTGGATTATTCTAGCATTTGTGACATTGTTATATACTGATGACCCAGGTCTTTCTATGATCGGAAGGAAAACCTTATACTTAGGATCGGCGAACACTGTAACACCCTCCAGACCATTTCCCGTGCCGTCTGTAACCCTACCAGAGACTATAAAGGAAGTACTCTGTGCTTTTGCTATTTGATTTTTTGGTTGTATAGAGAGGGATGAAAAAAATAAAACAAAGATAAGATAAGTCAGAAATACTTGCTTTCTCTTATTACACATTGCATCCTCACTAACGATTCATGGTTAATATTAAATGTTAATTAATTTTATCATAAGTTTTCTTTATTGCTTGAATTTTTTACTCCGATCTCGCCGGTCCCCCGAGTGCGTAGCCTACCCGTAGGGTACCGCACGCGATCCGAACCGTCCCCTTTTAAGTTACAATTGCATCACTACACACAAAATTAGGAGAGGACATGCACAACACCCCATTCCCATCCAAGCGCGCGCCAGTTTTTCAGGATATTCCTAATGAGCAATGGAACGATTGGCATTGGCAGCTCAGCCACCGCCTCAATACCGTCGCAGATTTTGAGCAGCTCTTCCCCCTCACCGAGAGCGAGCGCAAAGCCCTTAGCATGCCCGGGCTCTTCCGCGTAGAAATCACGCCCTATTTTACCTCGCTGATCGACCCTGCTAACCCGTTAGATCCGATCCGCCGACAGGTTATCCCCACCGAAAAAGAAATCCTACCCTTCACGGGTATGATGGAAGATTCGTTAGCAGAGGATAAGCACTCGCCAGTACCAGGGCTGGTGCACCGCTACCCAGACCGCGTGCTAATGCTGGTGACAAACCAGTGTGCCAGTTACTGCCGCTACTGCACGCGCTCGCGCTTGGTTGGCGACCCGCACCAAGCTATTTCCAGCCGCGATTTTGATGCCCAGCTTGATTATATCCGCCGCACGCCGCAGATCCGCGATGTGCTCATTTCTGGCGGCGACCCACTCACGATGGCGCCCAAGATGCTAGAGCGTGTGCTGGCAGCTTTGCGGGAAATCCCGCATGTGGAGATCATCCGCATCGGCTCACGCGTGCCGGTGTTTATGCCCCAGCGCGTCGATGATGCACTGTGCGACCTGCTGCAGCGCTTTCACCCGTTATGGCTCAACATTCACGTGAACCATCCCAATGAAATTACCGCTGAACTGGCAGAGGCTTGCGATAAGCTGACCCGAGCCGGCATCCCGTTAGGGAATCAATCTGTGCTGCTGGCTGGCGTCAATGACGACCCGTACCTCATGCGCCGCCTGGTGCAAGACTTAGTGCGCATCCGCGTGCGCCCCTACTACATTTATCAGTGCGACTTAGTTGAAGGTGCCGGGCACTTCCGCACCACCGTGGCTAAGGGCTTGGAGATTATGGAAGCCTTGCGCGGGCATACCTCTGGCTTGTGTGTGCCAACCTATGTAATTGATGCGCCAGGGGGCGGCGGGAAGATCCCGGTGATGCCCAATTATGTGCTTTCCGCCTCAAGTGATAAGGTCGTCCTGCGCAACTTTGAGGGCTACATATCGGCTTATGCCGAGCCGGATGATTACCAGGAGCCGGCTGAGAGCCTGGTAGCGCCTTACAAGCCGGCTGTACCCGACCCACAAGAAGGCATCTTTGGATTGCTGAGTGGGAATGAGCTTGCCATTAAGCCCGAGTGGTTTGACCAAGTGCACTTGCGTGGCGGGCAGCCTCCGCGCTTGAGCGTGGACCAGCAGAAAGGGAAAGCCTTAGGAAGCGGGGAGGATGGGGAAAAGCCGAATCAAATATGAGGTTTTAAGCTTCAAACCAGATAATACGAATTGATTCGACCCTAAAATTTGGAGTTAAATCATGTCTCGCAAATATTATTCTATGAGTGAACAAATGCACCCCGATAACTTTATTTGTATTATTGCAGACATGATAGGCTCAAGACAATCATCAAAGTCTAAGTTATTGCCTGAAATTGTTGAGACGCTAAATAAACAAGCTGATGCCGATTGGATTATCCCATTTAAATTAAGGGCGGGGGATGAACTTTTCGCTGTTTTTACAACTATTTCTGCTGGATTTCGAGCTTTTTTCAAATTTCATCAAATAGCAAAGACATATAAGGTTAGATTATATGTGGGTGTTGGAGTAGGTGAACTTGAGCCAGAAAATCGTACAGATCAACATCGAATCAATGGTCCAGCCATCTGGCGCGCTTCCGATGCACTCAAAGAACTTAAACAAAATCCGTCTTCAGAAGTGCTCAAATCGATTTCTAAATTAGATTTTCGCTATAATTTACACGGAAGCGATAATAAAGATCTAAACTCAGCGCTTGAAATCTATTTGCATTGCATCATGCAACATGTCGAGGCACGCACCCCACAACAAAACCTCGCTATTCAGCTGTTGGAAGAACATCCAGATTGGAGTAATGCTCAGCTTTATTGGGCTGTGAGTGGCACGGATGATAATAAAGTGAGCTCCAGTTATGCCACAGCAAATTTCAGTAAGCTTTTAGCTCGAGCGGATTACCGCTTTGTTTGTGAAGCGGTGGAAAAACTGACAATCTTACTTCAAAGCCTAATCGATTCAGAGCTATAACTATTTTTTTGATGGTTTTTTACTTTTAACTGTGAATGAGCAGAGGAATTTGATGGAATCTGAAATAAATGAAAATTTTGAACTTGCGAAATTGGCTTTAGAACGAAATGATGAAGCTATTCGTTTTTCTGATACAAAAGCTACAATTCTATTATCACTGAGCAGTATCGTTATTACGACACTATTTGATAAATCTGAATTTCTAAAACTATTATTTCTAAATTCATCCCATTATCCAAGAGCAATCGTGGTTATTTCTCTAATCTTTTTGTCTTGTGGATTTCTTACTGTTTTCGGTGCAACAATTTATGTTATTTTTCCACGAATGAACAAATCATTAAAACCTGGCACATTGTTTTTTAGTGATTATGCAGGCCGCAGTGAAGAAGAAAGCAAGATTTTAATAGCCAATCTCACTGCAGAGGAAAGTATCGCTCAGCTTGCTTCCGAAATTCAAATCACTTCCGAAATCGCTAAACAAAAATTCATTGGCAATCGTGTTGCCATCATTGGTGAAGTTTTCGTGATCCTTGGACTTTTGTCGATCTATCTTGCCGCGCTGTTTTCTTAAATATTTTAGCTCACTTCGTTTCCGCCAGCACTTCTTCAATCGTCTTGAGCAAGACAGGGTCAACCTCAGCTTGAAGCGAGCTTAATTCTGGTTTGATGCTGCGGGCGTCGATCGCCTTAGCTCCTTCCATGATCCAGCGGCCCGCCA
>Ga0208196_1003694_pt1 | contig 12651 bp, 9 predicted proteins | sample AD_JPNNA7_MetaG_FD_184443 | JGI IMG/M metagenome (GOLD analysis project Ga0208196, IMG submission 184443) | Active sludge microbial communities of municipal wastewater-treating anaerobic digesters from Japan - AD_JPNNA7_MetaG (SPAdes) (version 2) | ecosystem: Engineered > Bioreactor > Anaerobic >...
GTGCGGCTGTGGGCCTGGTACGGATCGGGCCCAAACTAGGTTTCAATTGGAGGTTTTTATGAAGCTAGTAACCAAGATCGCCATGGTGGCGGCAGTTGCTCTGGCTTTCGCCGGTTGCGACGATCAGGCTAAGAAAGATCTGGCCAAGTGCCAGGAAGACGCAGGCAAGGTAACCGCAGAGCTCGAAGCTGCCAAGGGCGAACTTGAGGCCGCTAAGACAGCTGCTGCTGACCTACAGACCAAGCTCGACGAGGCTACCAAGGCTCTGGAAGCTGCGAATGCTGAGCTTACCCAGCTGAAAGAAGCGGCAGCAGCCGCCCCGGTTGAGGAGGCTAAGCCGGCCCCAGCTCCTGCTAAGAAGCCAGCTGCTAAGAAGGCCGAGCCAAAGCCTGAACCAGCGCCAGTTCGCGTGGAAACCAGCACCGGCAAAAAGGCTCCACCCCAAAGAAAACGCTAGTAGGTGGGTGAACCATAAGGCGATTTTTTAACTTTTTTAGGAGTTTGTAAAATGAGAAAGACTTTTTTGGCAATGGGCAGCGCCCTTTTGTTGGCCCTGACCTTCGCAGCTTGTGACACGGGCGAAGACGATCCTGAGCCACTGCCCCAGGAAAATCCACTGGCGACTAAGGCTTGTAAGGACTATCGTACTGACCTAGGCGACTACTATGTCGACACCTGTGGAATCTTTTCCGACAGTACAGAATTCGGAGTTTGGTTTACTGCAGGTGAAGCAAACTGTGATGACAATCGCTGGAACGTCAGATTGACCGACCTCCAGACCACTCATTGGGAAGAATGCTTGGTTGGCATTGGCAATTTGACCGAGGCAGACTGTGCTCAGTTCGAAGGTGAAGAGGCTGTGTATCTGGACGATGTCGTTCCAGAGTGCGGCTCTTGGTGGCCACCGAAAGCTGAATAAGAAGCCCTCTGTAGTTCCCACCTTTCCTTAAGTTCCGACCTAAATTAAAAATCCTTTAACAATCCATGGGATGCAGGTCTGTATTCAAAACAACTGGGTCTAGTTTAGCAACCACCTGACGGTGTCAAGCGTTGTGCTGAGGCTGTAGTCAAAGCGTTTGAACAAAGAGCCGCGTTTGACAGATAATGCAACGATTCTAAATTAATCTTCCTGGATAGGTGGCAGTGGGAATCCTGCACCGCCTTCGTCCTCTGCTGGTGGGGTGGAGTCACTAGGCTCGCTGTCGCAGTCCGGTGGGGAGTCGGTAGTGTGATCAATTTCTTCGCTACCAGACTTGTTCTCAGTCCACTCCAGAAGCGGAACTACGTCCTCAAAGAAGCCGTCTTGGATCATGATAACGTCCGCAACCTTCAACAACTCGCCAGCAAAGTTTGTCCCGTCAATCGCCCATAGCTTTGAGGGATCATCAATATTCAAGAAAAAACGCACTCTTGAGCCTGCTGGAACCAAATCGCCAGTAGCAAAATTGACCTTGCCACGAATCAAGGTCGCTTGTGGCAGATTGATTGTCAGATACTTATCAGTATCCAAATCCAGCGATGCCCCAGCCGTCCTAGCCATCCCAGCAGGGGGAGTAACCGTAATCGCATAACGACCAGGATCGACCGCAACTTCAAACTCGCCAAAATCATTGGTCATAGTCGAGAAAAAGACATCGTTGGCGCCACTAAAGCTGGCCGTTAAGACGTCAGAACGGTCCGTCATCAGCATCACATTCGACTTTGGTACCCCAATGCCGTTGTCTAAAACAGTCCCGCGGATCTTAACTCTGGGGTCCAAATAAATCATAAAGGCTTGATATTGCGAATGAACCAAGTCAATCACTCGGCGGGTAGTAGCAAAGCCAGAATCTCCAGGAGGTACAACCGTGACCTGATAACTGCCTTCAAACAAGGGCAGCGTTAAAATCCCGTTTTCATCAGTAATTCCAGATGTTGAGTACGAACCTTTGGCCAACGTGCCGTTAAAAGTCACCTTGGCAAGCCCAACTGGCAGGGATTCTTCACCGCTTAGCACCTGGACTGAAATCTGCCTTAAAGGGATATCAGTATCAATCTTGACCACTACCAAAGGCGAAGATTGATATTCGTCCATAAACTCTTCCAGTCCCTCCTCCCAAGCTACCTCGGTTACAGGAAATGGCCTGGAATCAAGGCCAGGCTTGACCAAAATCGAGACCCTACCGGCTTCAGGTGGTAGGATTATGGAAAACCGACCTTCAGCATCGGTTACAGCGCTGGTGCCAATCGCTAAATCACCGATCAGGCTTGAAACTTTGGCTCCAACCACCGGGGTTTCAGCCAGCAAAACAATCCCATCAACCTTTACGTAGTCATCTTTGGGGGGCAACACGATGTCAAACTTTGATGAAGAAGTAGCCTTGAGGCTAAGCCGATGTGGAGGCAGCGTGACCGTTCCATCAGCGGCAGACGGGATAAAGGTGGCATCGTAAGACGACCCTGGAAGCAAGGGCAGTTGATACTGCCAAACCCCGTTTTCATCATTAAAAACGGCCAAAGCCTCGGAACGCAGCTGTGTCCCAGAAATCCGCCCATGAGCGGTTGCAACCAGCTTTCCTGGGCAACTAGGTCCTTTTGCAACCAGATTAGCCTCGCCGGATCTTAAATAATCGTTCCAAGAAGACAAATCAGCAGCGTGGAAGATCGTACCTGACAGTACTGCAGGGCTGGCCAAGGTCAGATCCAAGTTTCCATCAAGGCCAGGTGTAACTCCAACAAACTGGTCTCCGACCGCCATTTTATCCAAGGGGGGATCGATTGCTACTGAAAATTGGGGGTTATTGTAAGGGAAATCAAGACAAACGCCCAATTGGTGATAACAGCCTTGGCCTGATAAACAGTCCTTATCAGACGAGCATCCTCCCCGTGGGGAATATTCGCTTGAAGGCAAATCAAGAGTGGTAACGTCACCATCAAAAGCGCTGTCAGAACCACCACAGCCAACAAGGCCGATTGATAAAATCAGCAATGCCAACAAGCTTGTTAAACGTTTCATTGGCACACCACCTGTGAACGAAGAGTCCAACTTAAATAGGCGTAACCCCCTTGTATTGTTCGACCTTGCTCGCGATCGAAGGTGATTGGACCATCGGAAACTATCAATTCTAGTGTGTGAATCGAACCTGGCGGGCTCAGTTCCTCCTGGAAGGCGCATGCGTTCAGCCGAATCGCTTGATAGCCAGTGAAATCGGGAGGTTTTGGTTGTGTCCATTCCAAATATCCAAGGTACCAGTGAAATTCCAGGTTTTCTAGTTCCGTGTCCAAGTCTGCGATGGCCCCAGTTACTGAAAAGTCTGTAATCAGTGAGGTTAATTCCACAATCGAATCTGGATTGGGTGTTACCAACGAACGATCGATTGTTGGGCTGTAACCGAATTCCTGACGTTCTGTAATATCTGATGGCCACAGGCAGCCTCCACAAAGTACAAGGGCAACAAGGACGGCGCCTATGCACGTCCTTTTGACCGCCTGTGTGTGTGTCAGCAATGCTTGTGCCAAATCTGTTTCCCGTCAAAGTCCTGGATTTAACGCATCAAATGTAAAAGCGCCAGCGCCAATCCAAGTTTTCAAAACCAAAAAACATGACATCTGGATCACGCCTGTCATACCTGACGGCCAGCATCACGTTCACGTTCCAAATAGCGAAAGACCGTTCTTGGCTCAACCCCTAAAAGTCTGGCGGCCGCTGCTCGATTCTGGTGACTAATATCAAGCGCCTTTAAAACATAGTCTCTTTCAAATTTTTCCCTGGCTATTGCAAGTGGCTCAAACTGGTCATCAAGGTTGTCTGGCAGCTCCAGATCGGGCTCCAGTACTTGGGGGCCAGTGGAAAACAGCGCCGCCCGTCGAACTCGATTTTCCAGCTCTCGAATGTTTCCAGGCCATGGATACTGGGCCATAGCCTTCATCGCTTCAGGTGAAAAGGAGCGGGCCGGAGATTGGAACTCGGCGGCAAACTTTTTCAAAAAGAAGGTGGCCAACATGGTTATGTCGTCGCCACGTTCTCTAAGCATTGGAAGCGTGATTGGGACAACATTGATTCGATAGTACAGGTCCTCTCTGAAGCGGCCTTCTCGGACTTCTTCTTGAAGGTTTTTGTTAGTTGCCGCGATAATTCGGACGTTTACACGCTCTGGTCGGGTGCCACCAATTCTGGTGACCATGTTGTCTTGCAGGACTCGCAGCAGCTTGACTTGCAATTGCAGTGGCATTTCGCCGATTTCATCCAAAAACAGCGTTCCACCTGAGGCTAGCTGGAATTTTCCTAAGGTTGCTGCCACCGCTCCTGTGAACGCTCCTTTTGTATGGCCAAATAGTTCACTTTCAAGCAGATTTTCAGGAATTGCGCCACAGTTAATGGCTACGAATGGGTTGTTTGACCTAGGGCTGCGGCCGTGAAGCTCCCTGGCGACAAGCTCTTTGCCTGTGCCAGTGTCGCCTAGTATTAGCACCGGCACGTCGGTTGGGGCAACCCTGGAAATCCTGTCGAAAACGCCCCGCATGCTAGGACAGGAGCCTATCAGCGAGCCAAATCTGGAGGCCTGGACTTCATCTTTTAGGAATTTGTTTGAACGCTCCAAGCTTTCCAGCAGCATGACGTGTTGAACGATGGTTGAGGCTTGGGCCGTGTAAACATTCAAGCTTCGCAGGGTGACTTGGTCAAACAGGTCCAAAAGCCTGTCGGTCCCAAGGTATAAAACGCCTAGCGTTTCCCCGCCAATTTTCAGGGGCAAGCACATCACTGAGGCCAGTTTCAGGTTGATGACGCTGGTGCAGCCTGAAAACTCGTGGTTACTCATGGCGTCGGTTACAAGTTGGGGTTGACCTTCCTCAAGCGTTTTTTGAACGATGCTTTCCGAATATAGCGCCTCATCATCTGGTAGCACCTTGCGGTCGATATTTCTGGCAACTTTGACAACTGGGACGCCGTTTTCCAGGAACAAAATGAAGCCCTTTGAGGCCTGGGTCAAAGCCAGAGTTTCATCCAGCAGGGTGGTCAAAGCCTTGTCTAGGCTTCTGGCCTCCATAAGCCTGCTTGAAAAAACGGCCATCCTGTCTAGGCTCTTCATGGCCTGCTTTTCATCTGATTGCTTTTGCTGAAAGGGTGCGTCTTGGGCGCTGAACACCAGCGTGTTGTCACCCAGTCTAATAACGTCCCAGTTTGCAAGCAAAGCCTTTTTAACCTTGCGTCCGTTGATTATCACCTCGGCACCACGGTCCATTGGCAGGATCTGGTAGGTCGAACCTTCGGCGATGATCTCGGCGTGGGCCGGTTGGGTGCCAGCAGCGGGTAGCTGGATGTCGCAGCTTGGATCGCTGCCAAGGGTCGTTACAAGGCGAAACAATGGGAATTGTTGTGGCTGATTGTCACTGTTAAACAGGATTAAAACTGCCAAGTTGGACCTCCCTATCACCAAGTGATGTAAACCCTATCACCAAGTGGTGCAAATAGCTATTCCGGCGTTACTACTTTCAAGCATTGGACATGGGACGACTTTGAAAGTGCGTTTGTACGGCTCGTAATTCATAAAGGCGTCAACGATGCCCCAGATCACCAACGCTCCAAAGGCGCCAAGCCCAACATACTGGACGATGCGAAGTTTCCTGGCTGTAATCGCATTATTATGGGAAAACAGACCGTCGTCGCCTCGCAGGCCCTCAATGCTAGCATATGCCCCGATGTTCATCCCCAAGGTGAGCAGTTGGCCGCTTAAAAACAGTGCTCCTTTGGTTTTTTGGCCATTTATGAATTGCCCAACGCCAAAGGGGACCAGATTCGGAACCCATGAACGACGTTCTATTGAAACCTCGCGGCCTTCGCAGATTACCTCGGGTCCATCGTCAGGCTCGATTTCAGGGTCAATCAGGTGCAATTCTGCCATGCGACGCTTGGTTTGCTCAAAATGCTCAATAAAAGCAGAAGGGTAGTAAAAGGCATCAAGTTCATGGCGAGGTGCTAGTGTCAGCAGGACTGTGAATTCTTCTTCAAGGCGTTTTTCATTTTTTAGCCAGTAGTAACAGGCCGCCAAGTATTCATGGGCCTTGATGATGTCGGCAGTAGAGGAAAGCAAAACCTCAGGGTAGAGCAGCTCAGAAAGCAGCTTTTCAGCGCCGACATAATCCTGAAAACGGAAAGTATTTTCAGCAGTTGCAAATTGTTCGTCTGGGGTCTGGGAATATGCAAAGTCGGCCACCCAAAAGGCGCCAAGCACGATGCCGTATTTTACCCATGCCCGGATATTCAAAACACACTCCAGTTCCGGGCGGAGATTATAGCACCAAACTGGGGGCAGGGGGCGGAGCAGGGTGAAGTGTGAAGGGTGAAGGGGGCAGGGGGCAGGGACAGGGGCAGGGGCAGGGACGGGGACAGGGACAGGGACAGGAGGCAGGGACAGGGACAGGAGGCAGGGACAGGGACAGGGACGGGGGGCAGGGACGGGGGCACTACCACCAGCAGCCTTGGGCGGCGTTCATGAATTCGATGTCTTCTTGGTCGATGGTTCCGGAATGGTCTAGGTCTGCGCCGTTGCACCAGTTGTTTTCTGTGCTACAGCCGCCTGTAAATTCGTCTTTGGCGGTGTTGAATAGATCAAGGTCAGCTTGATCGACCTTTTGATCGTCATTCAAGTCCGGCCGCTCGCATCCAAGAACTGCCCATCTGCAGTCCAGGGCCTTGGGTGCCAAGTCACACAAGGGTAGGGCAGCCAGAAGATAGACGCTGGCAAACCTTGCGTGGTGGGGGCCTTCAACAGGATACCAGTCTGTGACCCCACCAGCAGGTTCGTAGTACCTTGCTTCATACCCCTCTTCAGTAACTCTGACTGGAGGAGTGTCCCCCCAGGTATCACGATAGCGGTCTCTTACCTGCTTGGAATTAGACCTGTTTTTATAGAAATCTTCAGCCACTTCCATGATCGTTTCCTGGGTTATTGGTGCTCCTTCTGGGGTATCTGGCATGACAAGCATTGCCTCCAGCGTAGCATTATGGGCCTCAGCCTTGGTAAAAAGTCCCAAATGTTCGATATTTGGAGCGATGCCGCCCTGTGCTTCAATCAAGGCTGTCCAGTACAGCTTGTCTGCTTCGTTGGCAGGATCGCTGCTGCTATAAATCAATGTTGCCAGTAATCTGGAAACCTCGGTAATCTGCGCCAACTCGAACTGCGCCGCGCCATAAAGTGCTTGATCCCCAACAATCCTGGCATATTCAACGACTCCCATCAGCGATTCCATAGGTTGGTCGAAGTTACCATAAAAGTGCCCAAAAATGGCCTCTGCACTACCAGGAGTCTCTGATTCCATGTCTTTGATCATGTCCACCAAGCCTACACCACCTAGCGTTAACTCGTTAACTTGTCCCCAGGTTTTGCCACAAATTGAGGTGCCAAGGTGGGAACAAAAATGTTCTTCTTCAGCGCCCAGACAGCCAACGTCATCGTCCAGAAATGGTGAAAGCGTAGAATCCATTGCCCCAGGTTCCGGCAAAGTTGGAAGCGGCAGAGTCAGGCCCTCGGATGAAATCGCCCTAGCCAAGTAAACCATCTGACAATTTGAAAGGCTTCCAAGGTCTTCTATTTCGACAGTCTCATCAGGTCTAATTCCGCCACTAACTTCAGTGTTTTCCCAGGGTTGCCCCTCGCGCACCGTTTGAATCCTACCGCCGTTGGCCTGGATTAAATCGCCGTTTGCTAGCCCAGCTGCCCATGCCTTGGCCGCAGCTGCTCTGACTATTGGGTCAGCATCTGGATCTTCACTGGCCTCCTTGGCTGCCAGATATCCGTAGGCTAGGTCCCGATAATTATCCCTGGAGTCATGGTTGCTGAAATAAGCTCCAGCCCATAAATAAGGCTCAGGCACTTTCATCAAGCTGGTACAGCAGTCGCTGACCCTAAGGTAGTCAGGAAGCATGGTGTGGCTGTATGTGACAGAATAGCGCCCAACTTCATTGGCCGGCATGAAGTTCAACAGGATATCCTCAGGTTCCCCACGATATTTGATAGTCACACCATCGAAAAAGGTTGAAATTATTTCCTCTTCTAGCGCTGGGTCCGGGACGATTGGTGGCTCGATCGGCTCTCCGTCTCTGGTCCTAGTCACCGTCTTGTTTTCGCCACCAATAGTCATGGTCCAGTTTGGATATGCATTTCTACCTGTGACGCCATTGTGTCCTGAAACTGTGGTAATAAATTCCATGCCTTCGAAGGCCCTCGCGGCGGCCAATGCCAAAGACCTGCTCCTGAAAATCTTGTAGGCAAACCATATGTTTCTGGCGGAGTTACCTATCGCGTTGTTGTCTTTTGGACCTGGGACGATTTCAAAGAAATCCCCCTCACGATCAATAGCCGAGCGGGCGATATTGATGGCAAAGGTCGTGTCACCAAACAGGAAAAAGCGGTTGTATGCCAAAACGGTCCGTTCCACGCGTTCTTTGTAGTACAGTTGGAAAGCCATCCTTGCAGCTTGGTAGGGGTCGACTTCTGGAACATCGTCTGGAACATCATCGCCGTCGGGCACTATGTCTCCCTCATCAGTTTCCTGTGTTACATCTTCTAAAGTTTCTGACGCTGTGTCGTCATCAGTGTCCGCTGATATATCCTCAGACGGCGAAACATCACCAGAGTCAGCATCTGGTTGAATGGAATCATCGGGGTAGGGTTTTGAATTTGAAGAATCATTACAGCCGACGATTACCATCAAGCCGACGGTCAGCAGAGCAACGTTGAATTTAGAAAATAGCCGCATCATGTTTTAACCTCCAGTTGATTGGTAACACCTGAAATTTACAGTTTTTTCATCTGGCGTTTTGCCCATCGCCTAGCATCGCCAGTTTCCCATTCTAGGTCCCTAGGAGCGACGCTGTCGTTAATCACAGCGTCATAATACTTTCTGGCCTCGTCCTTTTTGCCATTAGCCTTAAGGCATTCTGCCAGTTCAAGTATTGCTTCAGGGTCTTTTGGCGCCCTTTCTTGGCCCTTTCTAGCATATTCAAGCGCCTTTGCGTTGTCACCCCAGGATATTCCAGATGGTAACTCACGATATGCCATAGCTAGGAAGACGTAGCCTTCATGACGCTCAGGGTCCACAGCAATCAACTGTTCCAAAGCCTCCTTCATGGGCTTTGCCGCCTTAAAGGCCTTGACCAGATTCATGGTAGCCGCAGCCTTGTAGCGATTCATAAGCTCCCAGTAGTGCCCATCGTAAGGCTTGGATTTTGCAAGCCTAAGTGAACATTCGATGCCTGGTTTCGCGGTTTTAGAGCCGTCAGCCTTTTTACGATTTTGGATCAGGCGGTGAGCCAGAAAAAAGGAAGTCCTGGCGCACCACAGCTGGGCCTGCTGGTTATCTGGTTGTGCATCTGCAATCAAAACAAAGGCCTGCCAAGCATCAATGTGGTTTTGCAGCTCAGTTCTGGCTTTATATGTCTCAATTGCCGATTCCAGGGTCGGTTCTTGAGCATGAGCTGAAGATAAAACTAACAGGCTGGTCAACACAAAGGCGGATATAAACTTCAAGAAGACTCCTGATATATTTGTGCTTTTAATCTTTGGGCTCGATGAAAGAATTATCCCAAGGCGTTGAATACGCGGACCCCCAGTGGAAACGTTCCCAGTCGACAATCCGCCATGTTTTCAATTTGTTATCAAGCTCCATGATCATGAAGGAGTCTTCGTCCAATTGGCTTGTACCAACGATCAAAGATGGAACTCCAAAGTGATTCGACAGATTGGTCCAGCCGTGGGAGTGGCCAGCCAGGAAAAGTCTGATGTTGTGCCGATATTCTTCAAAGATATCACTGAGGTCATTGATAATGAACGGTGGGAAATGGCTCATTAAGATGGCAGGCCTACCATCGTTTAGCTGTCGCTTCAACCATTCCCTTTGTTCTTGCCCAAGGCTTCCAGTTTGGACATCGAAACTTGGATGGTGCGGGTCTTGTGTTGGTCCATGAAAGTTGTTTAAAACTATAAACTTCCATAGGCCAAGATCAACCAAGTAGTATGGGGCTGCGCCAAAATGCTCCATGAAAAGCTGCTCAGTCATCTGCCGTGGGACACCTTTTTCGATTGCTAGGTCGTGGTTGCCAATGCATAGATAGCATGGTGCCGGAAACTCTTCAAGAATCGCCTGGGCGATATCAAAACGGTCATTTGGATCGTTGTGATACTCTTCGATGGTGTGATATGGCAGGTTATAAACTATGTCCCCAGCAATAAAGACACCCAAAAGTTGCACAGGTAGCTGAGCCAAGACTTCCCCAATTGCCCTTAGATTTCGCGCTTGTAGGTCATCCTCAAGTACTATGTGGGTGTCGGCGATAACAGCTATGTATTGGAAGCGTTCAAGCGCTTGTTCATCGCCTTCTTCAGTCGAGCTGGCCGATGTAGTGTTTGCCTGAGGCTCATCATACAAGTCAGCCCCACCACAGGCCATAAACAGCAGTGCTATTGCTAAGATGCTGTACTTTTTCATAATAAACCCCCTATTTTAGCCATGATGTCCACGATTAGCTTCGAAAATGATGCCTGGTTTGCAGGCTCAGACTGGTCACCGTCCTTAAACCAAATCAGGCCAGCGAACGATGGTGACGGGAATGCCAAATATCCAGCGTTGGTGGCTTTGCCGTCTGCAGCTATTTCTTCCAAAGGTACAGTCTGACCAGGGGCAGTAACTTCAACCGCGTCGCCAAATTCCGCCTCCCAGAAGTGGGGGCCGTCCCACGCCTTGGTGTCTTTTTCACATGAAGCTCCATAATCCCACTTAAGCCAGTCATCAGGGAAGACACCGCTGATGCTTATGGCTGATTCTGAATGTTCGGCTGATTGGTACTCAGCTGTCAGATGTCCACCAGCAGGTTGGATTATGTAATCTCCTGGTTCTGCGGGCTCAGTCTGTACTTCGAAATCACCATAATAAAGGCCTGTAAAGCCTTGAAATGGTTCTAGTTTTACGTCTAGCGTGCCGCTAGGCTCTTCTTCGCCTTCTGCAAAAGCCTTGATGGTAATTACAAGCTCGTCGGCGGTTGATGATGGATCGTGAATCCATAAAACGGGTTTTTCGGCAATTTCAAGCCCCCATTTTAAGCATTCAAAGGATCTTGAAAAGGTTTTATGTGCTGTATTTACAGACGGTTCTGGCCCCATCACAGGCAGTAGGTCCCTTATGTTGAAGGGGGTGTCAAAAAAGTTGGCCAGATCAAGCTCAATGGTGTCTTCTGGCAGTCCTATGTTTGGTAGCAGTGAAACAGCCAGTTCAACAAGCTGCTCTGGGTCCTTCTTATCAAGAACGCCAATTAAGCCAGCGATCGCATCTGGCAGACTAATTCCAAGCTTGGTCAACAAGGGTTGGATCCCAAATGTACGATTTGCGATGTCCAGAAGGACAACAATGGCTGGAAGCACTTCTTTGTCCAAGGACAAGCGGTTACCTGGCTCGCCGGCCATATTTGCCTTAACCTTGGTTGCGATGTCCTTCAAAGAGACACTGGAACTGTCCCAAATCACACGTAATTGGTCACGCCCTTCTGAAAATTCACCATGCAGCACCAGGTAAACGTTAGAAGTTTCCTCAAGGGTTGCAACTGCATTTTCGTCATCTTCCATAAGGGCAGCTGCTTGTAGCGCATCGTCAGCGGCTTGGGCCAGATAAGTTCCGGCGTACCTCCACAGTTCAGCACCATGCTGGGGAAGCAAAGTAGCGATGTTAGGATATTCATCCAGTAACACCCCAAGTTTATTGGTGAATCCTGGTACAGTTTTTAGTAGTTGGTTCACTCGTTCGAACGATAATTCCAAGTTTTGGGAGCCGAAAAACGTAACAAAAGCAAGCATTAGCTGATTCCAGGAAGAAATGCCATACAGATCAGAGCGATCCCAGTCACAGCAAAGGCGCATCATGGGAAGACCGCTAAATTCCAGGGGTAGGCCACCTTCAAGCGAGAAGATGGGATTTTCGGTGGCGGCTTTCAGGCCGTTAATGCGTTCTTGCTGCTCAAGGGCGCTTTTGTATAGGGCGTCGATTGATACCCCAATAGTTCCTTCGTGTTTGGGCCAAGTCAGGGATTTAAGGGGTTGTGGGGCGTCTGGGTCTTCCTTGTATTTTGCAAGTCCAACCAGTGAGCCAAACATGGAAACTGTTGATTGGAAACGGGCCAAGACCATTCCCCAGTGGGCCTCTTGCAGGTCTGGAACCGTTTGGAGCGCCCAATCAAAAGCATCAAGGGCAGCCAAGGATTCACCAGCCTCCAAGCGTTCTTTACCAATGGCAACATATTGCATGGCAAGTTCCAGGTCTGGGTCTGCAGCATCGGTTGTATCGCCAACGTCTCCATCTGGTCGCCCGTTTTCATCCGTTGCGCCAGGATCTTCAGTCTCAAAAGTGTCAGGGGGGTCAACTTGGTCCCCTATGACATCAACGTCCGTTGGTGTGTCCCCATCTGAACAACCGGCCCACACCATCAAGGGTAGTATGGTAATCAAAAAAGCCATCAGTCGGATTTTCATGAAAAACAACCTCCTAACAAAACGATACAGAGGATAAAACACTAGGCCCCAGGTGTCACGACCCGCAGGCAGGGAATTATACATAACTTGAAGAAAAGTTGACTTTTGGGGCGGGGGCAGGGGCAGGGGCAGGGGCAGGGACAGGGTGCAGGAA
>Ga0208196_1003700_pt1 | contig 12643 bp, 9 predicted proteins | sample AD_JPNNA7_MetaG_FD_184443 | JGI IMG/M metagenome (GOLD analysis project Ga0208196, IMG submission 184443) | Active sludge microbial communities of municipal wastewater-treating anaerobic digesters from Japan - AD_JPNNA7_MetaG (SPAdes) (version 2) | ecosystem: Engineered > Bioreactor > Anaerobic >...
CAAACGGAATATAATTGCCGATAATGTTCAGGCCTCCGAGAATGAATAGGACGAAATAAGCAACATAGAAGCTGACTGTCAATATTTTCAGCCAGTTAAGGGTCATTTTCTGTGAGGTGTATGATATCAGGTTCCTGAGATTGGACTGGTGTTTTCTGATCTCAACAAAAGCAAGAATGCTATAAACTGTAATCGACAGAAAGAAAACCACCGAATATACAATCCTCAGGGGCATTAGTTTATCGGGTTTGAAAAATCCCCTCAGATCCCTTACCAGGGGCTCTGACCTGAAGACCACCGAAATTGTAAAAAAAACCAGGAATGGAATGAAATGGAGCAACCCGGTCCAGAGAAATTTCCTTTCTGGAACCGTCATGAAACGGATGTAAAGATACAGAAGCGGACCATAGGTAAATGTTATGAAAGGAAATGAATACATCTCAATAACCCGGCTGTTGACCAGGGCAAAGATCATTTCAATACAAATCATGAAAAGCCAGGCTGCCATCAGCCTGTTTGCAACCGTAACTGGTTTTTTGGTTGATATCAGCAATCCTGCAAAAAACGACTGGGAAATACCAATATAGAGTACCGGTTCAATATTTACCATAATGCGGGATTGTTTTGTTCCTTAATTTTTTTCGTGATAAATTCAGTCCAAAAAGTGTAAAACATTAAAAAGCCTGAGTTTACTGTTATATCCTGCCATAAGTTTTTTATTTTTGGCATGCATAGGATTCGATCGGAAATCTTTTTCAAAGATAGGTGTTTTGGCAGACATTTAAACCTGTTATATTTGTTGATAACCGGCATTCTGCCACCGGGAGGGGATGCAGGTGAATTATTCTGCCGGCCGGTCCATGTCACAAGGCGGCGTGAACAGTCCTGTGCAGGTTGACACATAGGTGTTCCAGGTAAAAATACAGGTATTAACATAACAGGCTAAAAAAATCCTGATACTTTAACCAGCTTTATTCAATATGGGTATTCTTGTCAGCAGGAAATCAAGGGTAATTATTCAGGGCTTCACGGGGAGTGAGGGGACGTTTCATGCACAGCAGATGATTGATTATGGAACAAACATTGTGGGCGGGATCACGCCTGGCAAGGGTGGAAGGCTGCATCTGGGGCTGCCCGTCTTCAACACGGTTCGCGAGGCGGTAAGGTCGACCGGGGCTGATGTATCAGTGGTATTCGTTCCTCCGGCGGCCGGAGCAGATGCAATTATGGAAGCGGCCGAGGGTGGAATCAGGCTTGTGGTTGCAATTACCGAAGGAATACCCGTTTCCGATATGGTTATGGTTAAAGAGTATCTTAAATCGCTCAACTGCAGACTTATAGGACCCAACTGCCCTGGAATTATTACTCCCGGGGAAGCAAAAGCAGGAATAATGCCAGGATTCATCCATAAAAAGGGACATGTGGGAATTATCTCAAGATCGGGGACACTGACCTATGAAGCTGTTGACCAGGTAACAAGGCTTGGCCTGGGTCAGTCGACCTGTATCGGTATAGGTGGTGATCCTGTAGTAGGTACAACCACGCTCGAAGCTGTAAAACTAATGATGAATGACGATGACACACATGCAATAATAATCATCGGGGAAATTGGCGGATCAATGGAATCGGAAGCAGCAGAATGGATATCCGCTAACGGAACCAAACCGGTGGTGGGATTCATTGCAGGCCAGACTGCTCCAAAAGGCAGGAGGATGGGACATGCAGGTGCCATAATCGGAGGCAGGGATGACACAGCAGCAGCGAAAATTGAAATTATGAAAAAATGCGGGATCACAATCGTCGAATCACCAGCCGATATAGGATCATCTGTTCTTAATGTTCTTGAAAAGCGGTGATACCACTGGCACAAAGGTGCAAAACCGGTCTCTTCACTGTACAAGTACAGGCGCCGGACCCGCAGATGACTTTGAAACTTGTGAATAAACATATTGAAAGACTTTATTTATATTTGCAACTGTTTAAATCTCATGAGAAATGAAATTACTTGAAGGCAGAACCGCCCTGATCACAGGAGCATCCAGGGGAATTGGCAAGGCCATTGCCCATAAATTTGCCCGTGAAGGGGCAAATATCGCATTAACCAATATATATGAGGATGAGGAGTTCCTGAGTACCATTAATGAGATTAAGCTTTATAACGTAATGGTAAAGGGATATGTGTCAAATGCCTCGAATTTTGCGGACTCACAAAAAGTTGTGGATGAAATAGTAAAAGATTTCGGTCAGATTGATATCCTGGTCAATAATGCCGGAATAACAAAGGATACCCTGTTAATGAGAATGACTGAAGAGCAGTGGGACGCTGTGATTGCAGTCAACCTCAAATCCGTGTTTAATTTCACCAGGGCCGTGATTCAGCCCATGCTGAAGCAGAGAAACGGCTCAATAATTAATATGAGCTCCGTCGTTGGAGTTTCCGGCAATGCCGGCCAAAGCAACTATTCCGCATCAAAGGCCGGAATACTGGGCTTTACTAAAAGTGTGGCAAAAGAACTGGGATCGAGGAATATCAGGTGCAATGCCATTGCACCTGGATTTATTCTCACGGAAATGACCGACAATCTCCCTCCCGATGTAAAAGCCGAATGGACAAACAGGATCCCGCTGAAGAGGGGAGGGACACCGGATGATGTTGCCAATACAGCATTGTTCCTGGCTTCTGAGCTTTCATCATATATTACCGGACAAACAATTCATGTTTGCGGTGGTATGTTAACATAATTTTATTATATTTGTAAAACCGCAGGGCACCTATCCTTATAGCACGAGGAAATGCAGCGAGACATATTTATTCCACAATTATTTTAAACAGGTGCCCTGCTTCTTTTTATTTTACCCGGTTAATTAATGAATAACCCTCTTTTCCTGCTCATTGTCCTGATTCCGGTTTCCGGCTTTTTACTTGAGCGATACCTGGTTTTCCTGAACTCAAAAATGTGGTCCGACAAACTTCCTGAAGAACTTATAGGTATATGTGATGAAGCAGAGTACAGAAAAACACTCCATTATGAAAAGGATAACAGGAAGCTGTCATTCTGGTCCTCTTCATTCAATCTTGCGATAATCCTGGCCATGATCATTATGGGAGGATTTGCATTCTTCGACAAGCTGGCCGGATCCATCAGCACGAACATGATTGTTATTTCGCTCATCTTCTTTGCCTTCATCGGCATTGGTTCGGAAATAATCAATATCCCGTTCAAATGGTATGACACATTTGTCATTGAAAAGAAATATGGTTTCAATACAATGACCGTCAGGATATTTATAACAGATCACCTTAAGTCATGGTTTATTACCATGATTATAGGGATCCCGGTTCTGGCTTTGATCACCTGGATATATTACAGGCTGGGAAAGAATTTCTGGCTCTGGGCATGGGGCCTTGTTACGGTACTTTCCGTGTTCATCAATTTTTTCTATTCTGAACTGATCGTTCCGCTTTTCAACAGGCAGACACCTCTCCCGGAAAGCTCCCTTCGCACCCGCATCGAAACATTTGCCCGGGAAACCGGGTTCAGGCTCAGAGATATATACCTGATTGACGGTTCAAAGCGGAGCACGAAGGCAAATGCTTATTTCTCGGGATTCGGTTCTAAAAAACGTATAGTGCTTTATGATACGCTGCTGAAGGAGATGTCTGAAGAAGAGATTGTTGCAGTGCTTGCCCATGAAATTGGGCATTACAAAAAGAAACATGTGTTAAGAAGGCTTCTGTCATCAATATTCATAACCGGGTTCATGCTCTTTCTTTTTTCCCTGGTGGTTGACAATCCCGCCCTCTCGGAGGCCCTGGGTGCCGGAAGGCCCAGTTTTCACATTGGACTGGTTGCCTTCGGGATCCTGTACAGTCCCCTGTCGCTTGTAATCGGACTGGCAGGCAATTTCCTGTCGAGAAGGAACGAGTTTGAGGCTGATTTGTATGTCCGGCAAAACTATAACCCTGAATTCCTGGCAAGTGCTTTAAAAAAACTCTCGGTTAAAAACCTTTCGAACATGATACCGCATCCCGCCTATGTTTTCTTTCATTATTCACATCCCCCGTTGCTGGCACGACTGGAAAGATTGAAATGATTTTCTATATTTGCAGTGTTTTATGCCCCCTTAGCTCAGCCGGTAGAGCAGCTCATTCGTAATGAGCAGGTCCGGGGTTCGAGTCCCCGAGGTGGCTCAGGGCAATTTCAGAAATTGAATTGCAATTGACAAGTTACAGATAATTGCTATTTTTGAACCTGGAATTTCCGGGACCTTATACCGGAGATTTCGCGTGGGAAGTCCGAAATGTCAGATGCGGGAATAGCTCAGTTGGCAGTCCCGGGCAATCGGGATCCCAGGCCGAGGGCCTGAAAAGGAAATGCGGGAATAGCTCAGTTGGCAGAGCATCAGCTTCCCAAGCTGAGGGTCGCGGGTTCGAGCCCCGTTTCCCGCTCTTGAAAAGACCTGACAATCAGGCATATAAAGGGACTTGCAAATTTGGCTGTTGCAAGTCCTTTTTTATTTGCAATAAAATTTGCAATATAAATGAGTTTGATTTTGATGGTTGAATTGCATCGGGAAGATTGCTTTGGGCTATCCAACTTCCACAGTCTACTTTTTCAGTTTGCGAATAGTCCTGTAAATTTCAATGTGATGTGTGAGAACGGCTTTAATCTTAACACAATACAAATTGCCTCTCTGAAGCCTTTCCTGCAATTCATGGTCAGTAATAATCATGATTTTTCTTCCCAATGCCACGCCTGATGTGATTTCAGCATTAATTTGCCACTGGTTCTTTATTGGACGCTTCCTGAAGATGTGAATGTCGATTGTTTCCTTTGGCTTTAGGTTTCTATATATCACATCTTGACCATCATATTTTCGTTTTCCGATTTTATGTCCGATTATTGCAATCGCTTTATTTGGTGTACCTTCTTTTCTGGCTCTCTTGGACAGCTTATCCGCTTCTTTATTGTATTTCCTCCGCTGGTATTCAATACGCACAGGCTTAAATGTCAGCTGATTCAGTTTGGTTCTTGTTTTATCCAAAGTGTTAAGCAAATCCCAATTCAGAATTTCCTTTCCTTCATGATTTTTCCCGCCATTCTTGCGCCAGTCTCTAATTTTAAATGGGCTTGTTCTCTCCTCGTCTTGTAAATAAAATCTATCTGTGATTAAGATGATTTTTGTAACTGATGTAAGTCTGAGGTTAAATTTTTTATACCAATCCATGAATCCCTGCATACCCTTTATTAATGCCAATAATTCCAGTCTCTCAATATTCGCATTCTCGAAAGTTCCGTGATAGTCGCTAATATCTTCTAATTCAAACTCGTCAGGAAATTTAATTACGTAGCCGATTCCACCACTTGATTTAGTGTTATGTATCATCGACCCATCACAATGGATATAAATCGCTCTATGGTCTCTTATTGGCATTAATAACGCATAGTTATTTCAATATATGGAAGATAGTAATTATTTCTCTATATATCTTCATGTTAGTTTCAATCCAATTTTGAATTGGCGAATTTGTTAAGGCTTTTCTTGGTATTTATTAAGTCGCTGATATTCATGTGAATAATTTTTTAAAAATTTTTTGTTTTTAAGAAAAATATAAACGATTTCAGTGTGTCAGGATTCCACTTTATGGGATAAAAAACACAATAAAATGGTATAAAAATCTTTGTGTTCCACCCCTGTCCCTATAAGGTAGTACACTGGGGGGGATGGGAAGAGGGGGGATACCTTAATCAAGCCGAATTTTTGATTCCACAGTATTTATAAAAAAGAGTACATGAAAAAAAGGAATTGTCCACAAAGCCTTGAAGAACTGATTTCGGATATGGAGAATCATCCAGACCAATATCAACATCTTAAAATATTTCTTCGAAGAGAGCTTAATGTTGATGGGTCATATCTCGGAAAAGAATATCTGGCTGTTTCCCCCTTAGGATTTTGCTTATGCAGAATTAATAATGTTGAATATAAGGATGGTGAAATATTTATATCATTAACAGATACTGCTGCAGATGAGGAATTTATTCATACAGTTGATATTCATGACGGTCAACCATACACCATATTCATACAGTGGAAAGATATTCTGAACTTAATGTCTGAAAAATCGAGCAGAAATGATAACAATTGATTACATAGGTAATGGATAATTACTTTTATAATATAAAACTCCCGCAACTTATTCAAATTAGTGAAAGCGCATATAAGATGCCGCATCCATGCTTATTGTCGCATGATAAAATTTTAAATATTGGCGAACTGCTATGGATTATTAGCCCCAATAACTGTGACCAATTGACTTATTTTGCTCGATTGTTGGATGTTTGGCAAGAAAATGAAGGCGCTATATTTCTTGAAATTTGGAATTTTGATAAACGAAAGCAGGAAGTATATTCGCAAAATTTGAAACAGGATGGTTGTTTGTTTTTGTTCTTGCCCCTATCTTCCGTAACGGCAATGTTGAGAGAGTTGTCATTTTAAGAAATACATAATAGTTTTATTTACATATTAATAATTTATGAATCCAAATTACCAATTTGCTGATTGACAGAGGAAAGTTCCTTCGATATTATTCACTATATGATTAACGCATTTTACATTTTTATTATGTGGTTGTCAAAATGAAAGAGGCGGTACTTGTTGTCTCGCTGCATTTCCCCGTGATTAGGAATAATGAAAGTACCGCCTCTGTGTTGGTCTCCCAATTATTAAAAAAAGGTGGCACGATTGTGGAATAAATATGTCTCGCTGCATTTCCTTGTTCTGAAAGGAAAGACGTGCCGCCACATATTGGTCGTTTGACCACTATTAGTAATCAAGGCGACACATTATATATTGTAGTGAAAGTCAACCTCTGCAATACATACCTATCAGTGGAGCAGGTAAATAAAGAAGTGTCTCCTTAATGAGTATTTCAATGAGCAACTGTTATCGCAGGTTCATCATGCCTTAATGATTTTATTGATTATTAGCACCAGAAACTGCGAAACATTGGACTAAAGTAGACAATAATTGCATTGAAGTCAAATAACTTCCACTTTGTTACATTATAGAAAATATCATAATTACTCACATGAATCATGTGATATTTATTGAGATAAACAAGTTCAATAATACATCGTTGCTATTGGTATCCAGCATATGACGCTAATACTTTTTCAATCCTTTTAAATTCGCTATTTAATCCATTATCATAAATTTCCTGAACGATATCTTTAGCAATCATCTCACTTTCAATAGTTTCTTTATGTTCTTGTTCTCGTAAGTATTCCATAAATATCTTTACAGTCTCAAGCCTTTGCCTTAAATTTCTATTGCCATTAATATCAGCTATCGGGAAAACTTCCTTTAATCTTGATAGAAATTTATCATCATAAATCACTGTGTCTTGTAATGTTAACTCAGCATATATGAAAGTATATAGTAAAACATTTATGTAGTAGTGCCCTTTTAAAGAGATACATAAAGATTGATTTTCGTTCGATTCAAAGTCAAACTCTGTATCTGAAATATAATCGTCAGTCTCAATTAAATGATGTTTCAAGAGCCTTTTAATCTCAATATTTAAAACAGATTGTTTGTAACCAGCAGATGAGAAGATGTCAATAATATGTTTATATGAGACAAATTTTTCAGTGTATCCTTGAACTTGAAGTTTGCTATCCAAATATTTCAATATTTTAATCTTAGTAAAGTGATTAGTGCTCCCTTCTGCTGGTGAAAAGAGATTGTTAACCAAGCTAATTTCTTGATTATAATATAATTTATTATACAAAGCTATCGCTTTCAAAAATTCCCAAAAAGGAATTGGTATTGAACTTTCAGGACTTGAACGTTGTCGTAAAATATATTGTTCGACTTGTGTATGACCAGACAACAAAAAATTCTTAAATATTTCAAGACCTTCCCTAATATTTGGATAAGTAGTTTCTTCCAAAAACAATAATAATTCTGAATTCTCCCTACCAAAAAGTGACTGCCTGATACTTAATAGAAAATCTCTTACCGCCTTATTATCAAACTCAATCTTCATAACCTCAGACAATTCTCCTTTTGTTTTTCCTTCTACCTGAATATTAGCCAAGGCATAATTAATCCTTTTTTGCAGTATTTCTGAATAGGGTGGTGCTGTAACATGGTATACATTACAAGCAAATGCATCAAAGGGAGGCTGATATCTCCATTTATAATAATACCCTTCCCTTAAACTAATAATTACTGCGCATTTTGCCTTCCTATTTATGCTCTGCGCAAAGAGAAAAACATCTTTTTGTGTCTGTGTATCAAATTGGTCGGCATTATCAATAACGATACAAAGACGTACCCTTCTTTCTCTGATTAAATATTCGGATGTTTTAATAAAATGATTTTCATTGTCTTGTAATTTTACCTCTAAAAACTCCATTAACTTTTCATTGTACTTAATTTCATTATTTGATAAATCATAATTCCAGATAGTCCTATTGTTCCTTTCAATTTCCTGATAATATATTCTTTTTAGTGCTGTTAAGTTAAGAACGTCAATTTCAGGACATGTGTCATAAAATATATTCAGCAAATCTTTATATATCTTATAATTACTGTCAAATAAATCAGCTTTCGTATAACTCCTAAAATCTACATAAATAACAGGTCTATGTTTTTTGAATTCATCTGAAATGACAGCTTTGAATAAGTAGTTTATAAAAGTAGTTTTTCCTGCTCCTTTAGAACCCACTATTATGATGGGTTTTGGTGCTGCAATTTCCTTTAATTTAATAGGATAATCTTCAATCTCATTTGTAATTGATTTAGCCAAATTCCTTGTATTACGGATTGGAATAATGTTTTCAATTTTGGGTGGGAGGTCAGCAAATAATTTTTCTATCTCAGACTTGTTTTTTTTGATTTCTGAGTTCTCGATAAAACATTCCTTTATTAATGTCTCGTCATCTAAAATATCATATTTATAAATTTCACCAAAGATTTCATCAATTAGGGAGGCTAATTCTGCTGACAAAGGATTTCTAATCAGTTCATCTCCACGGTTTGGTGCACACGTGAGAACCTTTTGCCCTGAAGGGATTAATTCATCGCTGATAATATTGAATCCATTATTTTCAATAATAGAAAATTTGGATAAATGGTCGTAGAAATCAATAAATCTATTTTCAATATCCTCTAATCCATTAAAGATAACACACTTGTTTTTCTTCCAGTCAGTTCCATCACTATTAAAAAACTTACCAATAATAAATTGATGTCCATTCGTTAATATTCCAAATGGTACACTTACTTCAAAGAGATATTTACGAATTTGATAGATTATCTCGCTATTACCCTTCAAGAGCGTTCCTATCGTTGCAGTTTTATGCTTTGTGGGTAATTGGAATTCAGCAAAACTTTTCTTTGCTTCAACAACAAATTTGAAAGCTGGAATTCCAATTAAATAATCATAATAACCTTCTTGCGTATAACCTTCTCTTTTAATATTTTCTTCTTCCCACCCCAAAATAGACTTTAGTATTTCATCTATTAGCTTTGACCGTGTATCTGATTCAGACAGGTCAATAGTTTTGTATGCGGTAATTTCGTCCTTATAAGTATCAAATGACGCTTTAGATTTATCAATATTCTTCATCCTGAATCTGATTTAATAACCTGCAGAATTCAAAATTAGCTAATTTCTGCACAATAAGATAGTAATAAATCAATTAATGGGTAATTGATTATGTATGCAGCACTTAATAAACTCATTGCTACAAATTCAGGGGTTCAAAAACTCAATATATCATATGTTTCCATCAATTCTTCTTTGGCAATACCCAGATATCTCCTTGTGATAGCAGGATTGCTATGATTAAACAACTGGCTTAATCGAACCAGCGACAATTCAGCATTCGAACCTGACCTATTGAAAATTTCCCTCCCGAATGCCTTACGAAAACTATGTGTGCTGAAATTCTTTATTTTCAGGTTATACTGCTTCTTTAAATCTTTCAGGATTACATTAAGCCGTTGCAGACTGAAAACAGTCCCCTTCTGGCTAATAAAAGCGAAATCATTCATGCTGGCTGGCTTAATTCTGTTGTAACAGTCCCAAATATGCTTCTTTAACTGCTGATTAATTTTAATATCCCTTTGTTTCTTGGTCTTCTTTTCAACAAGTTGGAATTCATCCTTGCCAAGCAAATCATCCCATCTTAGAGAAAGGGTGTCACTGGCACGCAAGCCAAAAAAGCAGCTACATGCGATATAAAGAGAAAGTGTATACTTTTTATCATCATACAACTTCCTTATCAAATTCATTGCTTCGTTCCATTCCAGATAGTCTGCTGTTGTTTGGGAAAATTTTACGCTCATATTGTTTCAGTTTTGTTGTTTTTTAGTCAAAAGTGAATGTGGTTTTTTTTCGCCTAATATGATTATTTATGTAACTATTTTATAATCAAATAGTAAATAAAAATAAGGCTATTTCAGTTCATGGTAAAAGTGAATGTTTATCATGTTGACCATTTCTTGCTTTTTGTGCTCCAGTTGTTATCATAAATTCAAATTAATTTGCCGAGAAAGATTGAAACCGATATTTCTTTATTTCATCGTAGCTGGTGATTACTTTTTTCACGGGGACTGCATTAAAAGCAACGAGTTCATTCCCATCCATGAACATAATCACCATGCATGCCTCATTATAGTCGTGCTCAGAATAAATGATTTGATGTCTTATGAGGATTTTGTTATTCATGTAAATGTCCATAATAATGGACTAATATAATAAACAAAACCATTCAAAGGCTATTTTAGCGTCAATAATTTGTCCATTTTAATGTACAGTTATTAACTTTACATCAAATTTTCAGTAATGAAAACGAAGCCAACGAATAGCAATAAGCCAAATCAGACAGAAAAACAATACAAACCACCGAAGACTGTTACACCAGAAGACAAGGAATTTATGTTAGCTGTTGCAGGGAAACTACTTGAACTGCAAAAACAGGAAGGCATTCTCACTGCTGAACTATGCAGAAAGGTTGGGATTTCAAGATATACCTATCTATTGATTACCACTGGTCAGGTCTATTGGAACTCTGAAAAGGTACTGAAACTGATAAAGTTCTATGGCATGGATGCTCCGACATTTTTCAGGTCTTTATAGCCTATTCTCAAGTCCTGTAATTTTTCTTGCCCTGTTTCCTCTGCATGTGGGCACAAAAAATGCCGAAATAACCTTGAAAAACTCCAAATTCAGCGTTAAACAGCCATATAGTGCCAAATATTACCTTAAAAATGGAGTGATAAAATGGCAATAATGGGAGTTATTAAAGCAATAAACATGCATTATTGTCGGTGTTGCCGCACAATTCATTGGTCAGGGAGTATTTATATTAAACATCAACACATGAAAAAGAAAACCTATCCTCAGGAATATTATAAGAAACTCAAATTAATTGGTTCACTAATTAGAGAATACCGAATTAATAGTGGTTACTCACAAATTCAACTTGCGGGAAATCTGAACTTGGCACGAAATACTTTGAGCCGAGTTGAAAGAGGGTATGACTGTCATATCCTCAACCTCATTGAAATCACAGAGACATTAGAGATTGATTTAAGCGAACTATTTTATGAGGAAAAGTAATTCATGAATACGCTTGATAATATCTGACTAATAAGTTTCTACCCAAAGACTTTTTGTTTTAAGCCTCATTTATTAAATTTCGACCAATTCATAAATGTCTGTTATAATGGAGTCTGGTCGCATACAAAATCTTAGTACGGATTACAATTATTCGACAATACCAGTAAAAATCTTGAAGGATAGTAGATTATCAGCCACAGCTAAGGGCATACTGGCTTTTCTTCTAAGTCTCCCACAAAACCATAATATTAATAAAAAGGATTTGCCCAAATACTTTAAAGAAGGGTACTATGCATTAAATAAGGCATTTGAAGAACTTGTTAAACACAGGATTGTCCACAAAATAGAAGTTAGGAACAAGAAGGGACATTTTAAAGGATATGAATATGTTGTTCATGAGTTCCCTAAAAAGAGGTTTGGAGACCAGAAAAAGGTAATACCGAGTCGCAATTATCGCAAATCGGTAAATAGCGATTCGGATGTCAATTTAGTTAACCAAATTTTTAATGAGGACTGCCTTATAACAATGAGTAAAATGCCAGACAATTTTATTGATTTGGTACTTACTTCTCCTCCATATGACCATTTAAGGTCATACAACGGGAATAACAAGTTTGAGTTTGAAAAAATAGCAGTCGAACTAACCCGTGTTCTAAAAACAGGTGGTGTTATTGTGTGGATTGTTGGCGATGGTGCAAATAAGAAAGGCAGTGAAACTGGTACGTCCTTTAAACAAGCATTGTTTTTCAAAGAGTATTGTGGACTCAGACTACACGATACTATGATATTTAAAAAAAACACCACCACATATCCTGCAAAGCCTGATGGTGTAAGGTACACGCAATGTTTTGAGTATATGTTTATTTTCAGCAAAGGCAAGCCGAAAACTATAAACCTCATTACTGATAAGAAAAACAGATGGTCAGGCACAACAAATTTCGGGCAAAAGACCGACAGGGATAAAAATGATGAACTTGTGCCTGTGAAAAAATTTAAACCGATTCCAGA
>Ga0208196_1003719_pt1 | contig 12580 bp, 9 predicted proteins | sample AD_JPNNA7_MetaG_FD_184443 | JGI IMG/M metagenome (GOLD analysis project Ga0208196, IMG submission 184443) | Active sludge microbial communities of municipal wastewater-treating anaerobic digesters from Japan - AD_JPNNA7_MetaG (SPAdes) (version 2) | ecosystem: Engineered > Bioreactor > Anaerobic >...
AATGATGTTTTCTTATGCAAGTCAATTCCTGTATAATACATGGTGGCTACCTCCTTTGTTTTTATTTCCCCTGGGTTCATTCTACTACAGAACCCGAAGGAAGGTAGCTTTTTCATATGATCAAAGCTCTCATTTCATCAAGATTTTTGTCAGGATAATCCCCAGAATCAGCCAGATCGGAATGGAGATAATCAAAGACCAAATCATCCCGCGGTTGCTTTTGAGTTGGCTGTTCATGTCTTTCTCGACCAGGGCTCGTTCAACTTTAATTTTGATCTCTTCAAACTGAAACGGTTTCACCAAATAATCAACCGCGCCCTGTTTCATCGCACCAAGCACTGTTTCAATGGAGGGATACCCGGTAATGACAATGAAGAGGACCTCGGGATCAATCTGCTTTACTTCATTGAGCAGTGTGAGCCCGTCCATGTTTTCCATTTTGATGTCCGAGATTACGATATCGAAATGACCTTTGGAGAAGGCCTTTAATCCTTCTTCGCCGCTGCCGGCAGACACCACGTCCAGACCGATCATTTTCATATACTGGGACAGTACGTCCCGTATCGCTTCATCATCGTCAACAACCAAAACCCGTTTATGGATTTTTTTTAAGTCGCCGAGCGTTGCCATGAACCATCCTTTTGCCACCGGATGCTATGTGTGGACTGCGGTGTTTTTAACAGAAAGAATATGTTTAGTCAATTGAAAACATATGATTTTTTTGTGTTACGTTGTAATAATCGCCTTGACATGGTGTGTCGGTTTACTCTAAGTTGTATGTGAAACCGGTTTTACGGAGTTCCGGGGGGAAAAAATAAAGCTATGAGCATGATTTGAAATCGTGGTGAGTGGAATGGATGATCAAACAAATCCGACTCTGAAAGCGTTAACTGTTATCACCCTCCTCAATGCTGCGGTCAAAAATGTCCGTCTTTACCCGCCGGCCAGCGACTCGGTTGTCCACACAGTAGACAGACTGCACCATGCCATTTCCGATTTTCTCGCCGATGAAGAACGGCTTTTGTTCGCCGAGTCTGAAAAAACCTTCCTGATTGGTGACCAGCCGCTAAAGCAGGTCGACCGCGAAAAATCTCATGTCCAGTCGATGCTCAATTTGCTGGTTAGTTTTGAGCTGAAAAGTATCTCTTTTGAACGTGGCCTCTTACGGGAAGAGCTGGATGATTTCCTCGATTGCTTTTCGCGCAAGCCGGAAAGCATCAAAAGTGAAGGCGGCTTGGCGCAGATGATGAACAAACGCAACATTACGCATATCGTATTGGATGAAAAAGTTTATGTCGCGGTGAGCAAAGACCATAAAATAGCAGCTACCTTTGATATTACTGATGAGCAGGTTGTCCAATTCATTATGCAGGCATTGCCACAGGTGGATCCTTCTTCGGAACAATTTGAGGATATGGCCCGCAATCCCGAAACTCTTGTACGCGCGTTTGATACAACAATGTCACGCATTATGGCCCAAAAACGGAGATTGTCTGAGCTGGAGCTCTCTGAAAGCCTTGCCCATATGCTTTCTCTGCTGGACAGAACAGCAAGCGGCTTAAGTAACGAACAAGTGAGCTCGCTGGCACAGCACGTCGGGTACACGCTTGCCGGGTCGGTGCCGGAAATAGCTGAGTATCTCACCGCAAAAAATATGGCCCATCTGCTGGGCGGTTTTCTTCTTCAATTTTTAATGGCGGAGCTAGCCAAGGGCTCTACCGGTGAGCAGGGAGATTCAGACGAAGAACCCGGCGGCGGCGATGCAGAAAAAACTAAACTCATGGAAGTGGCGGAGAAATTAAGCCTGCATCTCCAAAGTGAAAAAATGCTCCTCGATGAAGGTCTGATGTCGGCCCTGCCGCAAATTATAAGTCAGCTTATCGCCCACAAAGAGCAGGAGGCAATGGAAACCCTGCTGGAGCGCCTGGCCGCCAACCTTGCCAGTGAAAAAAGCGAGGTTCGCTTGAGCGCGGCAAGGGGGCTCGCCGATATCATGGAAAGCCTGCCCGACAGGCAAAAGTATGAAATAGTTGAAAAGCTCTCCGGCCACCTGGTTGCCTGGCTCGGAAATGAAAATATTTACTCTCCTGACTATAAGAGGATTTGTCTGATTTTAAAAGATGAAACGCACAGGCTGATCGGGCTTAAATCATTGCCGGAAGCCCAGGTTTATCTTGATACTTTTCAGTCAATTGTTTCGTCTGTCGACGACAAACCGGACGAGATAAAAAACAGCGCGCTCGAAAGCATCAGACAACTTATCTCGCCTGAAAATATCGCGATCCTGCAATCTGAAATGGATCCGAAGGATTTGGATAAACAGGATGAGGCGGGGCGCGTTTTTATCTCTCTTGGGCGCGACGCGGTACTATATCTTCTTGAGAAGCTGCGCACCAGTACCGACAGTGATGATCGCGTCCGCGCCATGCACCTGGTCACCTACGCAAAGGAAGAGGCGCTGCCCCTGATTAACGTACTGATCACCAGGGATGCTCCCTGGTTTTACCTGCGTAACCTTACCTATCTGCTGGGTAGGATGGGAGATGAAGACAGCGCCGAAAGCATCGCCCCGCTGCTTTCCAGCAGTAACCAGAAGCTGCGCATGGAAGCGCTCAAAAGCATTTACAAAATCGGAGGGAATCTCAGAGGGAAAATTCTGCTGGATGCTCTTCTTGAAGCGGACGATGAATTCAAATCCGCCATTGTTGAAGTACTGGGACAATCTAAAAGTGTCGAGGCAGTGCCTGTTTTGATTGACCTGCTCAGAGAAAGACCGCTTTTAGCCTCAGCCTCAAGAGCAGTTCTTGAAGAAAAGATCTGTGTAGCTCTGGGAGCCATCGGAAACCCCGAAGCCATCGGCGTGCTTTCCGAAATCGCCGAAGTAAAATCATTCTTGAGACTGCGCACCTATCCGGACAAAGTCAAAGCAGCCGCAGCCAGATCATTGGTCATCCTTCGGGAAAGGGTTGCGGAGTCCGGAGAGTCGAAAAGAAAAGCATGACTCTCTTCCGATAATCATCCTGCCACTGTTTAGGCGGTGAACTTGTCTATGACTTCTTTTATCCTCCTGGCCGCGGCCTCAGGATCGTCAGAAGAACAGACCGCCGACACGACGGCCAGGCACTTGGCGCCGGCCAGAACCACACTTTCCGCCGTTTCATCATTGATACCGCCTATCGCCACAAGCGGATGGCGGCTCAATGACCTGATTCTGCGCAGGCCGTCTAATCCCCAGGGCTTTTTCGTATCCGTTTTTGTGGGAGTGGCGAAAACAGGGCTTACGCCGATATAATCGAGGTCATATTTCTGCGCCTCTTCAACGTCCTGCCACGTTTCCACGGAAAGTCCGATAAGCGCTTCTTCTCCCATCAGGCGACGGGCAATCTCATAGGGCATATCTTTCTGGCCCAGGTGGACTCCTTCGGCCCGGCTCGCCAGTGCTACATCGACCCGGTCATTGACAATCAGGGGCACATGATAAGGGGAAAGAATTTTTTTTATCGCTTGGGCTTCCTCAATAAATTCGCGCGTGGTTATTTCCTTTTCCCTGAGCTGAACGTATGCCGCACCTCCCCGCACAGCCTGCAAAATGACCTCCTCCAGAGGGCGGCCAAGGCACAGCCGGCGATCGGTAACCAGATAAACCCCGCGCATTATTAAACCTCCACTCTAAGTCTTTCCTGAATCTCCACTGCCGACATATTGTACAGGCAATCCAGAAAGTGCATCTGCAGACTTCCCGGCCCTGCCGACTTTTCTACCGCCATCTCACCGGCAATCCCCACGAGCGCCATTGCCTGCACGGCAGCCGACAATGTATCTTTTTCGACAGCGGCAAAAGCTCCGCAAAGAGCGCTGGCCGTACAGCCAAGCCCCGTCACCCGCGTCATCAGAGGATGACCGTTGGCCACTTTAACGACGTCCTGGCCCTCAACAACATAATCAACGGCACCGCTGACAACTACAACACATTGATTGTTTTCGCTGATGCTCCGTGCAGCCCTGAGTGCCTCATCAGATTGGGATCTGCTATCAACCCCTTTTGTTTTGAGACGGCCATCTGCCAGGGACATTATTTCAGAGGCATTGCCCCTGATCATTGCCGGATGCCCTGTGTCCAGTAGTTCACGGACCGTCCGCGTCCGATATGCGGTAGCTCCCGCACCTACCGGATCGATAATCACCGGCAGACCTTTTTTCAGGGCGGCGTGAAAAGCTTCGCCCATGGCCCGCACCCACGCGGAGCTCAATGTGCCGATATTGATGACCAGCGCCTGCGCCAGAGTTGTCATCTCCTTCACTTCCTCTGCGGCATGCGCCATCACCGGCGACGCGCCGATGGCCAAAAGCGCATTGGCTGTATTATTCATGGCAACATAATTGGTGATATTGTGGATCAGGGGATTTACCGCCCGAATGTCCCCAACCGACTTATAGATATCATCTGCGCTGATTTTCATTTCTTCTCCTTTTCCCTCAAGTATAAATAAAAACCCTTTCACACGACGGAGAAAGGGTTTTACATACAGACTTTATTTTCCCTCCGCCGGCATTACCCGGATCAGGTTCAACGGGTATCTTCTCAGACGGGAATCTGTCCCGCCACCCCGATATTTGATTTTTTCCTACCAGTGATCTTGTCTTTTGTCAATCCGTGCATTTTGCGGGCCGGGGAGAGAGATTTGCCAAACCCTGCCCAACCGCCAATGTCGTCATACCGGCGAAGACCGGTATCCAGTGTTATCAAGTGCTGGATTCCGGGTCAAGCCCGGAATGACTTGAGGAAGTATTATTCAAAGGCCTGCCTGAGCCTGTCGAACCATCCTTTAGCCTTCAGCCTTTATCCTTTAGCCTTTAGCCACGAACTAAGAGCTATTACCTCCACCCCCGGCCTGCTTAAGCAGGCCACCCCCGCCAGCGGTGGACACGAAGCGGTGCGCTTCGCGCTTATTGACCGTTCGTGCTGAGAGAGCTTTGCCAAACCCTGCCAACCGCCAATGTCGTCATACCGGCGAAGGCCGGTATCCAGTGTTATCAAGTGCTGGATTCCTGGTCAAGCCCGGAATGACCGGAGGAGGAATTATTCAAAGGCCTGCCTGAGCCTGTCGAACCATCCTTTAGCCTTCAGCCTTTATCCTTTGTCCTTTATCCTTGCCACGAACTATTAGCTAATCCTCTAACCCTCTAAACTTCTAATCATCTAATCTGCTAAACTTCTAATCATCTAACCATCCACCCCCGGCCTGCTTAAGCAGGCCACCCCCGCCAGCGGTGGACACGAAGCGGTGCGCTTCGCGCTTTATTGACCGTTCATGGTGAGAGAGATTTGCCAAACCCTGCCCAACCGCCAATGTCGTCATACCGGCGAAGGCCGGTATCCAGTGTTATCAAGTGCTTCCTGGATTCCGGGTCAAGCCCGGAATGACCGGAGGAGGAATTATTCAAAGGCCTGGGGGCAAAACCGGCCTTGACGGTCAGGTATTGTAATCTGCAAGAAAAGATGGATACCCCTGCCCTTCCACATCCGTCAGACCGTGAAAAATATTCATGTCGGCCAACGCTTTCATGTCGCGCCTGAAGCACTCTATGGGGCCGAGGCTTTCCTGCCTTTTTCCGATAATCAATTTCATCAGCGGCCGCATGAAATACGTCCAGATGATCAGCCAAGCGCCTTTTTCTTTTTTGACCAGCTCAGACGGCTCCCACCACCCGAATATCCTGCGGCGGTGCAGCCATACCATGAACTGCAAAGTGGCGGCGTCAAGATGCCTGGTTCTGACATTTGCCCATGCGCCGTTGTACCATTTGTAATCATTGATGTTGGCCACCATTCCCCCTTCCAGAAGCCGGTCGCGCACCAGTGTCCTGGGATATGGGGTGAGAAATTGACAGTAGGGTATGTCCACATCCAGCGACTTGAGATACTCATAGTTTGCGACAATGGCTTCTTCATCATCATCGGGGAAACCGAAGATCAGCCCGGCAATCACCATGATACCGTATTTGTGGCACAAATTCACCGCCTTGCGGGAATCCTCAACAATGTCTCCCTTCCGGGAGGCGGCCAGGTTTTTTTGGGAGGCACTTTCAATACCGAGAAAGATGGTTTGCATTCCCGCCAGAGACATTTTTCGGACCATCTCCTCATTGCGGGCAATCGTCACCGAGTCCGCCTGGATATTAAGTTTCAGCCCCCGGTAGTTGCGGGCGATAATCGCCTCGCAGATGCTGATCACTCGCCGCGGGTCGAGTACGAAATTATCGTCGGCAATAAAAATCATACGTGTTTTGCGCTTGTAGTAAATATCATCAATGTCGGCCAGGATCCTTTCCATGGGGAAAGAGCGGAAGTTGCGCCCGTACATATGATTCATACTGCAAAATGAACAACTCCTGGTGCAGCCCCGGGAAGTTTCCATTACCTCTACTTTTGAGGTAATGACATGATAGCCGGAGGTCAGGCGCCGTTCATCCCGCACGGGTATTTTTAGTGTCGACAAATCGGAAAGCTTCCCTTGAGGATTGTGAATAAACTTCCCTTCCTGTTTGTAGGACAATGAAGGGATTAGCGCCAAATCGTCTTTACCATCCAGAGCATTGACCAGGCGGCGAAAAGGTTCCTCTCCCTCGCCACGAATGATGAAATCGATTGACTCACTCCCCTCAGCGGTGACAATCTCTTCATACATCAGTGTGGCATGGTACCCGCCGATCACGATTTTCGCCTCCGGCAAGAGCTCTTTGACATAACGCACAATTGATATACAGGTTTCATACTGCCAGGCCATGGCGGAGAGCCCCACCAGCCGGGGACGTATCCCAAGTAGCGTCTTTTTGAGAAAACTTCGCAACCGCCTTCGTTTCCGAATCAGATCGGCAATGTAGATTTCATGGCCTTCATCGATATTCGCGGCCAAGCTGGCAATACCGCAATTAGGCAGGTGAAACGCGCTTTCGTGCATGATAATCGGAACCGCATCAGGCATGGACATAAGCACAATTTTCATTTCAATGCGGCTCCTTCATTGTAATATGCATGGTTTATTATCGGTCAGATACAGGACTATAGGGATGTGGCTTGCGCCTGTCAACGAATTTCATGCTTTGCAAATACCCTGCCTGGTTGGTGTTGCCGTCGTTTTATTTGCTTTAACATTTTCATTTTAAATGATATTCCTTTGAACAAAAGTACGCGCGGCTTGCTTGTCTGCACCGGAATGCTGCTACCGGGAAATGCAAAAAAAGGAGACGTTATGAATCATGTCCATCATGTGCATTTATTTGCTTCCGACATTGAAAAAAGTCTGGAATTCTACAAGGAGGCTTTTGGAGGAAAAATAATTCTTGATGAAAATCTGGCAGGTGCCAGAAACGTGTTTATGCGTATCGGGACTGGACGCATTCATTTCTACGACCAGGCCCCATCGTATTCCGGAAGGGGAAGCATTCATCATTTCGGTATTCAAACCGATGATATCGAAGGAGTCGTGAAAAAACTGAAATTGATGGGTGTAAAGTTCAATAAAGCCATCACGGATGTCGGTTTCTGGAAATATATCATGGTCCCCGCACCGGACAATGTTCTCATCGAGCTTTTTGAAGTGGACAAAAGCGTCCTTCCGGTTGAGCAGCGTGACTACTTCGATTGAAAATGCTTTTTGGAAGTTCAAACCATCCGGGCATCTCCCGCAGGCGAAACACCTGAAGATGAAGCTCGATCGTTTATGCCGGGAATTCATACGACTCGCTAAAGGATGATAACGTGCCTAACTTTCCTGTCGTTTTCGGCATAGGTCAGTGCTCTCTTGATTATCTCGGTCTGATTCGTTCCTACCCGACACCGGACGTTAAGTGCGAATTCACTGATCTGGTCATCGACGGCGGCGGCCCGGCAGCCACGGCCATGGTCGCGCTTAAACGCTGGGGGCTGGGCGTGCATATTGCAGGCGTAGTAGGAGATGACGATTTCGGGAAACAGATACGGGCCTTCCTTGTTGCAGAAAACATAGATACCTCCGGCCTTGTGGTTCGCCCGCAAAAACAATCCCAGTTTGCCTTTATTGTAAGCGAGCCGTCAGTAGCACGCAGGACGATTTTCTGGCAACGCCCGACCGGGGAAGAGCTCAAAGCAGAAGAAATTGATACGGATATTCTTTTGCAAAGCTCCGCTTTGCATATCGACGGACTCTATACCGAGGCCTGCCTCTACGCTTGCCGCAGGGCGAAAAAGGCGGGTGTTCCTGTCATTTTGGACGCCGGCACCTTGCGCGACGGCATGATCGATATTGCCCGTTTGAGTGATTGCGTTGTTACATCAGAAGTGTTTTCCAATTCCTTTTCCGAAACCCCCCGCGAGACATGCCTGAAGCTGGCCGGCATGGGGGTTAAATTGGCAGGCGTGACACTGGGTCGAAATGGCTATATAGCCCTGGCTGACGGCCGCTGGATACAAAAAGAAGCTTATCAGGTAAAAGCCATTGATACGACCGGCTGCGGCGACGTTTTTCACGCCGGGCTTACATACGGGATTGTAAGCGGCTGGAGTCCCAGTCAGTCTCTTGATCTGGGCGCATGGGCAGCCGCCATGGTCAGCACAAAAATAGGCGGCCGCGCCGGCATCCCTTCATTGGCAGATCTGAAAAATAAGTTTAAAATTGATTAACGACAAAGCGGCTATTGCTTGCCCATGCAGTAATCAGCCCTTACCAGCAGAACCGGCACACTGGCCTCGTGCAGAATTTTCATAGCCACGCTGCCCAGCATGGTTCTTTTGCCCGTACCGGGCGCCTTGCCGATCAGCCCCGTATAGCCACGGGTGACCATGACGATAATTTCAATTCCATTGTCAGATGCATAATCGGTGATTATAGTGGCCGGACGGTCACTTTCTATCAGTACGGAATTTACCTTGAGTCCCTCCTTACGGAGTTTCGCCTCGACATCCGCCAAATATTGTTTGGCATCTGCCATAGCACTGTCCTTCAATTCGATATAGGCCTGGTGCTTCTGCAGATTTCGAAATTCAGGGAAATCTACCGAAAATACTCTAATTATGGTGACTTCGCTGGACAAATCATCTTTCATGATTTTTTTTACATGAGGAAGAGCGTATTCCGCAAGTTTTGAACCATCCAGAGGAACAAGAATTTTCTTATACATATAAATTTCTCCTTTCTATAAATTTTTCATCTTTCCAAATAATATAATTAACCACTTACGAGAACTTTGCCAAACCCTACGTAACCGCCAATGTCGTCATACCGGCGAAGGCCTGCCCGCGAGAAATCGGGGAGGCCGGTATCCAGTGTTATCAAGTGTTTCCTGGATTCCGGGTCAAGCCCGGAATGACTGGAGAAGGTATTATTCAAAAGTCTCCTTACGTTTTTGCACTCAATCAGGGATATGGGCCTTACCTCTACCAGCCTGCATCTATGCGGCGACACTCCATACTACACATAACATCGGCTCTAATATACATGAGCTTAATTATAAAATCCAACACAATACATCTTTTGCATTGCTGAAACAAAGGGGTTTGATGAAAGTTGGAAAAAATGTCAAGTCAGCGACCGGAATTAATTTGATGATCTTGCCTGCGCCGTGGTGCCCCGTTCATAGCGAGCTTTACTGACCGTTCATGGTGAGCTTTACTGACCGTTCATGCTGAGAGAGCTTAGCCAAACCCTGCCCAACCGCCAATGTCGTCATACCGGCGAAGGCCGGTATCCAGTGTTATCAAGTGCTGGATTCCGGGTCAAGCCCGGAATGACCGGAGGAGGAATTATTCAAAGGCCTGCCTGAGCCTGTCGAAGCATCCTTTAGCCTTCAGCCTTTATCCTTTAGCCTTTAGCTATCCGCTACCAGCTTTTTAGTCTTGACAGGCAGTCTTATTCTCAATATGGCTCAGTGAGCCGATCATGTCACCCGGATGGAGAACGAACGCCCGGCATTTTTAATCTCCAGGAAACAGGCGCTAAAATGCACAAGACAAATTTGGTAAACGATCACCGGCAAATGGAATATTTTTTCAACCCGCGGACAATCGCCATTATAGGAGCGTCAAGCGATTTTCGCAAACCGGGAGGTCGATCACTTAATACCTTGCAGAAGGGAGGCTACGGCGGAAGGATTTATCCGGTCAATCCCCATGCCGATACGCTTCAGGGAATTCCCTGCTATGCAAAACTGTCTGATGTTCCTGACGAGATCGACATGGTGATTGTTAGCACCCCGGCGTCGACAGTTTACGAAAAGCTTGAACAATGTATCGCCAAACAGGTCAAAGCTGTAGTCGTTTTCAGCTCCGGTTTCGCAGAGGCAGGACCGGAAGGCGTAGCGCTTCAGCAGAAGATAACCGAGCTTGCCCACAATAACAATTTGCGGCTCCTGGGGCCAAACTGCGTGGGTATCGTGAACCTCAAAAAATCGATGATGGCATGCTTTGCCAACATCATCGAGTTGCGGCCGGTTTATCCCATGACCTTCGGTTTTGTTACACAAAGCGGCGCTTTCGGAACGATGATCTTTTCCCAGGCCGTGCAGGCCGGTGTTGGTTTCAATGCCTTTGTAAGCGTCGGCAATGAGGCAGATACCGAATTTTCAGATTATCTCTCCTACATGCTTACCGATCCCGAAACAAAAATTGTGGGCGGCTATCTGGAGGGAGCCAAAAACGGACCAAAACTGCGGCGGGCGGCGGAAATGGCCTTGGAGCTGAAAAAGCCCGTCATGATCATGAAAGTCGGCCGTACCGGAGCCGGAGCAAGGGCGGCCTCATCTCACACCGGTTCTCTGGCCGGCAACGATCAGGTCTATGACGCCTTTTTCAAACAAATGGGCATCATCCGTCTTGAAACACTCAACGAGCTGACATCCTTTGTTCTCCTGCACCGTAGCGGCCGCATGCCCGCAGGACATAACATCGGCATCCTGTCGATTTCCGGCGGAGCAGGAGTTCTGATGGCCGACCGCTCGGAGGAACTGGGGCTTGGCGTACCGGAATTCAAAGGTGAAACGCGCCGCAAGCTCGAAGCGTATCTCCCCTCTTTCGGTTCTGCGAAAAACCCGGTAGATCTTACCGCGGCGGCCGTATCCGAACCGGAAATGCTGGGTAAGTGCCTCAAAGCCCTCGTGGAGGATGAAAATATCCACATGATCTCCCTGGCGATGGGCTTTATGCCGCACATGGCACCAGTTCTGGCTCATGACATCATTGAAGTCTTCAATTCCACAAGCAAACCAATTGCCCTGGCCACTTATATGTTCAACCCATCAAAAGCCGTGATCCGCGCTATCGAAACGCTCAAAGAAGCGGGTGTGCCGGTTTTCACCGATCATCTCGACGCCGTCGGTGCGCTCAAGAATCTTTCCTGGTACGCGGGTAAACTCCGGGATTTCGCAAAATCCTCTTTAAAAAAGAAGACGCTGAAAATCCGGCCGGCCTCCTCATCAATCGAACGGTTGCGTTCTGCGGCACCTCTTGCCGAATATGAAGCGAAAGAAATTTTACAGGACTGCGGTATTACGGTGACACGAGAAGGCCTGGCAACCTCCGCCGCGATGGCGGTACGACTTGCGCGCAAGATCGGCTACCCGGTCGCCTTGAAAATACAATCTCCACAAATTCCCCACAAAACAGAAGCAGGCGGGATCTGCCTCAATGTCCGCTCCGACGCCGGCGTCCGGAGTGCCTTTGGGGAAATTATGACCCGGGCCCGTAAATTCAATCCTGCCGCTGATCTCCGGGGAGTGCTTGTACAGGAAATGGCCGGAGACGGGATCGAGATTATCGTGGGAAGCTCCAAGGATCCGGTTTTCGGCCACGTCGTCATGTTCGGTCTGGGCGGAGTTTTTGTCGAAGCGCTCAAAGACTTTTCACTGCGTGTCGCGCCGCTTACCAGGGGTGACGCGGAAGAAATGATCCGCGAGATCAAAGGTTACCCGCTCCTGCGGGGAATGCGCGGCAAACCGCCGGTCGATTTCAAAGCCCTGACCGACGTGATTATGCGTGTTTCCGTTCTCGTGACACGCTATGGCGATGCGATCCGGGAGCTGGACATCAATCCGCTTGTGGTCTTTGAAAAAGGGGTAAAGGCGCTCGACGCCCTGATCATTAAAGAATAAATATTCACGGTCCGCCCCCCGTGGGCGGGAAACTAGCGATCGCTCATGCCCGTGTATGTCCTTCGCCAGGCGTGCCCTTCCCTCCCGCAGAGGCCTGCCAACTTCCCTTCCCTTAGGTAGAGTAACTTATCAACCGGACACTTCATTTGTTACTTACACTGATTAACTTCAACCTTGACTATGAGCTACGAGCCATAAAATATGGACTATTATTTTCCACCTCCGCCCCGATGAATCGGGGCACCTCCGCCGGCGGAGGACACGAAGCGGTGCGCTTCGCGCTTTATTGACCGTTCATTCTGAGCTTTACTGACCGTTCATGCTGAGAGAGCTTTGATCATATGAAAAAGCTACCTTCCTTCGGGTTCTGTAGTAGAATGAACCCAGGGGAAATAAAAACAAAGGAGGTAGCCACCATGTATTATACAGGAATTGACTTGCATAAGAAAACATCATT
>Ga0208196_1003725_pt1 | contig 12544 bp, 9 predicted proteins | sample AD_JPNNA7_MetaG_FD_184443 | JGI IMG/M metagenome (GOLD analysis project Ga0208196, IMG submission 184443) | Active sludge microbial communities of municipal wastewater-treating anaerobic digesters from Japan - AD_JPNNA7_MetaG (SPAdes) (version 2) | ecosystem: Engineered > Bioreactor > Anaerobic >...
CAACTTATCTGAATATGGGAGTGGAAATTACACCCCAGGATGTTTTCGTTAATGATGCCTATTGCCAAGCTGGATACGGTAATTTGCAGCCGGCAGAGGTAGAAGCTATACAGCTCTTTGCCCGCACCGAAGGTATCCTGCTCGATCCGGTCTACACAGGCCGCGCTGCCGCCGGCTTGATCGATCTCATCCGTCAAGGGTTTTTCCGGCGTGATGAAGCTGTGCTTTTCTGGCATACCGGCGGGATTCCAGCACTTTTTGCCGAGCCTTATGCCAGCGCCTTGCTGGGCTCGTCGAGCTTGTCGAAACAGTAAACTAGGCAACTGTTTACATATACTCATATTTAATCAAATAGATTGACTATTTTTTTCATTCCGCCTGTATAATAAAGAAGCGGTGGTATTCCCATGGAGACAGCTGCCGATATTTCCCGGATAATCGATAAAAGCCGTGAGTTGGAGCGCTCTGGCGAGATCGCCGGCTCGCTACGCCTTGCCTCGCAGGCCTGTGCTCTCGCCCATGCCCACTCCGATCCTGAATTAGAGGCTGTTGCACTCAATGCCCTCACTTATGCTCATATTCGCCTGGGGCATTATATGCAAGCACAACGCTTTTGCCAAAAAGTGCTGACTTTGGCAGGAGATGAATCCCCTGCACGAGTAGATGCACTGCTCAATTTGGGCATCTGCGCCGGCGAGACTGATGACTTAGAGACACTCTACACGTTCACTCAGCAAGCCGTGGACTTGAGCCGCCAGATTGGTTATGATCGCGCTTTGGTGCGCGGACTGCATTCTTTGGCTTGCACAGTGTATGTGCCCCGCGGTCAATTCGATCTCGCCTTGGCAGTTGATGATGAAGCCTTGCATATCGCTCAGAAGCGGGATCTGGCAGAGCTTGCTTGGGGCCCACTCACCACCATGAGCTATGCTTATTGGCTGCAGGGCCAACCGGCTTTGGCACAGGCGAGTTTGCAGGAATTACAGCAAGTCATGTTGCCTGGTTCTTTAGCTGAAGGTTACTGGAGCTATATTCAGGCAAATTTGGCGCTCGAACACGGAGATATGGAAGCGGCTAAAGCACTCTTTGAGCGCACGCATTCCACCGCTGAAGCCAATGGCATCGCCGAGAATCTCTTCATTGCCCGCATGGGGATGAGCCGGCTGAATCGCGCTCTGGGTGATGCTCCAACGGCTAAAAGCTGGGCAGAGGAAGCCTTAGCAGGCGCCGAACAGAGCGGTTATCAGCATTTTCAAGCTCTGGCGCATATTGAACGAGCCCGTGCAGCCTGCCTGCTGGAGGATCTACACGCAGCCGAGGCTGACTTACGTGCTGCCATTGCACTGCTTCAACCGCAAAGGCTGGAGTTTGACTTAGCCAAAGCAGAATTGCTGCTCACGGTTCTGCTGCACCAGCAACATTTGCCAGAAGCGCGTGTGCTCTGGCAGGAGACCGCCACTCGCATTGTGCAGGGCGGTTTTGCTTTCCTCATCGACCAGGAACGGCAATTAGCCTATCCGCTCATCAATGACGGCCTCAAAAGCAGCGATGCACGCGTAGTTGAAGCCAGCAATACCTTGATGGAATATTTACAAAGAGCGCAGCCTATGCCGCTGGAAATCAAAACCATGGGCGGCTGGCATATCCAATGTGGCGAACATCAGATTGACGACACAACCCTAAAAACCCGGCGCGCTGGTGAACTTCTGGGTTTGCTGCTCATTGCGCCTGGGCGCTCACTTTCCCATGAGCAAATCAGCGAGAGCTTATGCCCCAATAAAGACCCCTCCTCCGCCCAAGCTTTGCTGCATCAGGCAAGCTCCGCCTTGCGCCGCGCCCTTGAGCCGGACTTGCCCGAAAAATTCCCTTCGCGCTACTTGAGAGTGGAAGAGGGCCGCATCGCGCTCGTTCTGCCGCCAGGTTCTGAGTTGGACTATGAGCTTTTTGAGCGCTATATCAAGCAAGCAAATTGGGAGTCAGCTCTTGCAATCTACCAGGGAGACTTTTTGCCAGAATATCGCTATGCCGATTGGTGCGCCGCGCAGCGCGAATGGTTGCGGCAGGATTATCAGACCGCTCTCCTCATGATGGCACGCCGATGGCTGGCAGAAGACCGTTTTCGCGATGCACTCGAAGCTTGCCACAAAGTTTTGGCAATAGAGCCTTGGCAAGAGAAAGCAGTGTTACTCGGTATGCAAGCTTTTATAGGGATAGGGAACATTGCTGGTGCGCTTAGGCTTTATCAAACCTTGGAAAAAACCTTACAAGAGGAGCTGGGGGTCAAGCCACAAGCCGAATTACAAGCCTATTATCAGACGCTATTAAATAAGTAAATCATCTTTCTCTTTCCGTCAGTCTTTTGTCAGTGGCGTAGGGTATACAGTAAGAAGCGCTGTTAAGTACGTCTCCATCTTCGCAAAGCGTAAATTTTGTAGTGAGAGGCTGACATGAAGCTTATCAAATCCTGGCATTTTTCTAATTTTTTACGATTTGGATTGTCTCTGTGTTTTATTTTTTCTTTGGCTGTTTTGTTATGCATTGGCAGCCAAAGGGTCCAGGCTGAAAGCTTCAGCGGCAATTCAGAAGCTGTCTTGTTTTCCTCTGGTCAGCAAAAGGTTTTTGCCCCCGATGGAGAAGCGAAGGACGGCTTCGGATACTCTAGCGCTATATCTGATGATGGTAGCACAGCTCTGATTGGTTCTTACTACATCGAGTTTGGCATTGCCTATCCAATCGGCCCTGGAGGCGTTTATACCTACTTCAAAAACGGAAACCTGTGGGAGTTGCAACAAAAACTGCCTACTCCCGAGATGCCTGAATCGGATTTATTTGGTTACGTGTTAGCTCTTTCATCGGATGGTAACACTGCTCTGGTTGGTGCTCCTGGAGGAACAGGACCAGCTGAAACGCAGGTTCCTGGGGCAGCATTTGTATTCACACGCAGCGGCAGCACCTGGAGCCAGCAGGCTTTACTCATCGCTTCAGACCGTCAAGTCAGCGACCATTTTGGCTTTTCGGTCGCTCTTTCTGATGATGGCAATACTGCCCTTATCGGCTCGTATGTGGATGATGTCGGTAGTAATGCCAATCAAGGTTCAGCTTATGTTTTCACCCGCTCTGGCACCGTTTGGAGTGAGCAAGCTCATCTGTTCTCCGCCGATGGGGCTGCTGAAGATTATTTCGGACGATCAGTATCTCTTTCTGCAGATGGGAATACTGCACTCATTGGCGCCAACATGAAAATGATCGGGGGCAACACGCGCCAGGGCGCTGCGTATATTTTTACGCGCAGCGGAACGAGTTGGAGCCAACAGACGCAAATTATTTTAGCAGATGGCGCAGCGTATGATTGGTTTGGTACCGCTGTCACACTTTCTTCTGATAGCAATACTGCACTAATCACGGCTAATGGGCACAAGGTGGGGCAGAGAGAGATGCAGGGAGCTGGTTTTATCTTTGTGCGCTCCGGATCCAACTGGGTTCAAGAGGCTATGCTCAGCGCCCCTGAAAATACCGTTTCGCTTTGGGGGGATACTGCCACCCTCTCTCCAGATGGCAATTTAGCCTTAATTGAAGATGGTTATACCTTCGAACGTCATGGTGGAACCTGGACGGCTGGTTTACGCTTGCTGCCAGAGGATAACGCCTCCGGTTTTGGCAGCTCCGTGGCACTTTCTGGGGATGGCGCGATTGCCTTAATTGGTGCAAATTATGCCACCATCGGTCAAAATCATAGTCAAGGAGCAGCTTACTTTTTTGACCTTGATTTGCTGCGTTTGACTAACCGTCTATTTCTACCCTTAGTCACACGCTAATTAGGGCGTTATTAGACATGTAGATTTCGATGCGTATTCTTCAAAGTTTTATCCTGCGATTGATGGTGGATAGTGACCACCCGGAGGTACTGCGTGGTTCTTTGCAAATACTCAATGCCGAGAGGTCCCAGTGGAGCTTTCATGATGAGACGGAGCTCTTACAACTACTCAAACAGCTAAACGCCGAGAGGTCAGCGTCAGACAGTCTGAAAGATTGAGAGAAAAATATTAAGAAAGGTCGAAATGAAAAAGGCTTGCATTTTCATCATCATCGTTTCGATGCTCATAACGTGTATTTTAACAACATGGGGTAATACCCCTGCACAAGCCCAAACTTTTCAGGATGGCACAACCACCACAGTTCGTTATGTTTCCCCCAACGGCATCTGCTATGGGCTTAGCCCGTGTTATGCTTCCTTACAGGCAGCCGTGGATGCTGCGAACCCGGATGACACACTCAAGCTGGTTACAGGACGTTACACTGGCGTGAGCACGCGCGAGGGGCATACCCAATTGGTCTATATCGATAAGACCCTGACCATCGAGGGAGGCTATCTGCCAGATTGGACTTTAGCTTATTCCTCTGTCGATCCAAGCATTCTGGATGCGGAAGGGCAAGGGCGGGTGCTTTTTGTGAGTGGGAATGTTACCGTGACTCTTAAAGGGCTGAATATCACCGGAGGCGCAGGCCCTGAAGGCGGTGGGGTTTACAGCCAAGGTGCAAACCTTACCCTCCTTCGTTGCCAGGTTTACGCCAACCAAGCTGAGACCCAGGGAGGCGGCTTATACCTCTCCTCGGGCAGCTTAAACACCAGGGATAGCCAATTCTTTCAGAACCAGGCATCTCAAGGGGGCGGCTTGTACTTAGCTGGCAGCGCAACGGGCTTCGAGATAGTAAATACGTTGATCTATAACAACACTGCCGGTAGCGGTGGGGGCTTGGTCACAGTGGGCGCCAATGGCTCCTTGATCAACCCGGTCATTGCTGAGAATCAAGCCACCCAAACTTCGGGCGCAGCCGGCTTGCAGGTATATTCCCCAAGCCTCTCTCTGCTGCATGGCACCATTGTCCATAACACCGGTGGTTCTGCTGGTATCGTCGTTGCCCCCTCGGCACAGCTAAGCATGAAAAACACTATCGTGGATAACCAAACGGTGGGCGTGCAGGCAGAGGCGGGTGGCAGCGCCACTCTTGACCATACCTTGTGGTGGGCGAACGGCACCAATACCCAAGGGCCTGGCAGCATCGTTTCAACCGACGATCTCAGTGGGGATCCACTTTTCACACCAGATAATATCTTCTATCACCTTCAGGATGGTTCACCTGCCATTGATCGAGGTGGCGATGCCGGGGTAACTTTCGATATTGATGATGCACCCCGTCCCGGTAATTCTATCCCGGATATAGGTGTGGATGAACATTATTCAGGGAGCTCTATCGCTGTAGGGGTGTTAGGCGGAGGACTTATCTCTCAGGAAGTTCCAGAGCCGGTAGAGAATCACAACGGAGCAATGGTTTGGAATGGAACAAACTGGTTGGTCCATCCAACCTGGGCGCACAAATACTTTTACAATCTCTTTTCCGGGGTAGAACTAAAACCAGTAGTCTATTGGGGGACAGTAGATGGCAGCGAAGGGGGAGACGTTGTCATTGTTCCTGATCAAATTACTGTAGCCGAGAACCTTTATACTTACACTGCGCCTGCTAACCCGCCTTGTAGCGCTATTCGCTACCAGGCTATAGATTACACGATTACTAACCATTTGTCTGGAATGATAGTACGGCTGCGTTCCCGCGGCAGTGGAGCCGGGACAGAAAATGCTTCTTTTGATGTGTACATCCAAACACTGACCACAGCCACGACGGCCTTCCGCAACGATCCAGTTTGGTTCGAGTACCCCATGCCGATTGAGCAGGCGGTGGAGCAAACCGACCCGAGTGATTACCGCGTGGGGAACTTGCCCGATGATTCATCCACAGATCCTACACTTGGGCAATATTGGCTGGACTTCAACGGTGGTGGGGACTTAGGTCCAGCGGGCAATGGCTATAGCCACTTCATGCGTACTGCACCTTCCAGCGCGCCGGGAAACTTAGGTTCGTCTTCCATCATACTCTATTGCTATCGCTGGATGGATGCAACCGGCCAGGTGAATGAATTTTGCGTCTTACCGCGGGTTGTAAGCGCAACGCCAATTTACATGCTCTCCCTGCCGCTTATTACGCGGTAAGTACGAAACCAAAATAAGATTGGTTTTATCTCTTGATTTGCTGAGCCTAGTCCCTTTCTCCTGCTAGGCTCAGTGCTTTTTTACTTAGCCCCACAAAGGCAAGATACCTAAGCGGTTATAATCTCTGAGCAGGTGCCACGCATGGATATCCGCTCGACTGTCCTCACCCTCACTATCTTGGCTGTTATCGCTGCCATCTGGTCGGCGGTGCGCGCCTCGCGTACCATCCAAAAAGGCAAGCGCATGCCTTTTTACTTCAAGCGCCGCAAGCTCTACGACCAAGCAGCCGGCTTGATCCTCACAGCCTTGGCGCTGGGCGCATTTGCCTATTTCAATTTTCGCTTTGGCGAGAGTGTAGCTTATCGCTTTTTCCAACCCTCGCTCACGCCTTCGCTCACCCCCACTATCACCCTCACACCCACGATCACACTGACCCCCACCATCACGCTCACGCCTACCATCACCAACACCCCTTCGGTCACTAACACGCCTTCTGTCCCGCAGGCGATCGCCACGCAGTTCGATTCGTTCGTCACCCCTAACCCCAATGCCGTATTTAGCCCCATTGTCTTTGCAACCGAAATCGATGAGAATTTTCAGCCGGTCGATCCAGCCGTGGAGTTCAGCAACCCGCTTACCAAGATTTACGGGACATATAGCTACAACTTCATGTCTGACGGTGTGCAGTGGACCGAGCTATGGTACCGCGGCGATATTTTACTCAAAGCTGAAACTGGCCATTGGGAAGGCGGCACGGGCGGATACGGCGTCTTGGTGCTGGAGCTGCCAGCCGAAGAATGGCTGCCAGGTGAATATCAGGTGCAGTGCTTTGTGGGAAACCAGTGGATCCTTTCAGGCTATTTCACCGTTAGTGGCAACCCACCGACGGCCACCTTCACCCCCAGCCCGACCTTTACCCTCACCCCTACCGCAACGCCTACCCCGACGCGTACGCCGACCCCAACGCGCACACCAATACCCAGCAATACGCCCAAACCTTCTGCCACGCCTCGGCAATAAAAAAGCCGGCACATCCAGCCGGCTTATGACATTTACTTGAGGACTAGATGTAGCGCCATTCCTGCAAGCCTTCCGGTATCTGGGCAGCAATTTGGGCGGCTATCGCGGCGTTATTGCGTAGTAGAGCTAAGTTGGTTTTTAGGCTTTCTCCACCGCTGAGCTCGTTCATCTTAGCCAGCAGGTACGGCGTGAGGGCGCTTCCGCGAACGCCTTCAGCTTCGGCTTGCTGCATGGCTTGCGCAACCAGAGCATCCATGCGTTCGCGCGGCATGGCGCTCTCTGCGGGCGGTGGCACCACCATGAGGATACTCGTACTGAGCGTGAGCTTCCAATGCGTACGGGCGATCTCGGCTACTTCCTGGGGGGTCTCGGCACGCAGCGGCACCTTCAGCCCGCTCTGGGCAGAGTAAAACTCCGGGAATTCGTCCGTTTGGTAGCCGATGACCGGGATTCCCAGGGTCTCCAGCACTTCAAGTGTGGCGGGCAGGTCCAAAATGGCTTTGGCGCCGGAGCACACCACCACGAGCGGGCTCTTACGGAGCTGCAGCAGGTCCGCAGAGATGTCGTAAGCTGGCGCGCGGTGCACCCCGCCGATCCCACCGGTGGCTAGCACCTTGATGCCGGCGCGTTCGGCGGCAAAAAGCGTGGCGGAGACTGTCGTCCCACCGCTCCATTTGTGCGCCACGGCAGCGCCCAAGTCCCGCAGGCTGAGCTTGTGCGGGTCGCGCGATTCTGCTAAGCTTTCCAGCTGGCTGGAGCTCAAGCCCACGCGCAGCTGGCCTTCCTGCACGGCGATAGTGGCGGGGAAAGCGCCATTATGCTTCACCGCCTCTTCCATGGCGCGGGCGATGGTGAGGTTCTCCGGCCAAGGGACGCCGTGCGTGATCAGCGCGGATTCCAGGGCGACAAGCGGCTTGCCATTGCGCTTGGCGCGCTCCACATCATCCGAGATACGGAAGTCCGGGGTCGGTTTTTTACCAAAGTTGAAAAGTCCACGTTTTGTTTCCATGGGGTTAATTTTACTTGAAAGGAGAAGAAATAATGGAAATTAATCATCGAACGAATACATGGCTTTTTGAGAACTTTTAGCTAAACGTTCGTGGTTTCGCTTTTTTACCGGTTACAATAAAGCCACACGAACACACTTACGAGGACTTTTTGCATGGAGTTTAACAACCACACCCCCGTCAATAAACGTTGGAACGTCGCAGAGCCTATTCCACCAGAAATCGACCAAGAATTAGCGGATTTTCCGCCCCTGCTAAGGCAGCTGCTCTACAACCGCGGCGTGAGGGATGCCGAGTCGGCGCAAGCCTTTGTGGAAGCGAATTCTCCAGGCGCAACGGACCCTTTCCTTATCCGCGATATGACCGAAGCCGTGGAGCTGCTGCATGCAGCCCTCACCAATGGCACCCCCATCGCCATTTACGGCGATTATGATGTAGATGGTGTAACCTCGACAGCCCTGCTCTACGAGCTGCTGCAGAAGCTGGGGGTAAGCCCGCGTATTTACATCCCCAACCGCTTCGATGAAGGCTACGGGTTGAACTTAGACGCAGTCGAGCAATTGGCTCATGAGGGCATTGGGCTAATCATCACAGTGGATTGCGGAATCCGCTCGGTGGAGGAGATTGCCTTAGCACGTCGCTTGGGCATGCACGTGATCCTCACCGATCACCACCAGCCGGGCGAGGTGCTCCCGCCAGCGGATGCGATCCTCAATGTGCACCGCGCGGGAGACACATACCCCTTCAAAGATCTGGTAGGCGTTGGGTTGGCGTATAAGCTGGCTGCTGCATACTTGACTGCTTACCCTCAACCAGGTGTGAGCGCTGAGGATTGGCTGGACCTGGTCGCGCTTGGCACGGTGGCAGATCTGGCGCCGCTAGCCGGGGAGAACCGAGCCTTGGTGCGCGGAGGTATTCAAGCCATGGGCAAGCTTGGGCGGCAAGGGCTGTATTCGCTTGCGCAGGTCTCGGGCGTCAACTTAGAAAAGCTAAATGCGGGCAATATCGGTTTTGGTTTAGCTCCGCGCTTGAACGCCGCTGGACGGTTAGAATCTGCCATGGCGGCTTTTAATTTGCTCACCGCTCAGGATGTGCTCACCGCTGGTGAGCTCGCTCAGCAATTAGACTCGCAAAACAGCGAACGCCGCGAAATTATGGCTCGCATCCAGGAAGCTGTATTGCAAAACATATCTTTTGCCGAGGAACAACCCATGATTGTATTTGACGCCTCACCGGATTATAACGAAGGCGTGGTGGGGTTGGCGGCTTCGCGCATCACTGAGGCTCTCTACCGCCCCAGCATCATCGGGCACCGTGGTGAAGACGTCGTGGTCGCGTCGTGCCGCTCCATCCCCGAGTTCAACATCACCCGAGCGCTGGATGCTTGTGCCGATTTGCTCGTGCGTTATGGCGGGCACTCCATGGCGGCTGGGTTGACCGTAGCGAACGAAAACCTACCGGAATTGCTGCGCCGGCTCAACAGCTTGGCTGAACAGAACCTGCAAGGCTTGGAGCTAGCGCCTGTGCTTACGATTGACCAAGAGATTGCATTAGAAAGCTTACCTGCGGCAGAAATCCCGCGGATCTTTGAGATGGTCAACCTGCTGGAGCCGACCGGACGCGGAAACCCAGAAGCGCTCTTCTTCAGCCGCAACTTGCAAGTGATGCAGGCTAACGCCGTGGGTAACGGGCAGCACCTGAGGCTGATTTTACGCGCCGGACGTGTGTACTATGGAGCGATCGCATTCCGCCAGGGGCATTGGAACGGGCAGCTGCCGGATATGGTTGACATCGTCTTTACATTCGACATCAATAAATATCAGGGCAGGGAGAGCTTGCAGCTAAATATCAGGGATATCAAGCCGGCAATAGGATTGTAGCCGTTAGGTAGGGGATAAAAAAGTGCCCCCAAAGGAATTCGAATCCTTGTTTTGGCCTTGAGAGGGCCACGTCCTAGGCCGCTAGACGATGGGGGCATGATGAATGTATAAGATTGTTAAACCTGCCGCATAGATAATATCTGTTTTGGCATACGCCCACTGGGCTAGGGCCACGTCCTAGGCCGCTAGACGATGGGGGCATAATGAATGTATAAGATTGTTAAACCTGCCGCACAGATAAATCCTGTTTTGGCATACGCCCGCCGGGCTAGGGCCACGTCCTAGGCCTTACAGCATTCCCTTCGAATGCTGCCCTCGCTAGGCGGCTTGTGGCCGCTCCTTGCTTGAGACGATGGGGGCATGATGCCTTTGCTAATTTTTTCTGCCAGAAAATAATATCATGGTGCTGGCAGGTCGTCAATCCAAACCTGGGCCCAAGGTCAAGAGTTACGTGCGGCTGATGAGCTCTCAAACTCTTTTGGCTCACGAAGCAATCCCCATGCTGAGGGAGCGTGCAATGAGGCTCTTTCGCTTCCCACAACTTTGAAACCTAAGGAACCATAAAAGCCGAGGTTATCTGAGTTGTAAGTCTCCAAATAACAGGCACCTTTAGCTCATCAACCTCGGCTGGAGGTTCCTCAATAGAATGCATATTGGCAATCTTGCCCCGAATTTCAGCGGCATCACTTCTTTTTTGTGCCCGACGATGCTTGCGCTCTCCCCGGGGAAGTACATCGATGTATTGAAAAATGGCTTCATGAGAAACTTGCATGTTTATATCCCAAGCATACTCAACTTTAAGCCATTTTGAAATCTCCTCAGGCGACCACTCCCCTTGGAGTTTCTCGATTACATAGCTCAATAAGCCTTCTTGCTTCTCTATCTTCCTCATTCCTCGCTTCCGTGATGAGGCTGCAACTTTGGCACGACTGCTGGCTGAAAAGGCGCGATAACCTGTTTTGCCTCTATTTCGCCTAACCTCTCGCGAGATGGTACTCGGAAAACGATCTAACTCCTTCGCGATTTGTCGAATAGGTTTATGTTGAGCTAACCCTCGACTAATGCTTTCCCGTTCTTGATCTGCTAATCGTGTGTATCTGTTTTTCTGCATACGAATGATTTTATCTCCTCATCCGTTGCATTAAATTATTGATTCCAAACTACAAAATTATCAAATAAAATTTCCACATTAGCTTCATCAAAACTGCTGACAATCAAACCGACATCTCCATAGGGAACCTCTAGAGCTTCCACCTCTGCAACCAAACTGCCATTTACCCATAACTGCAGCGCGCTACTTGCGCATTCAGCTTTGAGATGGTTGTACTCAGGGTCAATTCCAGCTTGATTTTCTGCGCTGTAGAGCGTGAGGCGCTTGCCTTGCTGGTAACGGAATATCTCCACATAGCCGCCGCTGCCAACCGTTAGGGCGTAAAAGTTATTCACGTCGCTATAGCCACAAATAATGCCATACGCGGCTTGGGCTGTGCTGAGGTTTTGCCAAGCATCAACTTCGACGACGATATCCTGATCGAAATATTGGTAAGGATTAGCCCAGATATCCTGCTGGGGCGTTGCCAGGGTGATGCGGTACTTGCCGTCAGCGTAATCGGTGCTGTTCCCGCCTTGGCTGGCACGATCCCAGCCGCTTTTAGGGTTGGAGAAGTCATCCTGAAAGAGGACTGCATCCCATGCTTGCGTTGGTATCGCAATCTCTGCCGCATCCTCTATGCCATTCGAGCAAGCACTGAGTAATATTAAGAGCGCAAGAGGGATGATGAGCAAAATGTGACGGTGAATTTGCATTTTTCAATCATACCCGATCATGCATCAGCCATTATGTCTCTTTTGAATATTGGGTTAAGCAGTAACCGAATCTTAATCTACGAAGCCTTGACAAGCTGAGAACTTTGCTTAAAATCAGCAAAACTTCCACACGGGATTCGGTAATTAATAACAAATTATTACTGTAGTAAAATTTACCGTATCGAACCAAAAAAAACAATATAATTATTGTGAAGTTTGTTTTTCTGGTTTCCTAGTGTATAGGAGGCAAAAATTATGGAAATGCCCTTCGAAAGGAAGAAACACCGCTTAGGTCTTCTCTTCGGGCTGGTTGCGGGGGTAGCCTTCTCTTTCTTTGCGTGGGGCTTGGATGCCATTAGGCTCGCTAATGCTCACGTCGCTTACCCCTTTGCTAAATTTGTGCCTGCGCTAATCCTCTGCGGTTTGGTTGGCGCTGCAATCGGTTGGCTGACAATTCGCCTCAATCGCTGGTATATGACGGTCATCCTCTGGCTGGTGTTTGCGGTTTTAGGGGTTTGGTTAATGCTCTGGCTGCCAATTGAATTCAGCGCCGAATTTTTAAGCCGTCAGTCTCCCATCTTTGCTCAACGCATTGCATATCCGATGATTAACGGTGTAGACCAATTCCGCATCATCGGCATGCTGGTGGTCGGTGTGTTGATGTTGATTTGTGGCAGCATAGAAAGCACCGTTGTTGAGCACGCTCTTTCCACCGCTAATGGCGGGGTAATCACGATTGTTTTAATTTGTGTGCTCCTCATGGGAATTGCCGGCTTAGGCGTAG
>Ga0208196_1003731_pt1 | contig 12531 bp, 12 predicted proteins | sample AD_JPNNA7_MetaG_FD_184443 | JGI IMG/M metagenome (GOLD analysis project Ga0208196, IMG submission 184443) | Active sludge microbial communities of municipal wastewater-treating anaerobic digesters from Japan - AD_JPNNA7_MetaG (SPAdes) (version 2) | ecosystem: Engineered > Bioreactor > Anaerobic...
AGATACATATCGTCCAAGATATATTACGTTAAAGATACTCGTCGACCAAATCGATTTTCTTGATGGAAACGCGGTCATAGCATCCCATCGACGGATAACCGGGAAGCAGAAGTACTCTCTGGATATCACTCATTACATCAAGACATTTCATCGCAAACCTGGCGCGCCTGCAAATTCCAAGGTTCTGGCTCAGTCAGATGAACTCATTCAGAACATGTTCAACTACTATTATCGAGATGATCCTAAAAAATTTTTGCCGATTCTTGATCTGATGCGAGAGACGTCGCCGGATGCATTCTCCTCGACTCTTGCCATCCTAAACAAGCAGAATATCCATCCAACATGCGACAGCATTCGTTTTTTCCTTCATCAGACGGAAGTCCCGATGGTTGAGCCGTTTGCCTTCAAAGGAGATTTTGAAGTATCGGAGCCAGATCTCGCTGTGTTTGATCATTTTATGGAGGGGTAAGCTGTGGACGTGGCTCTTGAAGACCTATGCAAACAATTGAGGCTGAGCGGAGTCTACAACTATGTGCAAGAATATTCGCCAGATAATGATGACCTGCAGGAGTTCCTGATATCTGCGCTTCAGGCAGAACTTGATAAAAGGAGGATGAATCGCCAGATGAGATCGCTCAGGCTCGCGGGATTTCCCACAAAGAAGAGGTTTGAGGATCTGATAATGGATGATCTACCGCAAGATGGGAGAGAGGCTATCCCTGCTTTGAAAGCTCTTGAATTCCTCAAGGAGCGTAGAAATATCATTCTCATTGGCAATTCTGGAACGGGCAAGACTCATTTGGCAATCGCAGTAGGAATCCGAGCTTGTGAGGAGAATTATAGAGTTGCATTTCGTACGGCAGCCGGTTTGATCAATGAGATGGTTGAGGCAAGAAACGAAAATCGGCTCTCAAATTATATTAAGCAGTTTAGAAAAATTGATCTTCTCATAATCGATGAGCTTGGGTATGTTACATTTGATCTCACAGCGGCGGAGTTGCTTTTTCAGTTGCTTGCCACGCGATACGAGACCATGAGTACTATCATCACATCGAATCTGGCATTTTCCGATTGGGTGAAGGTATTTCATGATCGGACTCTAACGGCGGCAATTCTCGATAGGATTACCCATCACGCATTGATACTGAACATGAACGGAAAGAGCTTCAGACAAAGGTGATGTGACGTGAGCTTTATACATGATGAGACCTATTAGCCGCTCAAGGGTGGATCAAAATCGGATTGGCGTGAGTGGTCAAATTCGGATTGGCGAATACAACAACTATTTTTTTGTGACTTATTTGATATACTTTGAGTCACTAAAGCAGTGTTTTCGGTATGTTTTTATACTGATAATCAAACAGATCAATAAAAGATTGGGTGGTGAAAGTAATAGCACAAGAAGCCAGCGAAAAGATCGTTCCTCATATCCAATCGATATGAGTGTGTCAAAGGCGGTATTTTCATGAAATGGAGGAATCTATGAAAAAAATGGCTCTTCGCTGAATTATGTGGGTGAGTTGAGGCTGGGAATATGGCCTCTGTTCCTCTGTGCCTCTGTGGTTGGGTCAGAGCATAGCGGTTCACCACAGAGAAACAGAGACACAGAGAATCTGCGATTCAAGTTCACCCATGCAAAATAGCGAGGAGCCAAAAAAATATATGGATTTATTGTATCCTAAGCTCCGCCCTTTTTAATAACCATATTCGCCTCCACAGGCACGCTAATTTCCATCTTCTCCAGAATCATCCTCTGTTTTTTTGAGACCTCTGTAAGCCTCCACATTCCGCCGACTTTAACAGCTCGCAGCTTTGATAATTCCATCAGAATCTCTTCGATGGAACTCTTATCAAGCAGCTTAGCCTCCCTGGCCCTCCGGAGCAAAATCGCTCTCAGTATCAGCGATATGAAGAAGATAAACAGCAAGCCCTGCAGTGTTTCGACCTTCTGAACTCTCAGAGTCATAACCTCAAGTTCATTCTTCAGATCATCGAATTTTTTCTCGACTTCGTCTCTCTCCCGATAGAGCGAAAGGACTTCATCCCAGCTTCGTTTGGATGAAGAAAGTAAAATAGTCTTTCCAAATCGATTTACAGCCTGCGATATGGCGTTCACTCGTCTGCTAAGATGGATCATCTTGCCTTCCAGAGTGTACTCAAAATATCTTTCAAAATTTCCTGCAGTCCGCTTGAATTGGTCGATTGGATTTCTGAACTCTTTTCCGTCAATGGCGCATTCGATATCGATCAATCGATTGTAGAACGAATTTGTCTCTAAACCTTCCCGCTTCTTGTTATACAGGACATACCCATAGGCATTGACATCCCCAATTTGAATCTCACTTTCCAGGACATAGAAGATATCGCCACCAAATCTTTTAGCATTAGCCGGGCTCTCAATTTCCCTATTTGTCTCACTGATCAGGCCCTTGCCGACATTGACGCTAAAAGGGAGAGGAATGATGAAATCGATATTCGCGTCGTTCATTTCTCTTATATTATTCTCACTGTAGAATCCGCGATCCAAGATGAATAGACTCTTCGATATTCCAAGCGCTTTGACCTCAGCTACAAGGTTTTTCAGAGTCACGACATCGCTGATGCTGCCTGGAAACAGTTTGAAATATAAAGGTAGATGCCGATGCAATGAGAGAACCAGGCCGAGGTTCACTTGAGGCAGGTCAAGACCATCGCGATTATATCCCCACTCCAGCCAATCGATATTTCGGGAAGCAGATGAGAGCGATGTGATATCGAATATCAGCGTCTCATCCTCGCCGGCGATCAAAGAATTATAGAACGAATTCATGGACTTTTCTTTTGTGGCCAATCGTTCCAGGAAATTTGAAAGCCATTGGGAGCTGAATGATTCTTTGAGTGAGTACATCTCTGGCAGAAAAGAATCATCAAGAACGGTGTTTAAATTCTTAAGGGAGGTTTGATGAAGCAGCTTGCTCATTGCCATGGCCAAAATTATATCGCCATCTTCGCCAAACGATTCCGAAAGCTTCTTTCTGAGCTGGATCTCATTGCTTACGGAATCCAGAAGATATGCAGGGCCTAATGATTTCGTTGTCTTGACGTCTCTTTCTGCTGTTTTCGGGATGATCTGGCCTGTTGCCTCATCCCAAACGCCAAGATATCGCCGTTTCTGCCGGGATTGTTTCTTCTCTGGATCCCAATAATTTTCGGCTTCGTAAGCATATGTCCGCCCGCGGATCTTCTGCTTGACCAGATATGACATAGCTAAGAGTAATAACCATAATAGTATAAATAACCTTCGGTCAAGCCGCGGGCAGAAGGATTCAGCGAGAAAAATGGTTATTGCGATGGGCGGAGTTTAGGTATAATATAAGCAAAAAAAATAGGCGGTTAGCCCTGATACCTCAGGCTATTTTGCATTAGGCATAAGCTCCGCCTGCTCAGTGACCACTGGCACACTTCCTGCTTCTTTGTGCACCCACTTTATCATCTAGCTAGCCGTTTGATTCCGGATACTCGAAAAATCCCTCGGCGGTCATGGTGTAGGTGGTGGACCCGTCTGGTTGGACCTTGTACTCTAGGGACGCCACGTTCTCTCCAGTATCGTCTTTTAATGTGACATTACCAGCTATATCGTTTAGATCAACGGCGCTATTCAGGAACAGATTTGTCTCGTTCTTCTCTCCTTTGCCGAGGTGGACTCTAACCCGTTGGCCGGACTCAAGCGAGTGCTCTTGCAGAGCGATCTGGGTCCCATCGATCACAAGGCCCCAGTTCCTTAAATTTTTTGTCTCGTTCAGCCCATTGACTATCTCGACGAACTCGTCATCTCCTAAGGCCACTACTTCTGCAATTCTTAGGGTCGGAGTAAGGGTTGTAGTATTTTCTTGTGCCGTTACACAAGTACATATTGCAGCCAAAGCTATCACGGCAAGAACAAGCTTTGCTCCTACTATCTTAGGTCGCACAGTCACAAACATTTTTCTTCTATTCATTTCTTTCACCTTTTTACTTTTACTCTCATTCGATTTCGTCATTCAGCGATGACCATTAAGATCTTTTTAGGGCAGTTCTAGGGAAGCCATTATGGATAGGCCTAGTTACCGCAAAGTAATATCCACGACACCCAGTCGACGTATCTATTTACGTCATTTGTCGTTATAGAGCACTTAACCGATATAAATCTTGTGGCGGGCTTCGAGATAGGCATTTCGGTAGGATTAATAGTGCCTTTTCGATGACTCATTTGTCCTAAATAAATTATATTGCTGCCTGATTCTATTTCATTTGCATTATGTGTAATGATTATTAATGTTTTTTCATCTTTTAAACTTTTAATGACTTCATTAATTGATCTTCTTGATTCCACATCTATTGATTTCGTTACTTCATCAAGAAGAATTATGGGGGAATCCTTCAGAATGGCCCTTGCCAGGGCGATCTTTTGCTTTTCCCCGCTCGATAGTCTCAATCCGCCCTCTCCAACCTGTGTTTCATACTCCTGCGACAAACTCGTTATAAATTCGTGCGCTCTAACCAATTTTGCGGCTCGAATTATCTCTTCTTTAGATGCCAATAGGTTGCCTATGCGAATATTCTCATAAATGGTGCCATCAAACAAATAGGGATCGGAAAATATTATGGAAACGTTTTTCCTCAAATCTTCTCTCCTTACTTTGGAAATATCCTGCCCATCAATTGTAATTTTTCCTTGTTCTAAAGGGTAAAAGAAACACAACAATTTTAGGATAGTAGACTTCCCGGTCCCATTATCTCCTACCACATAATTCAATCCTTTCATAAAGATAGCATTAAATCGCTGGAGAATGAGACTATTGTCGTAGGAGAACCAGACCTCATTAAAAGTCACAGTGCCCTCTCTCACAATCAATTCTTTATTTCCTCCCTTATCTCGCTCCAGCTCAAATATATTCTTTACTCTATCGAAGGCAGGCGAAGAACTCTTGTAATACGACCATAAGAAAGCAAGTTGTGAGATAGAGCCGAAGACCAGAGCGATATTGGTCATGAAAAGGGTAAATGTGCCTATAGTTAAGGAACCTTGTATTACCATTGGGCCACCGAAAAGGATGAGCAGCGCTATAGGCACTCCGTAAATTAGAGAGTACAGAGAGGACCCGATCGAATTAATTTTTGTATAATCTACGGATGCATCATAGTAATCCCTCATCAGCTCATCGAACTTATCTCGAGACCACCTTTCAAGACTAAAAGCCTTTATTAATGGTATCATTGTGAGGCTTTCTTTTAGAAATGAATATATTGAGCCGGTTTTCTCGAGAGACGATTTTTGTGTCCGCTCCAATCTTTTCCCCAAAAATAGAATCGGAAAAAGAAAGAACAGCGTTGGAATTGTTACAATAAGTGTTAGATGCCAATTATAAAAAAGAATTATGATAAAAGGAACAATTATACGTAACATATTGATAATAAATTGTGGAATGATCTGAGTAAATATAATTATAACTGATCTAGTATTGGCCATGATACGGCTGAGTAGATCACCTACTTTCATCTCTTGGATTTTTTTAATATATGAAGACTGGACCGCATCAAATGCCTCTTTGGCCACATCATTGAACAAAACTAAATCCAATTTTCCTTTGCTAAAGCCAGAGAAGTAGGTCGAAACCGCCGATACGATGTATATTGCAACGGTTCCCAGAAGGATGTAGCTAAATAGCTCAGTCCTTCTGCCTATAAAGACATCATCTATTAGGGACTTTGCCAGCAATGGACTAGCGAATGTAAATAGCATGCCCATAAATTCCAAGGCAAGGAGGAATGCTAGAGTATGAGCATGGGGCTTAACAAATTTCATAAAGAAATACTTATAGTTATGGTCCATTAATACCATTCACCTTCTTTTGGATCATAACTGCATAACCGCTTACCATCTATTTTTCCGGTTAGACATTCTTCCAAGGCTCTGCAATCAATGCAGGTATATCTGAATTCACAATCTGCACATCGTTCTATTTTATCTAAATTCAACCCCCAAAATTTATATATATCCTCCCATTCTTTCTCGAAAATAGCGTAAATCTCCCTCGTACTTACATTGCCAAATTTATGACCCCTCATCATCGGGCAAGGAAGTACGTCTCCTGTATAAGAGATTGCTAACGTATGACCAAGACATGGATGATATTTTATATTGTTTAAAAATAGATGCATATTCGATAACTGAATCTTTTTCTTTGTCATCAGTGAACTATTTGTTAATGATTCCGGCTTTCTTATAACAAAATCTCTTATTGTGTTTTTGCTGGTAATCCCATCGACAGAGTTCCTATCCTCTGGCTTAACTATTAAGAGATAAATATAACCATCCAGTTGTTGTTTATCAAGATTTTCCGTTTGAATAATTATTTTTGCTTTATCTGTCAGGTAACTCATCATGTTTTCAGATAAACTTCGCTTATGAAGTACTATATAGATGTTATCGAATTTCTTATTTGCATAATCTAAAATATCGATTGCCTTATCCCATATTAGAGTTAGATCACCACCAGTAATGAAAATGCTTTTGCAGTCTAAGTTTCTGAGATCATCTATTAGCTTTTTCCACTTTTCTGTTGGTAAGGGCTCACCGTTTTGATTCCATTTATTGCAGCCCATGCATCCCAAACTCCTTCTTATTCCATAGTAACCGCAAAACCAACAATCTCTTTTACATGAATTATTTATCTCAAGAAATGCTCTATAAAGTTTAGGTGGATTACCTATTTGTTGTTCTTCGATTGGGGAACCTATCCGTAATTTTTGCACATATATCTTGTTTAAGTAAAAGTTACCCAGTCGAAGCTTTTTAAGTTCTCTAAAAAGCCTTCCATCATATATAGGTTCGTTATTTTCGCAAATTGTCATCAATTCTGTTTCTTGATGATCTAAAGCAACTATTTTTCCATCTATCAAATCAAAAATTGCGCCATTTTTGCTACCTCTTACGAAATAACATTCTGGATTGAGTCTAAAATACATTTTTATTCACCATGATAATTTTTTCAGATTTTTCATGTGGAATATCATATCTTTCGACGATGTCAGGATCTAGTTCAGCAGTTGTAAATGCAAATGTGAGAGATTCAATTAAAGAATGGTTTAACTCCTCACAAAGCTTTGAAGAGCACAAAAATCCTTTATCTGTCGCAAAACTTTGATAACATTTTTGGCATAGTTTCTGTGCCTTACATAATGAACATTTATCTAAATGATTAAAGTAATTACTTAATATTTCTGCAATTTTTTCGAAATCTAATCCCCGATCTACAGACCCAATTGGAATATTACTGGGCACCCTTTCACATATATGGAAACTTCCTTCTACGTCAACGAATATTTTTCGTCCAGGCACACATGTGCCAGTGAACGGCATTATTGAGAAAGGATGAAGCAGCGACCCAGGTCCGAAAAGTACTTGTGCTGCACCCTTGCCAAATAAAAGATCAAAAAAAGATGCCCCTGCATGCGATTTGTAATAATCATGATTTTCAAGGTAAAAAATTTTAGCTTCTTCTAGTCGCTTCATAAATGCAGTATTGTCTTCCTCTGAAAATCGATTATAGTACTTACACCCGCCGACATTGTTAACGATTGAAGCGCCTGTTATATGAGGAACATCCGATCTATTAAAAAATTCATCGATTTTAAATAAATCGCTTTTCCAATCAAAGACTGTTTGAGAATGGATTTTTTTATACTTTGCATCCATTATTGGTTTAATATTACTCATAATATCTTGGAATGTACCATGCCCACTCCTATAAACTCTTAATCTATCATGCTCGTCTTCAGGTCCATCAAGGCTAATAGATATCGAGAAATCATACTGCATAAGCCAATTCGCTTTTTCTTCATCTAACAAGCTACCATTTGTGGTTAGGACATAATGAGTGTGATACATTTTATATTTATCTTCAATATATTCTACACATTCTTTAATTAGATCGAAGTTCAAAAGAGGCTCTCCTCCATAGAATCCTACTGCTGGTACCCTTAATGGATTGTATCTTAACCCTTCCTTCGTAAGAGAAAAGAAATGATCTATTGATTTCTTTGCAATAGAGAAATACATATATCTGTCAGAATGATGGCGAGTATATTTGTAGTTATTTGAGTACACGCAGTATTTACATCTGAAGTTGCAATCTTCTGTAACATTTAGTGTGAGCTGTAAAAGACAATTCCTTAGCACAAATTGTCTTATATCTGAGATAGAAACAGTATAAGGTATCTGCAATCTGTAATTCTGAAATTTGATTTTTTCCCATTTTTTAATCCAATCATAACAATACGAGATTTCTTCCTCTTCAAAATCTTTTTTTAGTTTTTTAATAATAATTCCTTTATTTGATATCGACTTCTGATCCGAAAGTTCATTCATAACTGCCCTCATAGTATGAGAGAATGGAATAGAAAGACCAACCTCGTTATCCCATGCATACATATTCCCATTTCCACTATAGAACTCTAACATTTTTTTGTCTCCTTATGTATGCGATTCCCTATAGAGGTTCTTCTCATACAATGGTAATTTCTAATCTGTCTTCATATATTTGATATGCATTGGCTGTTTTTATTATAGGTAAGATAAATAAAGACAGCAACATCAGCAACTATAACTATAGCCGCTGATGTTGTTGTCTTTAACCTGCTACTTTCTGCCCTGGAATGGATCCATTGCTGTACCCTACGCTATACCACGTCGAATAGGTATCTGAAGTAGTGCAGGAACAGGAGCATGTACAGCTACACGTACACTGGGGGCTCACTTGCACTTCCATAACCTGTGTCATGATTTCCATTCTTTTACCTCCAAATTTAGTCGAGGTTCTATACCTCGCCATGCTATCTTATTACTACACTCCTATATAAATTTTAGTTTTTACATAAAAAGTAAAAGCGACCTATTTATATAAATACAATTTTAAAGCCAAAATTCAGTAGATTATTATCGATTTTACAGTTCAAATATGAAATGTAAAATCTTAAGTAAAATCTCGTCCAAATCCAAATAGAAATAAAGACTTAAAAGTAAAATAAATGGTTATTAGACATTCTTTCCTCATGAGTTTTCACATTTCACGTCAAAAACTCAATAGGCGCTAGAAGTCCTTTACCCATCACTTGAGTATCAACATTTTCTCCCCTCTCTGCGCGCCTGGACACCTCTGGATCTCAAAGCATCGCTTATCAAGACACTTCACCAGGCGCGTAAATTGCGAGGGGCTAAGCCCCAGATCGCTTTGAAGCTGCTTGAAGGCCTGCGATCCCCCGTAACCCTTTAAAAGCTCCTCAAGCCTTTTGATCCTGTGTGCCGTCGTCCTCCCATGGGAAGTCCTCTTCTTCTCTTCCATGGAGCTTATTCTCTGCTCCAGGAGCCGAATGGTCTGGTCCATTTCGAGCATCTTCGCAGAGACCTCAAACGGCGGCGCATAGGCTTGCTTGGAGATATCCTCCTTAAGATCGAGTTCGCCATTAACAGAACCAACAAGATTGCGGCCGGGTTCCGGAGTGCCGCCCAGGTCTTTTAGCTTTGCCAGCAACTGTTGTCTCTCTTCTCTAAGATTAAGAAGCTCCTGAAGCAGTATCTTTTGAAGAGCAATGGGATTTATAGATATTTTGGAGTATTGCTCCTCAGCAGGCGATAAGGCCATTGTGCTCATCATCCCCTTGATATACGCCCGATAAAAATGCTGCAGACGTTGGATTCAGCCTTTCCCTTGACAACAGCGTTTGATTCCTCCAAAATTAGCCTGAGTGCCAGCTCTATCTTCTCAATCATTTCTTCTCACCAAAAACGCCGCTTACTCTGGCCCTATTTTTCATAAGGTTTCGACAATATATGAACCTTTCGATGGCATATATCGTCATTTATCTCAATAAGAAATTTAAGAAGCTTGCCGCTTAACTCTGCCGAAAGCTTTGGCGAAGGAAGCATTGGCCCCTTCCCTGCGTTCGATTTCATTGAGAGCGCCGCCTCTATCCAGCCAGTGTCTTCTGAATGATGGGCACATCTCTGAGAAGGGGACTCATGAGGAGCTGATGGCTTTGAAGGGAGAGTATGCGCAGCTCTTCGAGATACAGGCAATGAACTACAGATGATAACCTACGATTAAAGCTTTCGGATAGCGGTTTTTCGGAGATCGTGCACTAAATGTGAACAAATTATTCATCAAATATGAGCAAAATAGTTTATTATTTGGGAACAAAATCGGCAAATATTTAATCAATCAAGTCTACTTAGTGTTTGGCGGGGTAAAACCCCGACTAAACCGAATGGAGCAAAAATCTTGAATAGCAGTCGCCTCTTGGCTGCAAGAATCACAATACGGAGATGAAATATATGGATCAATCCAGAGTCCAAGAATCATCAGCACAGCCACAAAAGAAATGCTCAGCCTGTTCGGCGAAATCCTCTCCAGAGGGCTCAAAGACCAGTGGAAATGAAAAGAGCGAAAATAAGGGAACTTGCGGTTTGAAATCTCTCCCATTTGTCTATGTTCTGGGCCAGGTTGAAGCTCGTTTCCCCAATCGATCGATAGAAAAAGAGGCTCCTCGCTGTTTCATGTGGGTAAGTTGAATTTAAGTTTCCCTGTCCTAAGATAAATAGTAGTAATGAAATTTTTTGTTGATCTGAAAGGCTCTTCGCTGAATTATGTGGGTGAGTTGAGGCTGGGAATATGGCCTCTGTTCCTCTGTGCCTCTGTGGTTGGGTCAGAGTATAGCGGTTCACCACAGAGAAACAGAGACACAGAGAATCTGCGATTCAAGTTCACCCATGCAAAATAGCGAGGAGCCATCTGAAACCTCTTGCGCTATCCTTTGCAGCCTGGATCAAACTATTTGTTCCTTCCAGGATACCATTATCGATTTTAGTTTTAATATAATTAGTCACGCCATTCCAATGATTCTTTATCATTTTAGCGCGTTCGATCACAGGATCGAGTCTGCTATGCGTAGCCCAATAATACCAGCGTTTGAGGTAGTCCTCGGCGGATTTCCGATATTCATAGCTCCAAAAGTCGCGAAGGGCCAATTTAATATTATAAGCTCTCATCGTTTTTAATCGGATACTTTTTAGTGGCGTTAGCATCTTATTCTGATTGGCTGTGAGGTTCTCCGGATTTTTGAGCCAGATATATCTTGTTCTTTTCAGCAAAGCATTGTGTGATTGTTCTTCACGTCTGACTTTATCAACGGCTTCATTCATCAATTTCATAACATGGAATTTATCAAACGTTATCGATGCATTAGGAAAACTATTTTCTATGCCAGATATAAAAGCTGGTGACATATCACAACAGAAATTTTCAATATTTTCGCTAGATCCGTTATGCTGCTCTAGATCATCTTTAAACGATTCAATCGTTGAGGCATCTTTTCCTTCGCATACATGGATAACTCTTGACTCGTCTAAATCTATAAATACTGAAACATATTTATGTCCTTTAGCTCTTGATGTCTCATCAACTCCGATTGATTTGACCATTGAAAAGTCCTCATTGGATCTAGCTTCTGTGACATAGTGTTGCAGGACTCTCCATATTCGAGTATCATGTTCATCAATCATTTCAGCAATAGCAGTGACAGTCATGTACTGAGCCATAAGGACTATCAGAGAATCCATGAGCAAGGTGAAACCGCTACCTTTTCTTGCCCAGGGAACCTTTGACTGCTTCACTCCGCAGTCTTCACAGATTGTGCGAGGGACACGACAGTGGATATAGGTCTTAAACTGAAAGAAGTTCAAATGTCGCCAGGTTCTTTCGATAGTATCATGGACGCTGCAACCTGGATTGCCGCATTTCGTACAAGGAAATTTGCTGCCTGGTTCGAAGTCAACGTGTATATCAAGTTGCTTTCCTTCGGTACTGAAATCTATAGTCTTGATGTACCAAGGATCTTCAAGATTCAATGCTATCTTAAATAGGGCTTCCTGGGAGAGTGACACGGCTAATTTTCTAGCATGAGTTGCTATAAAGACTTAACCCGCTACCCACAGAGAATAGCGAGGAGCCTTAGTAATCATCTCATAAGCATCCAGAGACTCATTGTACTTCCCAAGGACATTGTAATAGGTAGCTTTCTCATACCATACGCTGGGATTCTCTGAATCTAACTGAATGGCTTTATCGATGGTATCAAGGGACTCATTGTACCTGCCAAGGTTCAGAAGAATATTGCCCTTGGTGATCAAGGCATCAATCATCTTTGAACCGTTCAATTCGATCACTTTATCATAGGCGCTGATAGCCTCCTCACTCCCATTTAAGATGGAAATCAGCCCAGCCTTGAGAAACCAAGCAGTGGCATTCTTTGGATTATCTTTTATTTCTCGGTCGTAGACATCTATGGCTTTCTTTAGGAACTGGTTGGATTCTTCTTGATTCCCCAAACTTGCCAATGCCATCGCACTAGTCTGCAAAGCCTCGATATCTTGGGGATTTTTGGCTAATTTTGTCTCACTCAAATTGAGAATTTTACTATAAGTCTGTACGCTTAAAGCTTCGAGAACCATAGATT
>Ga0208196_1003736_pt1 | contig 12524 bp, 10 predicted proteins | sample AD_JPNNA7_MetaG_FD_184443 | JGI IMG/M metagenome (GOLD analysis project Ga0208196, IMG submission 184443) | Active sludge microbial communities of municipal wastewater-treating anaerobic digesters from Japan - AD_JPNNA7_MetaG (SPAdes) (version 2) | ecosystem: Engineered > Bioreactor > Anaerobic...
CCTCGGTAAGCATTTCCACACCAAAGTTTTCTTTAGCAAGACTAGCTGCCTTTTCAGCTAACTTTTCATGCTCAACTCCGGTATGAGAACCCATTGCCGCCGAGAAAGCAGCCTGCAATCCTTCTAGGTCATATTCAGGTTTACCATCTACTATCTTGCCAACAGGATAACTATAATCAGATTCTACTAAACCATCGCCGTCGACCTTCAAAAAATAATTTTCTATTTTTTCTTTTTGAAGATTGCCTTCCTCATCTCTCGCAAAATCAAAAAGTTGACTTTTGCTTGTCGCACCGTCCCAACCATTTTCTTTGATAGGTGGATCTTCCTCGACAACCATATCAACAATATCTTTTTTGGTAATTGCAATCACCTATAAACATTTATAAACGTTAATCAAAATAAATCAAGACTTTTCAATTTTACGAAATATATATAAGGTTGTCGTTTATTTGGATTTCTTTGTTCTCTTTTTGGATTTTTTTTCTGGTTCATCCATAACCTTAATATTATTCATTTTCTTCGACATTTCCAGAAACTGTTCATTGGTAACGTATTTCCAATCCTGTGCTTTTTCATTAAAGATCCACATAGTTTTCTTATTCTCCTATGTTATTTATAATAAATGATAAACGTTAATCAAAATAAATAAAAGAATTTTCAATTTTACGAAACCCGACCGTAAACTTTATATACTAGAACAACGTTTTACAATATGCCCCCAAAACCACCAAAGAGGCACAAGGGATTTTCATCTTTCCTTGTGTTCTTTTTGATGAAGAGGGCCGATTTTTATTATCTTTTTTATAAATCATTTCACATCTTATTACCCCCTAGTAGAACCCATCAACAAAAATACTTATATACTAGGACGTATAACTACTCCTTAGAGGTAAAATAAGATGTCTGATGAAGTACGACACATAGATTTGGTATTGCCAAAAAACGCCACAAACGTTAGCGTTACTTTTCAAATACCGACAACCGATTCCAGAAATTCCGGAAACATTGCCATGAACGATGGATTTCGTAAGCACAGTGATTTAACGCCGGTAAATACAAAGCCAAGTGTATTGGATGAGACAATTACAAGTAAAGTACCGAGCAAGTCGCTGAGTAAGGTAAAGCGAGCGATAACTTACATTGAAATATATCCGCGCAAAACTACTGCAGAATTGGCAGAGTGTTCTGGCCTCAGTCGATCATTTATCGGGGCCGTTAGAAATGTCTTGAAGTATGGCATCCCAGAACTCCAGAAAATGTTACGTAACGAAGAAACCAATGCTACGTATATTTATAGATTCATGGTTGGCGTACCAGTAGATGACCAAAGAAAGTACATCCAAGAATTTGGTGTGAACGCAGTCATAGATTACAACAGATTCCTCAACGAAGAGCGTAGAAAGTATGGGACAATATATAAAAAGCGATACGGCTATGGCAATAATAATACAACAGTTAATGTATTCAAATGAATAATACGAAAATTTATATTTTTTAGTATTCAGGGGCAAAATATGTCAAATACAGAAATACAAAATATAAATTTTGTAGTGCCAAAGAACGCCACGAATGTAACAATAATGTTCCAACTTCCAGATGAGTCTAACATCCAAAAAGTTGTTGTTGAAAAGAAGGTTATGTCCGATACGGCAAATCTGAGCAAGACTCAGCAAGTAATAGCGGCTGTAGAAAGATATCCTAGTATGCGTATTGAGTCAGTAGCGCACATGACAGGCCTCAGTAGAACCTATATAGGTAATGTCAAAGCAATACTGAAGTATGGAATACCAGAACTTCAAGAAATGTTACGTAACGAAGAAACAAACATAACATACTTGTATAGGTTTATGACCCATCTATCAGAGGACGACCAGAGAGAACTCATAAAAAAATATGGTGTATATGCTGTAAAAAATTTCAATCAGTACTTCGGTAAAGAAAGAGGCTATTACACACCACGTCGTAACAATACAACGATCAATGTATTGTAGGATTTTTAATTAATTTTTTATTTTTTTTATGGCCTACCAAAAACTATATATTCTTAGAAGTACTAGTAGTACTTGGTAAAAAGAGGTGACTTATGTACGGACTAGGAAATATAGATCTACAAAAATATAATCCATTCCCGAGTTTTCAGTCTGGACAAGCAGAAGCAATAGCCCAGATATTAGGCCACTTTGAGAATGGCCAGAAAGTAGTTGAGCTTAATGCACCCACCGCTGCTGGTAAGAGCCTAGACCTATTTGTATTGGGCAGGATACTCAGCGAAAAGATGGGTGTTCGGGTAGTTTACACCACGCCACTAGTAGCATTAGTCAACCAGCTTGAAAACGAGCCTGCTTTTGGTGCCATGTCAGTCCTGAAAGGCAAGCGTAATTACTTTTGCGGTCCGATGTCCGAAGTACTTGGCCGGGACATAACAGCGGATGACTGTCCATACGAGAGCTGGGAAGACGCAATCGAAGACTGCTCAAGCTGTGCTCAGTGTCAGTACAGGATAGCCTACAAGAAGTTCATGGACAGCGGATTTGGGGCCACAACATTAGCTCGCTACCAGATGCCCGGAGCCGTTCGTGACGAAACCGTAATCCTTTTAGTGGATGAAAGTGCGGGCTTAGAAAAGGCCCTAATAGACAGAGCCACCCTTAAGATCCCGGACAGGATTAACTTGAACAATTTGTCCGAGAACTTGAGAAGGTACTACCACGAATTGGAAGTCGAAATCGAGAAGTTAACACGGGAGGTTAGCCTAGAAAAGGACTTAGCCAGAAAGGTAGCCTTAAACCAGGAAAAGAACAAGTTGGGCCGCGAATCCAGGAAGTGTGTGAAGGTCCTAGCCCACATAGAAAAGGGTCATCCTTACATCATAGATCGGGAAAGAAAGTTCAGACTGCTGGATGGCAGATCAGAATTCGAGGATATGATTGAAGGGTTAGATTTTGTAGTGCTAGCTTCCGGGACACCAACAACCCAGATATTGACCGACAATTATAAGGCTGTTATAATACAGCATCCGATTCCAGTTGAGCGCAGACTATGTTACTACATGCCAGTAGGTAGCATGAACTATAAGGAACGCTTTGATACTGCTCCGAAGATGGCCCAAAAGATCCACGAGCTTCATGCAGTGTTTGGTAAGAAGACAATGGTACACTGCGGGGCTTATGTAGTAGCACAAATGTTGTACGATAAGATGCCAAACAAGAGCATTTGCATCTTACAGGACCAGCAAGACCGAGAAGGCAGCAAAAACAAGTTCTTGAATGCGGACGGAGAAGCAATTTTCCTTAGTGTGAACTTTGAGGAAGGCTTAGACTTGAAGGGACCAAATTATCCCCTTAATATAATTGCAAAATTATCCTTTGAGAACATTGCGGATGAATTTATTAAAGCACGCAATGAGCGTGACAACTATAAAAGATACAACATGAATACGGCTGTTGCTACAATGCAGGCAGCAGGCAGAACAACCAGAAGCATTAATGACCATTCCCAGACGTTTATACTGGATGCTAGCTGGCAGGGATTCTATAACCGAAACAAGAGATTACTACAGCCCTGGTTCATAGCAAGCTTACAAGTAGCAGATCAGAATGACATAACAAGACTTGAAGAAGTATCAAAGAAAGCAGAGGAATTTAATAAAGTTTTCGAAACAAAAATAAAAACATTAGTTCAGGAACAAGAGCATACAAAGCAACTAGAATATGGACAACTAGAAAAAGCGCTAATATATTTAGCCGGGAGGTGTGATGGTGCAATAAAGCAGGACGGACAGGGATTTAATGGTAGGGACACCGAGTTCGGACACTCATTAACAGACCAAATACTAAGAGGTAGAACACTAAGTCCGAAACAGAGATCTGCTGCCGAGAGAATGATCAAGACCTACAAAAAGCAATTAGAAAAGGGTGGCATAATACTTTAAAGCCACCAAAAACTATTTATTCTAATACGCAATAGTAGTTTATCGAGGTGAATTAATATGTCGAAAGTCCAAGAAGCAGTAACCGAATATCTACAGCTCAAGAACCGAAAAATCCATCCAGAAGGAACCTTTGACAGCGGAGGCAGATTTTATCTTGCCGAAAGCGAAAAGCAGGATTGTTGCAGAGGCATAAGAAGTCCAAGTCGGTCATATCCGTATAGTCAAATGACGCATGCCCGCACATTGAAACACGTTGCTAACAAGTTTGGGGTAGATGAATCGGAATGCAGAAAGGTATTAAGAGAAATGAGGTGACGGTATGAAATATGAATATTCGGTAGTTGGCTATTTAGATGGGCACAAAGTAGCAGCATGTACAGACGCACTAGGTTCCAATGTGATCTTTGGTGGACACGGTGATACTGAACACCGTGTTAGTAAACTATTTAAAGATCAAAAAAGTGCAGTGGGCGCCGCCGAAAAAGTAGTTAAATGCGGTATAGACAGTGTAGAATGGGAAAAACCTATAAGTGGTTTGATTGAATTGTTCACAAAACTTAACAGGTGATTACATGAAAGACCAGGATGCCGTGATAGCAATCTTTTGCTACACAACAATGGATTGTTCTAACCACCCGATAATCGTAGTGGTAGGTAAAGATTGAAGTACTCATATCTCCCGAAGAATATCATAACAGGTTTGAAGAAGAATAAACGTTATTTTTCTTTATTTTCTTCTTTTTTTGGACCTATTCGTAATACTTTTATTGATGATGTGTTGCTTTCTATAAATTTATCAGTATTTTCTTGTTTTTGTTTCATACAATCGCCTTTATAGTAGTTATTTTAACATGTTTCGCAGATCTATCTTTATACGATCCATTGTTCGGTGGTATAATGTCAGTATATCGTGTTTCTACAACTTTGAACTTGGTTCCACGATTCACTAAAATTTCAAACTCGTTTGGTAATCCGCTTTCTTCTGCAATAAATAAAGCCTTTGTACCGCTAGGCAATTGCAATTCTAATAATCTGCCCATTCTTCCATTTTCATCTGTTGTGAAGTTATTTGCCATGAATGGTAATGCTGACGTTGAACTAAAGCATGGAAACTCAATTTCTGATCCAGGAGTATCCAACGCATTTACTAACTCCGGATATTTTGATAATGTTTTATTAGATATTCCCCTATACGTAACTAATGGCTCCGATAAGTCGGAATTAGTAAATAATTTATCTAATTTTTCTATGAGTTGTTTTGATTCTTTTACAATAGCTTTATCAAATACATCATTACTATTTTCCATGTCTTTCATGGAACCATTTAAATATTCGTTTATTTGATGAAATCTACCACCACTATACATAGTTAGTACATGGCGGTCATTTTTACTAAATTTTTTAAGTGGTTCCGCTGCTTTATCTAATGATGCCTGGATCCGTTTGTTAGCTTCGATGTCTTGAGGAGAAGAGAAATCGTGGTCAGATTTAAAGCCGATAAAGGTTTCTGATGGTTTACTTGTTTGTCCTTCTAACCCACAAGCATTAGTGTCATCCACGGTTCCTTTAGGGCATTTATAATTGAGTTTTATTGTTTCAACAGCATCGGAGAGATAAGAAGAACTTTGTTTTTGATTAGCATTTACTAATTCAAAAATAAATTCATGTACAGGTTTATTAGAATCCAAACCAGAATTGTCTATATTTTTGTTTACGCCAAGGAACTTATAACTCTGATTTCTATTAATGAGTAGTTCATCTTCACTACCAGATACGGATTCAGTATGCAAAGCTTCTGAGTTTTTTGGTATCAGTATAGTAATAATACTACCACCATATCTGTCTCTACCAAACTGCAAGGCTTGTTCTTTATTAAGCGTTGTAGAAACAAACTTCGGATCGATTATTATTTTTCCTGGTTCTATATCATCGATATGTTTTTGGTTCAGTCCTAACAAATTTTCGATTTCGATATCTGACACACCGCGATATGTAGTGATACTAGAACTAGTAAGGAAATTTTGTTCTTTTTGTAAATTAAATATACTGTCCAATCCAGTTATAATCTTTTCTATTTCTTTTGGTATATTACCAGAAATTCTGTTACCAAGATATTTATTTACTTCTAGATGTCCAATATTAGTATAACTTTTCAAAGAATTAACCAAATATTCGTTGTTTTGTACCAATTGATTCAAAAATTCACTAGATTCTCCTCTGATTTTATCTGACTTGACGTTATCTATGTCTTTAAATTTGTTAGGTATGGGTATATTTACTATAGGCTTTTCGATATCACATTTATTAGAATCATCGACAGTTCCTTTTGGGCATTTATAATTAAGTTTTATAAAGTTAGATACATCTTCTAAATATTCAGAATTTTGTTTTTGTTTTGATTCTATACTAGCCTTTATATGCAAGTATACACGACCGTTATCACTTGTTATTATCTTAACATTTTTGATAACCAAATCTTGATTACGATCTATCAAATATTCATCTATTTTTCCACCTAATTCAGAAGATATGTTGGTGTATTTTGAAATTTTTAGTGCACCGACACCTTTTGGCACTTCGATTTCCAGAAATGATTCTATACCATAATTATATAATTTAGTAGAACCACGTAAAAAGCGATCTTTCACGTTCTTTTCTATTCGTCCAGTAGACATATATGCTTTTTCTGTATATTTTTCTCCTATTAGTAGATTATTTAATGTTTTTTCTATTTTATTGCCGTTAATACGGTCTATAGCAAGATCTTCGGCATTAAACTCATATTTTCCAAATATTAATCTAAAAGATTCTCTATCACTTATTCCAATTTGTTCAAATACGGTACTTGTAACTCCACCGCCGTCTCCCCTAAAAACTGTGATAGGTGTCTTCCTGGGACTTTTTGCCATTTCATTATCTATTATTTTTATATATTGATTTATATTTTCTTCTTGTTTGGCTGTCTGTTTCAGGTTTCCAGTACCTCGTAATTTATCATTAATGGCAGTATAGGCATAGTCTTGGTATTTCTGTAATACGGTATCAATATCTTCGTGGGTTGTGGATGATGGTACGTCTTCGGTATTGCATTTATTACTGTCATCCACAGTTCCTTTCGGGCATTTATAATTAAGCTTGATGGTCTCAGAAGCATCTTTGAGTAAACTTTTTGAATCATGTTTTTGAGATATTATTTCAACAGTATCCGTATCTAAGATGAACCTAGAATTATCTAATTCTAATTGCTTCATAAAATACTCTCCAGAATGATTCTACGCATGCTACTAGAATGCTTTGTTCCTATGACTCGGAATTTGATAGATCTATCTAATATTAATTCTTCTTGGCTATTGGTTTCTTTGTTACGGATTTTTGCTTGAGGACCAAGTTCATTTTCTGGTTTTATGCCATTTCTATCATACTGACTTTGCATGTAAGGTTCTGTAGCCAGAGCACTTATTCCTTTTTTCAAACGGAATTCAATTAATGTTTTTTCACCAGTATATTGCTCAGTTTTTTCATAAGGATCTGTACTCGAATATCCACTTTTTGCGTTTTTGAGTTGATAACTTGCAAATCCTTTAGCAATTGTTTCATTACGACTACTAGATATAAATGAATTTATTTTTACTTCAGTACCAGGTTCTTGAGGTAACTTATCAAAAAACCTTGGATCTACGCCACTATATACAACAATATCTTGTTCGAGTTTTGAGTCGTCCATTAATTCATCAATCTTACCAATATGATTCGCATATATAATATCTCTGTGTAGACTTTCGTGGTTTTTAGTACCATTATATAGCGCAGCCATTTCAGGAAATCGTTTTTCATCATAATAGGCTAGTGGTATTTCTACACCAACGTCCTTAGCATACCGTTCAACCTCGTTGGGGTCAAAACCGTACTGACATTTTTTTGGCAAGTCAGGATGTTCTTTTAATATTTTGGTTATATTTCTGCTTTCGGCTAAGTATCCCCATTGTAGGTTTTCGTCAAAAATATCAGGTTTTTTTATTTGTAATTCAATAGCTGATTTTACTGCACTATTATAAGCTTCTTGTTGTTTGCCCGGAGTAGCTTTATACTTTTCCGAAAAGAATATTCTGTCTTCTAAATGCCTGACTTCTGATTCTGCATTATGTAGTCTATCATATGCTTTGTGATACTCTTTTTCTTTCGGATCATTTTTTACTTCTGCAGAAGAAGGTGGTCTATTTTCTCTGGCGTTTTGCGCTTTAGCTTTCAACGCTGGTATAATATCATTATTAATTCTATTAATATCTGAACGGAGTTTTGTTACGTCTTCTTTGTATAATACAGTATTTTTTTCTGGGTTATTATCTATATCACATTTATTAGTATCATCAACTGTTCCTTTTGGGCATTTATAATTAAGTTTGATGTATTCAACAACATCATAAAGATAGGCAATGTCCATTGATTTTATAGGACTATTTTCAAAATAAACTAGAATATTGTTACTCGTAGAATTTTCCTTAATAGGTTCTGGTAATTTTTGTATTGCTTTTACCTTTATCCTAGCAAACATACCATTATCATGTGGTTCTAATTTAACTGATTTTATTTTGAATATAGTATTTTTGTCAAGCAGTACTTCTTTTTCGGTTTTATATCTACCTTCCCCAATACCCAATCGCTCTTGCATATCAACAAGTCGAATTCCTTTTGGTACTTCAATGTCCAACAAACTGGTAATACCGTGTGGTGATAGTTTATCAGAAGAAACCAATAAATCTTTTTTAATACCACTTTCTGATTTTGAAGTTGATGAAAAAGCAGGGTCCTTAAATTCTAAGTCCTTTAGTTTAGATGTAAAATAACTATCCCATGTTTTTTCTGACGGGGGTTTTATATTACCAGATAAGATATCTTCTGTTTTAGGATATTTACCACCTTTTTCATACGTTGTTTTAAAATAATTAGTTAATTCTTCTGTTATCCCAGCTACAGGAAATAGTGTTGCAGTTACAGCCGCCCCATCTACGCGACTAAGTGTTTTATTTTCCTTAGATGGTTCCATTGCATCCGAAATTAGCGAAGCATCTTTTAGTGCTTTATCAATATATTCCTTTGAATACACTGGAGTAGGATCTAAAATACTTTTCTTGTTTTCACCTTCGACGATATAATTTTTACGAAGTACATTATTGACTAATCGGTAACCGAAATTTCTATAGTCGGATAATGCAGTATTTTGTTCAATTTTGTTCAGTTGTGATTCGTGGGCAATAAATAAATTTTTTTCTTTTTCTAACTCATCTTTACTTCTTTTATATATAGTATCACTAGTTCCTGTATCTATAACAACATCAACAGGAGAAAAACTTTGTCCGAGATACCTAGAAGTTACACTAAAATCATTTTTAGATATTTTATCTAGTTCGTCATCTTCAAAGGCATCCTTATCACATCTTCCAATAATAAGATTACCGGATTCTTTTGAACTTTCTAGGGCTTTTTTAATAAGCATATTTATGTCATTGCCAACAAAAACATTTCCTACTATGTTAGTATTGTTTTCTTTTTCAGAACCCATACGAACCAAATAAACTTGGTTACCAAATTTTTTAGGAACCTTAGATTCTAATATCTTAGAATATGATTCGATGTGGTTATTTTTAGAATCAATTGGTTCGCACTTGTTACTGTCATCTACAGTGCCTGCTTTGCATTTATAATTGAGCTTTATGAAGTTAGTGACTTCGGACAAGTAAGCAGAGTCTTGCTTTTGTAACCTAAACCACTTTTGGTACTTTTCTGGTAAATTATCATAGTCCTTTCCAGCAAGTCCCTGGTTATTTTTTGCATAATCAGCAATGTAATCTTCTCTGATATGTAAACCATCCTTAAACGTACCGGCTTCTACGCTGTCTTTAGGACACTTATAGTTGAGTTTGATGGTTTCAAATACGTCTTCTAAATATGCACTATCTTCCTTTATTTCGTCATAATCCTCTTCATTGAGGGTGGTTAGGACACACCTGCAATTCGGGTGAGCGGGAGGACCGTTAACAGAAATTTCTTCAGAACCATTCTTATGTTCTACGACAGCCGAAAATTCTTCATCAATAGGAATTATAGTACCATGCAATTGATCACCACATACAGGGCATGTCCTTTCGTCAAGGGCAGCGTTCCACTGTTTCATTTTATGACCAGCATCCCGAGACCTGGCCAAAATACCTTCATTCTGGGCAGTAACATATTCTGTCCTATAAATAGAATCAAGGCGGGCTTTAGTATTAGCATAATCTTCTTCAAAAGATTTTTTAAATTCAGTTGGACCTTTGCCCCAATTATCTTTGAGTTGGACTTTAAGACGTTCGCAGTCAGTTTTCGAAAGTGTCTTCACAAGTTCTAAGCCATGCTCCTCAAAATACTTCTTTGCATAATCCACCACCACTTTAGGTTCCGGAGCATTGCTTTGAACGCTTTGTCTAGCATCATAAGGAAGAGTAACTTGGCCAGAAACACCCTTAATGAAGGCAGGCAATATAAAGGGCGTAAACATTGATAACCACAATTTCCAGTTTTTCTGGATGGACTTTTCCTTATAGGTGCCTTCAAGTTCCTCGTAGACTTCTAAAAGTTCATCAGGAAGATCATCAACATCGATGTCGATGTCATCATATATTTCTTCCAGCTGTTCTTCTAGTGTCTTCTTGGGAATAATAGTGGCTGGCTTTATCTTGGGAATTGTTTTTATAGTGTTCGGCACTATTTTAATCGGCTTTTTGGTGGTGGCTGGCATTGTGGTCTATTCTCCATTTCATTGTTTATACGTTAAATGGTATATATCATATCCTTTATTTTTTTCAACCTTATTCAATACCAATTCAAAACCTGGCGCAACTAAAATTTCCGTTTCCCCATATTTTTTACTAGCAGTATATTTAGAAATATCCATTGCATTAGAATCTTTAGGAAGATCGATTTCTAGCAATACTGTTTTGCCTTTGTTTCCCCACGTAGCAAATCTTTCACCGATTGATTTATCTGGAGATGTTGACATAAATCCAGCGTACTCGAAAGAATTACCAGGTTTTACATTTTTAATCATTTTCAAAAATTCTTCTTTTGATTGTCCTGTTAATCCCCGATAGACTTTTGTATCCTCATCGATTTTATTATTATTAATTATATTTGATAAATCATTAATGTTTTGTTTTATTTCTGCTTCTTGTTTAGGAGAAAAATTTAATTGCTTTCCAAATAAATATTGATTGATGGGAGCATACTTGAATCCAGTATATTCACTTATGATGTCTTTTTCTTTTGCAGATAGTTTATTTTTGGTAATTGATTTTTCTTGTAATGTGGTACTTTTGCTAGAAGGTAACTTTTCTTTTTGTTGTTTTTCATAGTTCTTTTTAGCTTCTTCTGGAGTGTTGCCGCAACTAAAAGAACCTTCTTCAACGGTGCCTTCCTTGCAGCGATAATTAAGCTTTATGTGAATTGGTTCCAGGTCTAGTAGATAAAGACCACCTTTCTTGCCAATGAACTTATACATCGTGTTTACTCCTCAGGAACTTTATCAAAGTACTTGGTCTTCCTAAGTATTTTCATGACGTCGTTTTCAAGACTTCCCAAGATGTCTTCGGCGTCTTGATCTAATTTGTCTGGTGTCACAATATCATCAATGGTCATGTTTTGTTTTATATTGACGGGATCTAAGCCTGCCTGAAATTCCATGCCACTTGCTTCTTCAGGTTGCTGTAATGCGGCATCTAGCATGTCCATTGTGATATCGGAAGTATCTGGTTCTGATCCAAATTCACCAGTGGGTTGTTCTTCTTCGCCACCCATTCCACCAAACATACCTTCCATACCAAGAGGCATACCGGGCATTCCACCTTGCTGTTGTTGGCCGACCATTGGATTTCGCCACAATGTAAGCTCCTTTTCTAGAATTTCGCGGGTGGTCAGGCCTTCCATCCAAGGGGCTGGATCAAGGGCAGGCAATCCAAGACTCTCTCTTGCTTCATCCAATGTTATAATGTGGTTAGTGAATCTTTGTAGTGCAATATTTTGTTTGACTTGTTCGTCCTGCGGAATCAGGTCGTCCCAATCAAAGGTTACAGTCCAGCCAGTATAGCCATTATATTCCAAGAATTTATTCCAGATTTGTTCTTGGAACGCCTTGGAACACATATTCTGCCAGCCCTGCACCATCATCTTGAGGAGTTGCAACAATGGCTGAGATGTCGCAGAAATTGCTGCCGCTTGAATTTCCAGCATGTCCCTTGGGAATATATGGCTAATGGCTTCTTTTATTAGATAATTATCGATTTCGGTTGGATTGAAGGCTACGTGGCCCTGGTCCCAGCTAAGTTCAATGCCACGAGGTACCGCAACCGCCAAATCCGCAGACTGATTTTCCACAAGTTGCCTAGCGTAATCCCAGAGGTCTGTTAACATTATGTCGGCAGTATTGGATCCAGCGCCAGGTATTGCACTTGTAACGGATAGCGGTACACCGCTTGCATTCTTGAGGGCATCCAGATATTCTGGAGGTACGCCAACTGTTGCAATTTGTTTTGGAGATCCAATTCTGGAAACAGTTTGC
>Ga0208196_1003744_pt1 | contig 12490 bp, 10 predicted proteins | sample AD_JPNNA7_MetaG_FD_184443 | JGI IMG/M metagenome (GOLD analysis project Ga0208196, IMG submission 184443) | Active sludge microbial communities of municipal wastewater-treating anaerobic digesters from Japan - AD_JPNNA7_MetaG (SPAdes) (version 2) | ecosystem: Engineered > Bioreactor > Anaerobic...
GACGAAGGAGAAGTGTCAATGAGCGAAGCAGGGCAGGACGTGACGGAGCTCGTCGAGGCGAGCGAACCGGTGGCCGAGGTCGACGAGACCGTGGTTAGCGAGGTCGAGCTTGACGAGGTCGAGGTGCAGGGTGAGTCCGACTCGGGCGACGTGCCGGTCGGCGATGAGTCTGATGATGACTCGGACGACGACGAAGAGTCGGACGATGACTCCGATGAGGAGTCAAGCGATGAGGATGACGCCGACGGTGGCGACGACGAGGCCAGCGGTCCGTCCGCGGGTCGGTCGCGAGGTTCGCGGTCGCGGTCCCGCGTGGCTCTGCTCGAGCGTGAGGGCGAGGTAGCCGCCGACTTCCTGGAGCGGTTGCTGGACATCGCCGACCTCGACGGTGACATCGAGGTCGACATCGACGGAGACCGCGCTGCGGTGTCGATCGTCGACTCCGAGGAAGGCCGCGTTCCGCGCCGGCTGGTGGGCCCTGACGGCAAGGTTCTGGATGCCCTCCAGGAGCTCACCCGGCTCGCCGTCCAGACCGCGACCGGCGAACGCAGCCGGTTGATGCTCGACGTGGCCGGGTTCCGGGCCGACCGTCGCACCGCGCTGGTCACCCTGGCCCAAGAGGCGATCGCCGAGGTGCGCGCCTCGGGTGTGGCCCGGGCGCTGGACAACATGTCGGCCTTCGAGCGCAAGGTCGTCCACGACGAGGTGACGGCCGCCGGCCTGGTCTCGGAATCCGAAGGGGTCGAGCCGCACCGGCACATCGTCATCAGCCCGGCGTGACCGAGGTTGATGTCCCGGTCCCGCCGCTGTCGGCGGCACAGGTCTTCGGCCCCCGTGAAGAGCTGGCCAGGGCCTATGTCGGTCTGCTCGCGGACACCGGGATCAGCCACGGGCTGATCGGCCCACGCGAGGTCCCTCGCCTCTGGGACCGACACGTGCTCAATTGCGCCGCCATCCAGGAACTCCTGCCCCCGAATGCTCTGTGCGCCGACATCGGCTCGGGGGCGGGGCTGCCTGGTCTGGCGTTGGCGATCGCTCGGCCGGACATCACGATGCATCTGGTCGAGCCCCTGCAGCGGCGGGCCCGGTGGCTTGACGTGGCTGTCGCTGAGCTGGGTCTGTCGGGCGTGACGGTGCATTGCTCCCGGGCCGACGCTTTGCACGGCGTGCTCACCGTGGATGTCGTCACAGCCCGAGCCGTGGCCGAGTTGGCGACCCTGGGTCAGTGGTGTCTGCCCCTACTGCCGCCCGGTGGACGTCTGCTGGCCATCAAAGGGTCCAAGGCTGAGGCCGAGCTCGCCGAGGCTTGGCCGGCCCTGCAGCGTCTGGGGTGCCAGGCCGGGTCGGTCCGTGAGTGCGGTGGGTCGATGATCGATCCGCCGACCCGGGTCGTGGAGGTGATTGCGGGGTCTGCGCCATCGTCGGGCAAAGGACGGGCCCGCCCACCCAGCGCCCGCGCGCAACAACGCAAGGCGCGAGCCGCCGCAGCGCGACGGCACCGTGGAGGGTTCTCGCCCACCGGTGCCGATGAGGCATCACCGAGCAAGTGACGCCCACCAGCACCGATCTCGCCCACTACGGGCCTGGCCTGTGGATGATGGCGAAAGCCGAGTCGGGCGCTGTGGTTGGATGCAGGGATGGAGCGGCGCGCACGGACCAGTCGGGGACTGGGGTGGCCTTGGGGTTCATCCCCTGGCCGGCGAAGCCCTCTGGGGTGGCCCGACCACGGTTCGGACGATGATCTGGGTGACCAGCAGCCGTTGACCAGCGACTCGGACCCGACGGTCGATGTTTCACGTGAAACACCTGACCCGTTGCTTGGTTCCGCGACCCCTCCGGACCAGACGGACCTGGCCACGGCGGACGACGCTGTTTCACGTGAAACACCCGACCGGGAGCTTGGTTCCGCGACCCCCCCGGTCCAGACCGATCTGGCCTCAGCCGACGACGCTGTTTCACGTGAAACACCCGACCCGGCAGCTGAGAGCAGCAACCTCATGGACCTCCAGGACGAGAGCACCCCGCTCGCGGCTGCCATCGCCCAAGATGTGCGCCGTCGGTCCACCCTCGTCGGAGCCCCCCTGCCGCGCCCCCCGACCACCCGAGTTCTCACCGTCGCCAACCAGAAGGGTGGCGTGGGCAAGACCACCTCAGCGGTGAACGTCGCGGCCGCCCTGGCGCAGTCGGGGATGCGGGTTCTCGTCATCGACCTCGACCCCCAAGGCAACGCGAGCACGGCATTGGGGGTGGACCACCGGGCCGGCATCGACTCGATCTATGACGTCCTCGTGGACGGCCAACCGATGAGCGCGGTCGTCGTCGAATCCCCCACCGTGCCGGGACTCTTCTGCGCCCCGTCGACGATCGACTTGGCCGGCGCCGAGATCGAGCTCGTCTCACTCGTCGCCCGTGAGGGCCGCCTGGCGACGGCGCTCAATGCGCACCTGGCCGACACGGCATACGACTATGTCTTCATCGACTGTCCCCCGAGTCTCGGGCTGTTGACCGTCAACGCCTTCGTTGCCGCGCGCGAAGTGTTCATCCCCATCCAATGCGAGTACTACGCGCTGGAGGGCTTGTCCCAGTTGCTGCGCAACGTCGAGTTGATCAGGACGCATCTCAACCCCACGCTCGCCGTCTCGACCATCCTGTTGACGATGTTTGACGGTCGGACCCGGCTGTCGGCCCAGGTGGCCGAAGAGGTGCGAGAGCACTTCCCCGAGCAGACCCTGCGCACGACCATCCCCCGGTCGGTCCGGGTGTCGGAAGCTCCCAGCTTCGGCGAGACCGTCATGACCTATGACCCGTTGAGCAGTGGGGCGCTGGCGTATCTCGAAGCCGCCAGTCAGATCGCCCAGCGAGGTGCCGAATCGATGAACGAGGGAGCACATCCGTGAAGGAACGAGAGAAGCGACGCGCGTTGGGCCGGGGCCTGGGGGCGCTCATCCCCACGGCCCCCGCGGGGGAGCGGCCCGTCGACGTCTTCTTCGGGCCTGCGCCGTCAGCAATCACCGTCGACCTTGGCACGAAGCACGCCGCGGCCGACGGCGACCCGAGCGACCTGACTGATTCCGCCGAGACCACCGACCCGACCGACGCGGCTGCCGCGTCGTCGTCGAGTAGCCCCACGGACGCCCCCTCGGCAGGCACCGGACCGGCAGACCCGGACAACGACGCCCTGCGACCGGTCCCTGGGGCCACGTTCGCCGAACTCCCCGTCGAGTCGATCCGGCCCAACCCACGCCAGCCACGCACCGTCTTCGACGAAGACGACATGGCGGAGTTGGTCCACTCGGTGAGTGAGATCGGCATCCTTCAACCGATCGTCGTGCGCCGAGTCGACGATGGTGGGCCCCTCGGCTCGGGACACGACGCTGCTATCGCGACCTATGAGCTGGTCATGGGGGAGCGGCGGTGGCGAGCCGCGCAGGCAGCCGGCCTCGAACATGTGCCGGCGATCATCCGCTCCACCCACGACGACGACCTGCTGCGCGATGCGCTCCTGGAGAACCTTCACCGCAGCCAACTCAACCCGTTGGAAGAGGCGGCGGCCTATCGGCAACTCCTGGATGACTTCGGCTGCACCCAAGAGGAGTTGGCCACCCGGATCGGGCGTAGCCGCCCGCAGGTGAGCAACACCCTGCGGCTGCTCAAACTGCCACCGCTGGTCCAGCGCCGCCTCGCGGCCGGGGTGTTGAGCGCCGGACATGCCCGCGCCCTCCTTGGCCTCACCGACGCCGCGGCCATGGAGCGCTTGGCCCAACGGATCGTCGCCGAGGGCCTCTCAGTCCGCTCCGTCGAGGAGATCGTCGCCGTCGGGGCGGTGGGAACGGCTCCGGTCAAACCCAAGTCTCCCCGCGCCGGTGGGCGGCGGCCGCAACTCGACGACATGGCCGCGTCTCTGTCCGACCACTTGGACACCCGGGTGACGATCGCCTTAGGACAACGCAAGGGCAAGGTCGTCGTGGAGTTCGCCTCGGTGGAGGACCTCAACCGGATCCTGGACGTGATCGGCGTCGACCGACCCAAGCGCTGACCGGACATGGCCGCGACACCCAAGCGCCGCAAGGGCGGTCCGGAGATTGTGCCGGTGACGGCCGATGACGTGCCCGCCCTCGTCGAGCCGTGTCGTGACTGCGCCTTCTGGGAGCGTGGACCCGGCCTCGTCGCGGGGACGGCGAGCACAGTGAGCAGGGACAAGGCTGCGTGGGTGCGCAGAGTCGAGGCCGAGTGGGGCACCCCGGGGTGGCTGGTTCGGGTGGACGGTCAGCCGGCTGGTCACCTTCTCATCGCCCCGGCTCATCTCGCGCCCCGCTCCCTCGCCTTCCCGACCTCCCCGGTCGCCGACGATGCGATTCTCCTGCTCGCGGTGCGGGTCGATCCCCGGTATGCCGGTCAGGGCCTGGGGCGCCGACTGGTCCAGACCGCCGCGCGGGAAGTCCTCTCCCACGACGGTCGGGCGATCGAGGCCTTCGGAACCACCCGGGACGATCAGTGCCTGACCCCGGTCGACTTCCTCACCGCCGTGGGCTTCTACGTCGTGCGGGAGCACGCGGCATACCCTCGGTTGCGGCTGGATCTGCGCACCGCACTGGCCTGGCGCGAGGACGTCGAGCATGCGCTCGATCGGATCCTCGCTCCGGTTCGGCGCCTGGGGGCCGGCAACCCCGTCGGCACCGCAAACAACGAAGCGCCCGGCGCTGGTCGGCCTTGAGGCCGCAGACACCGGGCGCTGCGATGAGGCTCAGCCGAGGAACTGCTCCAACTCACGCAGCAACAGCCGCTTGGGCTTGGCGCCGACGATGGTCTTGACGACCTCGCCGCCGACGTAAAGGTTCATCGTCGGGATGCCGGTGACGCCATAGCGCGCAGTCGTCGCCGGGTTGTTGTCGGTGTCGAGCTTGACGATCTCGATCTTGTCGCCGTACTCGGCGTAGATCTCTTCGAGGATCGGGGCGATCTGCTTGCACGGCCCGCACCAGGCGGCCCAGAAGTCAACGAGGACAGGCTTCGTGTTCGCGAGCACGTCGGTGGCGAAGGTGGAGTCGGTGGTCGCGGCAATGGCGCCCATGTGAGGTCCTTTCACGGTGTGCGGCCCACGGACTGGTATGCCGTGCGCCCGGTCTGGGTCTGGGTCATGGTCTGGTCGAAAACTAGCGCGGGGGTCTGACAGTCGGTGCTGGCTCAGTGCGCCGCAGCGACTGACTCGGCGACATCGGACAGAGCCTCGAGGTAGTGCTGGGTGTCGAGGGCGGCCGCACAGCCACTCCCGGCAGCAGTGATGGCCTGGCGGTAGGTGTGGTCGACGAGGTCGCCGCAGGCGAAGACGCCCGGCAGGTTGGTGCGAGTCGATCGGCCCTCACAGACGACGTAGCCTGCGTCGTCCAGATCGATGACCCCGCGGATCAACTCGTTGCGGGGGTCGTGACCGATGGCGACGAACAGGCCGGTGACTTGCAGGTCGCTGGTGGCACCGGTGACGGTGTCGGAGAGGGTCACGTGGGTGAGTTTCGGGTCGCCGTGCAGGGCGGTGACGGCAGCGTTCCACGTGAAACGGATCTTGGGATTGGCCAGCGCGCGGTCGGCCATGATCTTCGACGCCCTCAACTGGTCGCGCCGGTGAATGATCGTCACGCTCCGGGCGAACTTGGTGAGGAAGGTCGCTTCCTCGATCGCGGAGTCACCACCGCCGACGACGGCGATGTCCTGGTCGCGGAAGAAGAACCCGTCGCAGGTGGCGCACCACGACACACCGTGGCCGGACAAGCGCTTCTCCTCGGGCAGGCCCAACTCGCGGTAGGCCGATCCCATCGCCAGAATGACGCTCTTGGCGCGCCACACCCGGCCTTCACCGTCGGTCACCGTCTTGATGTCGCCAGCAAGGTCCATGGCAACGATGTCGTCGGTGACCATCTCAGTGCCGAACTTCTCGGCCTGCGCGCGCATGGCGAACATCAGGTCGGGGCCCTGGATGCCGTCCTCGAAGCCGGGGAAGTTCTCGACCTCGGTGGTGTTCATCAAGGCGCCGCCGGCGGTGACCGAGCCCTCGAAGAGCACAGGGTGAAGGTTGGCGCGGGCGGCATACACCGCGGCCGTGTAGCCCGCGGGACCGGACCCGACGATCACGACCTCGCGCACACCCGTGTCGGTCGCAGTCTCGACAGCGTCACTCACCGGAACTCCTCGATCGTTTGCGGCGCTTCACCGCTGTGGGCTCGCGACACGGCACATGTGGTGTCGTCGCGGGGCAGGAGACCCAAGATACCCGCCCAATCCCCCCAACCATCGCGGCGCACCGCAGATTCCCCGACGGTTCACCTCAGGGGTATGCCGTCCGCTCACCGACCGCCGTCGCGGAACCATTGGACGTCACGATCGCCCCTCATCGTGTGCCAGCAGGTCAGGGCATGTCGACGGGACCGAAGAGCAGCCCCGGGTCGCCCTTGCTGCAACTGCGACTAACGGCATACGCCTGCTTGAGCTCAGCGTCGACGACGACGATGACCACCGCGGGGGCGCCCTCGAACGTGGCCAGATCGGCGAACACCGCGTCGGCATCGCTTTCGCCCAGGGTGGTCACGCAGTCGGTCAGACCGATCAGGGTGCCAATGGGCCCCACCGAGGGCGCCTCGACGGCGGGTTGCCCCAACTGCCGGCCCGGCGCGTCGAGCATGTCCTGCGCGAGGCGGGCGAGGGTGGCCTTCGTGTAGGTGCGGGTGCTCAACTCGATGTGCATCGGCTGACCGGTGGAGCTGGCCGCCATCGGCACGTTCGCGCTGGCCGCTGAGTCGACGGTCGCACTAAGACCGCTGGAGTCCTTTGCGGCCCCTACGACCGACTCGGCACGCGCGCTCGACGCAGTAGGCGATGTGGCGCCCTGGTTGTTGAGGAGGGCGCCGACCAGGCCCAAGGCAGCAACGGAGGCGGCAACACCCCCGAGGACGGTCAACCGCCGACGATGATCGACGACCCGCCCGCGCATACCTGCGCCCGAGCGCGACCCCGAGGGTGACCCCGTGCGCACGTCGGTCCGAGCACCCGACGTCTCAGATGATGTTCCCGCTGGCTGCGTCCCACGCCCGACGAGGTGCAAAGGCACCGCCGGCCCGGACTCGTCAACTCCCGAAACCCCTTGGCCCGCAACAAGATTCGCAAAGTCGTCAAACGCGTCGGCACCCAGGCCGAGTTCGTCGCTCAACTCTTGCGAGCCAGTGTCGGCATCGAGGTCGGCGCGTCGACCGGCCTCGGCGAAGGCAGCAAGAATCCGGTCGGACACGTCCGCCGGCATCGGCCCCGGATCGGGCTGGGAGGCAAGCAGGATCCGCACCCCGGTCGGATCAGGGTCCTCGTCGAACCTGGTCGGCTCGCTCATCAACACTCCCTCGGGATGTGGCTCGTCTGGCCCGCCCCCCGACGGACCGGCCCGCAGCTGGGCATGGGTTTCAGGACTGAGACGCACGCCGGGACGCGCTGGTTCCCGCGGCATACCGTGGCGGTCATCGGCGAATCCCCAGCAAGTGCGCCATCGCGGCCCGCCCGCGGGCGCACCGTGACTTGATGGTCCCCTCGGCCACGCCGAGGATCTCGGCGGTCTCGGCGACGGACAGGCCGTGCATGTCGACCAGCACGAGCGCGGCTCGCTGTCCCTCCGGCAGTTGGTCGAGGGCGGCGCGCACGTCCAGGCGCAACTCGACGGCAGAGTGGGCGTCGCTGCGATCGGCCAGGTCGTAGTCGGGCAGCGGGCTCGTGGGCCGGGTCCGGCGCAGCCGGTCGAGGCAGGCGTTGACAACGATCCGATGCAGCCACGTGGTCACTGCGGACTCCCCGCGGAAGGACCCCGCTCTCCGGTATGCCGCGATGAAGGCGTCCTGGACGCAGTCCGAAGCGAGCTCGGGGTCACCGCAGGTGCGCACGGCGACCGCCCACATCCGGTCCTTGTGGCGTCTGAAGATCTCGGCGAAGGCCTCGCGGTCGCCCGCGCAGTGTGCGGCCAGCAACTCGGCGTCGGAGCGCCCGGCCAACTCCACTCGACCCGAGGTCACCGGCTGACCGCCACTTCGGACACCTGGGCCCGGAAGTTGCCCGCGCCGTCGGGTCCAAGCTTGGTGACGAAGACGATGACGAGTTGGCCGCTGGACACGGGCCCGGCCGGGGCATCGAAGACGAGTTGGCCGCTCTGGCCGGTGCTGGAGCCGATCGCCGTGGCCCCGTCGAGCGAGGCCCGGTTGGCGACGTAGACCGTGATGTCTTGCGGGGCAGGCAGCGTGACGGTCACCCGGCGGACCTCCGTCTGCTGGCCGAGGTCGACGATGTAGCCGATCCCGGGCACCTTGAGGCCGCCGAACTTCTCGTTGGAATACCACTTCGAGCGCCACATCGTCGCGGCGTTCCCGTCGTAACCCCTCGGTGCGCTGCTCGATGCCACCTGCCCGGCGCTCGCATCGAAAGTGGCGGCCCCGATGATGGCCACGGGGGTCAGCGAAGCAACAACCGCAGGGCCGTCGCCGGCCGTGGCCCCGGCTCCGGTCGCGCCCGCGCTCGACGTGACGGTCGCCGTCCTCGTGACCCTCGCGGTCGTGACCGACCCGCCGGTCGTCCCACCCGACGTCAGCTTGGGCAGCCCCCAGATCCCCAGCACCGCCAGGAGCACGACCAGACCGGCGACGATCGCCAGCGCGAGGCGGGACTCGTCGCGCCCCAACTCGCCGGTGATCGGAACGAGCGGGACCGCATCCTCGAGGGGACTGTCCACCGGAGCGAGGACCGAAGCCAGCGTCGCGTCCTCGCGGATCAGGTCAGGGGCCCGCAGCGTCCGCGGCGCGACCACCCTCGGCGCTCCAGGCGCCACGCGGGGCGCCGAGGGCCCAGGTGCCGTCGGCGTGCCGCTGCCGGGCGAGCCGGGAGGCTGCGCGGACGAGGCTTCGGGCGCTCCCGCTCCTGGTGCGGCGGGGGCGGACGCGATCCCCTCATCGGTGGCCGGTTCGGGTCGGGTTGAGAGCCGTTCGACGGTATGCCGTGCCCGCCCACCCAGGCGTGACGCGGCCTGAGACGCTGCGGTGCCAGCGGCACCGAGGGCCGACCCCACGCCCCGGGCTCCCTTGGCCATAGCGGCACTGACCGCGGCAGCAGTCGCCGCGGCACTCGTGGCACCTGCGCCTCCGGCGGCTCCGCCAGCCCCGGTGGCCAACGAGACGCCCTCGGCCGTGGCGCCACCGCCAGCACTGGACGACGGTTGCTGCTGCGACGAAAAGGGCTGCGCTGCAGGGCTATCGGGCTGAACGAGGCTGGGCGCTGCTGGACCCGCGCCTGCAGCTGTGCCTCCACCCGCAACTGCACCCTGCCCGGCACGGGGGCCTGCACCCTGGCCTTCGGTGGCGCTGGGAACCGCCGGTGGGCGCCGGTCACCCCAGAGATCGACCGTCGGCCCCTTGGGCCAAGGTCGCAGACCAGCCAAGACATCAGCGGACGTGCTGGGCCCGGCGTGCTCGACGAAGGTCGCTCGGGCCAACCGCTGAAGGTCGCTGCACGCGTCGGCTCCAAGCTCGTCGGCAGCCACGACCGTGCCGCCGACAACGGGCGCCCGCGGGAGCCCAGAGTCGGCACCGCCGAGCGGCCAGCGCCCGGTGAGGGCGGCATACCCGATGCTCACCAAGGCGGTCGCGTCCAGGCGCGCTCCGACGTCGGCGGGAGTGTCTTCCAGGCCGAGCAGCGCCGCCTCGACAGCGACTCCGCGGACCCGGACCGAGCCGTCGGGCAGCAGGAGCACGTTGCGCGGAGTGAGGACGATGTGGCGCAGGCCGCGGGCGGCGGCGGCATCCAACGCCATGGCGGCCTCGCCGGTGATGCGTCGGGCCTCGTCGGCGGGCAGGCCGCCCTGTTCAAGGATCCGGGTGAGGCTGCGGGAGCGCTCGACCGGCTCCTCGATGATCGCGCAGACAATGGCGGCGCTCGCCGGGCCTCCCGCGGAGCCTCCTGCCGCCTCACTCGGGCTACCGCTCGGGCTACTCGGAACCTGAGCGTCGGTGGTCGGCGGGGTGACGATGTCGAGCACCCGCACGAGCCGAGGCTCGGTCACCGCGGCGGCCCGCCTGGCCGCATCGACAGCGGCTGCGGCGGCTGGGGTGCCCCCCGCGAAGGTGAGGATGACGACATCGCGACCGAGCGTGGTGTCGTGTGCGGCCCAGCGCTCCCACCGGGGGTGCTGCTGGAGGCGGTGCGACACGGCATACCGATCGCCGATCAGGGTGCCGGGACCGACGTGCTGCATGGTCGCTCCCTCCTTGACGGGGGTTTGGCCCCCACCTCACTGCCCGCTCGGCTCATCCTATGGTGCGGTATGCCGTTGGACCGGCGCGACAACGGGCGCTTCGGGGGTGGGGTCAACGGGATCCAGACCACGGGTATCGACGACCATCCGCGGCGGGCGGCGGACGGCTCGAACGATGCCGGCGATGAGGATGAGGCCGAACAGGACGCTCATGCCGATGTAGAGCCAGGCCCCGGGTGGGGCCGCGCGGATGGTCAGTTGTTGGACGGCGCCGATCCGGGTGCCGTCGGCTGTCGTCAGCCAGGCGTTGACCGGGACCAGACCTTGGGCCAGCACGGCCAGGCGCACGGACACGGTCGCCTTGGCATTGGCCGCGATGTCGACGGGTGCGCCGGGGTCGACGACGACGATCCGGCCATTGCCAGGTGCGAGCACGGCGCGCAGGCCGCGCACCGGCTCGTCGAGGGAGTTGACGACCGTGAGCTGCATGACGCCTTCGTCCGCAAGGAAATTCGTCGTCTGTGGGATGACCATGAGCCCGTTCGACACGGTCGCGGTCGACTGCTCGAGCCCGGCCAGCAGCGCCTCGCGGCCGGCGGGATCGGTGCGCCAGCGCGTGCTCGCCGCCTGTCCCGGCAGATCCGACCAGGCGGCGATCGTGGGGCTGCCCTGCGCCAGGACGCTGGAGAGCTGGTCGATGACGGAGCGCTGCTGGAACACTCGGGCGAGGAGGGAACGGCCGGCCGCCGGGCCGTTGGACGCAGCGGCACTGGCCGGGTCGGTGGGGGTGACCCGCGAAGCTGGCGCATCGGTCGGCAAGGGAGGAGCAGAATCCAGGCCTCGACCGGGGAGCATCGCGGAGTCCACCCCGACGGTGCGCAGCCACGGCACCTGCTTGGTGGCGTCGAAGAACGTGGACACCAGGTCGGCGTCGAGCCCGGCGTCGAAGCCGCGCGGTGGCACGGCGAGAATGGTGCGAGAGATCGACGGCCGCTCAGCGAGCAGCGCCGCGGTTTGCGCCACGAACTCCTGGGCGGCCAACACCGCCTCGCGCGGGGTCTTGAGGCGGGCCAGCAAGGCGCCGAGCCGGTCGTCCCAGCGCAGCACGGTCGTCCCGAGGGGGGCGACCCCCAACGCGGGCGGGGTCAGTCGTGCAGACGGGTCCGTCACCTGGGTCGACACGAGGATGGCATCTAGGCGGGAGGCGTATGCCGCCCGCAGCGCCGCCTCACGTCCGCTCGGCAGGGCCCCGTCGGCCGGCCAGGCGAGCGTCCCGCGGGTGGTCACCGCGGCATCAGTCAGCCGGGTGGACTGGCCGACCGCCTCGGCCAACAGTTGGGAGGCCGCTGGGGACAGGGTGGGGCCGAGGTCGGGTGCGGTGAGAGCAGCCAGGTCCGGGTCGTTCTGCGGCAACGCGAAGACGGGGTGCGTGGCGGAGGCGGCGCTCAACGACATCGAGAACGCCGAGCGCACCGCACTTGCCGGGTCGGCCGCGTCCTGGGCCGGGGTCCGACCCGACGGTCCGAGCACGGCGGGGTCCACGGCATACCCGACGGTCTGTGAAGCGGTCGCGCGCAAGAGAGCCGCCAGGCGCGAGCCGGCTCCGACCTGCTTGGTCCAGGCGGCCGTTCGCGCGGTGGGGTCGTCGGCGGTGAGGGCGGTGTCGGGGGCGAGCGTCACCGGCAACAGCCAGGCGAGGGAGAGCGCTTCGTAGTCGGCCGATCGTTGCCAGCCGACGAAGGTGCGTAACGCCGAGACGCTCGTGCCCTTGGCCGTGACCACGTCGACGGCGATCGGGCTGACGCCATAGGCGCGGCCGGGTCGGACCTGATCGGCGGGGACGGTGAACTGGAACGGGATGGCGTTGCGCGGTGCGGCCGGGTCGAGGGGCTGGCGACCGAGCTCGGTCCCCGAGACCGCACCGGTGGCGGCCGACCACTCGTCAACATCGGCTCGGGACGTCAGGCTTGAGCGACCGCGGACTAGGCGCACCGTCGTCGGGATCCCGTCGGCCGCGGTGCTCGTCACGTCGATCGTCCCCGTCACCAGGAGGGTGTCTCCGGGGCGCAACACGGCGGGGGAGACGGCCGTGAGGGTGATCCGGTCACCGGACGGATCGGCTCGGGGGATCGTGACCGTCGCGGTCGCAGTAGTTGCAGTGGCAGTAGTTGCAGTGGCAGGGGTCGCAGCGGCGGAGGCAGGCGGCATACCCAGCGCGGCGAG
>Ga0208196_1003746_pt1 | contig 12481 bp, 10 predicted proteins | sample AD_JPNNA7_MetaG_FD_184443 | JGI IMG/M metagenome (GOLD analysis project Ga0208196, IMG submission 184443) | Active sludge microbial communities of municipal wastewater-treating anaerobic digesters from Japan - AD_JPNNA7_MetaG (SPAdes) (version 2) | ecosystem: Engineered > Bioreactor > Anaerobic...
ATCGTTGGCTCCATGTGAGATAAGCAATGGCCGCTTTATGCAATCCGCATAATTGATAGGAGACCTCTCAGCAAGCATCTTCCTCCCCCCTTCGGTTCTTAAATCCCCTACAAAATTTTCCAGGCGCATACGATCCCACTGGCTATAAGGCAGAGTGGTCTCAACACTATACGTAAGATTGGACCAGCCGGACATATCCACACCACAGGCAAAGACATCCGGCGAAAATGCCAGCCCGGCCAAAGCAGCATATCCACCGTAGCTTCCTCCCATAATTCCGATACGATCTGGATCGGCTATCTTATTCCTCACCGCCCAATCCACTCCATCTAGCAGATCGTATTGCATCTTTCTTCCGTATTCGAGTTTGGCAGCGTTGGTGAAGTTCTTGCCAAATCCGGTTGAGCCCCGGAAGTTTATGCTGAGAACCGCATAGCCACGATTAGCCAATAGCTGATGGATTGGATTGTATCCCCAAAAGTCTCTCCCCTCGGGCCCCCCATGGACAAAGACCACCATTGGCAAGGGCCGATCCGGTACATTGTCCCCATCAGAGTCGCTACTAACCGGAAGCGAATAATAGCTTACCAGATCAAGCCCGTCCCTCGATTTGATTATGACCGGAATCATCTTGGCCAACGGGAAGGACTCGAGACTCTCCCGAAGGGATAGTAGGTATTTTGCCGTTCTTGTCTTTCTGTCGTAGTAATAGTAGGTCAAAGGACCATCGTCTCTCATGTAGGCAACCGTCCAGGCATTATCGTCGAGCGATCGGCTCTCGACGAAAAAGTCGCCGGAGCTGACCGTTTGCAGATATTTCATATCTTCCTTTATGCTTGGATCGAGAACACTCCAGTTGATTCTATCATAATCAACAGCCACTGCCTGTATAGTTTTATTGGTAGGGTGAATGAGTGGCCTGAAAAAACCTCTGCCGCCCAAGTCTGCTCTGGGGTCTTCCAAGACCAGCTTTCGTTCGCGTGTCTTGGTATCATATGAGTAGATTGCAGCCGTATTGCGATCCCGGCTGTCCTTCATATAAACGGAACTTCCACTTCTATCAAAGCCGAGGACATCGACTGTGAGCTCATCTTCCCATCCGATCTTAGCAAAGGATCTCCAGTCACCAGTCTTGGTCCGCTCGAAGACCTCTTCTCCGGCATCGGAATTCAACTCTGAGGCAAACCTAATAATATAGTCATCATCTATATAGAATTTGTGAAATTGGTCGTTTTGCATAAGAAGTATTCTGTCGCCGGTCTCGATATTCAATCGATATAGATCGTGAAACCCGGGATTTCTATCGTTCATACCGACTATTATCTCCTGTGGGTATTTGAAACTCAAAGCTTGGACGATGGCTTGACCTGACTGTGATTCCGTTAGATTCTTTATCTTGCCGCTGCTCAGGTTGACGGAGAATATCTGCCAATTCGTATCCCCATTCGCATCTTGGAGGTAAAGGAGATGCTGGTTTGTGTAAGCCCAATGGTACTGGAATATATCCAGATTGCTCTCGTTTGTTACAGGTCGGGCTAAGGAAAGATCTTCTATTGGCCCCACCCAAATGTTAGTTGCACCATTTGCAGGAGCCAGATAGCTTATCCTGGAGCCATCTGGGCTCAGCATGACGCTAAACGCATCTATTTCGCCAAATAGAATATCCCGCGGAATGAGAGGGACATCTTCTGAAGAATTGTTTTCGAGAAGAGCCGGTTGAGCTGCAACTGAGCCGTTTTGTTGGAGCGCCAACGATATACAAAGGCAGATAAAAATAAAATGCGACACGTAACTCATGCTGAACACCTCTGAGAAGCAGCCGGATCTGCAGGACGATTTGATCTTCTTCGATCATTTGATCCACCCCGACAGGCTACTACCTCCTTTGGCAGTACCATCCTGGCCTCGTCCAGGCTTCTGACCGCACAGACGTTTCTGTAGATCTCATCCAGAACCGGTTCAATGATGACATCTTGAGGCGATCCTTCCCGCAGGATGTGATTATGATCCATAACCACCACACGATCACAGTACCAGGAGACGTGATTTGGATCGTGACTGCAGGCCAAGATTGTCACCCCGTTCTCAGCAACCTGGCGCATTATCCTCCATATCCTGATCTGATTGCTGAAATCCAGAGCTGACGTCGGCTCATCTAAGAAGATCAGAGGGGTTTCCTGGGCTATGGCCCTGGCGACGAGAACTAGCTGGCGCTGGCCGCCAGAAAGTTGATTGTAAGGTCTTCCCGCGAGATCATGCAGTCCAAGTAGCTTCAGGGCTCCGAGAGCCTTTTGCCGATCCTCTCGACTCGTCCCAAAGAAGCTTCTCAGCCTGGGCGTCCGCCCCATCAGCACCACATCCTTCACCAAATAGGGAAAAGGAGGTTTATGCTCCTGTGGAACATAAGCAACAAGTTTTGCCATCTCCTCAATTTTGAGGTCCCTAATGTCCTGGCCGTCGACCTTGATCTGACCGCCCTGACTCTTAAGAAATTTAAGACAGCACTTGAATAAAGTCGTCTTTCCGCAGCCATTTGGGCCAAATAGGCCACAGAGCTGACCTTCGCTCACATGGAAGGAGATATCCTTCAGTACCGGACGCATGCCGTACTGGAATTGAAGATCTTTGACATGTAGCATACGAATCACTCCAAAATCGCCTTACCACGGGTTCTGAGAAGGTAGATCAGATAAGGCGCTCCGAGCAGGGAGGTGATTATCCCCACTGGGATCTCGGAGCTGGTAAGGGTACGGGCCATTGTATCGCATATCAGGAGATATGAGCCGCCAAGCAAGGCAGAGGCGGGGATGACGAAGCGATGATCAGGCCCCAGGATCATCCTTGTAGCGTGGGGCATCATCAGGCCCACCCAGGCAATGATTCCTGCAGTCGATACGGCGATAGATGTCATAAGGGTGGCCAGAGCGATAAGTATCAGCTTGTACTTCTCAGGGTTTACTCCGAGGCCTCTGGCCTCGTCGTCTCCCATGGAGAGGATGTTCAGCTTCCAGCCAAGTGACCAGATGGCCAGAAATGATAGCATCACTACCGGAGTGACCAGGGCAACATCTCTCCAACTGGCAAAGTAAAAACCGCCCATGAGCCAAAAGACGATCTCCCGCAGGGCGCTGTCGTTGGAGATATACTTGAGGACTGAGACTGCAGCGGAGAAGAGGGAGCCTAATATCACCCCGGCCAGGATGAGGGTGACGGTGGGCGTCTCCTTGTTTACTCGTGCTATTCCGTAGGCCAAAGCCACCGCCAGAGAGCCGAAGAGGAATGCCGAAACCTGGACGGAGAAGAAGAATTGGTGAAAGACTATACCCATTGCCGCTCCGAAGGCGGCACCTGAGGATATACCAAGGATGTATGGCTCCACCAGCGGATTTCTAAAGCACCCCTGAAATGCGGCTCCTGCTGCGGAAAGGGCGATGCCTACGGTTATGGCAAGCAAAACCCTTGGTAGGCGCAGGTCCCAGACGATGATTTCCTTCAGGCTGTCCATCTCCTGAACCTCTGATAAATGCAGGAGATGGGACAGGATGATAGCGTAGACATCGGCTATCGAGATCTTGTAGGCTCCCAAGACCACGGCAGCCGATGAGGTGAGAAGCAGTAGGGCGAAGAGAGCGAGAAGGATTATTAGCTTGCTGTGGATTGAGAACTCGTCGCCCTCCTCGCATGCAAGATCATCAAGCAGAGAGGCGTCTCTCAGGTATCCGGCCATTTTGACTCCGTTTTTGCATAGATGGAAAGAGGCATGATCGGCTTTATGGATGAACCTAAAAGATTAGAACCCGTCCTTGTCCATCCAGTCCAAACCCATGACCTCCTTGAGCTCTTTGATCTGCTCGTCGTTTAAGCCATAGATCGCTTTATAGTGCTTGGTGAGCTGCTCGCCGATATTGACATCTTGGAATCTATCTGGATAGACGGCCTTAGCCTCGATGAGCATCTCTATGGGGAATTCGAGGCCAGCCATATTTCTGGAAAGTTCTAACTGTCCAGTTGTGTATACTTTTTTAGCCTTGACCGCACGCATCGCATACAAGGCCTTGTATTCCTCAGAATTGTAAAGCTTCTCCACTTTATAACCGCCCGGGCTGCGCACTAAAATAATTACATCCGGGTCCAATGTGAGGAGCTGCTCTGAGGACACTAGCTCTCTTTTCGTCCCTGTATGAGCGTTCTTGATGTTGGTGATCTCCGGAAAGATCGTGCCGCAATCGTAATCGGGAAGAATTATCGCCAGCTTGCCTTTGCCATAGTCCGTCCCAGCCACCATGCCTAAGAAGAGAACCGACTGCCTATATTCTGATCTTATGTCATTTGTCCTCCCAGAAACCATAGATACCTCATCTTTGAGCAGCTCAATGATCTCCTCAGCTCGATCCTGTCTGTCGAAGATCTCCCCAAGGATCTCTATCTCAGCATAAATTGAATCTGGAGAAGGCTTGTCGAAGCATGCGGCGTTATTGATTACCAGAAAAGGAACACTCTTGTTGAAAAGGGAGAACTTTTCGAGGAGCTTTGAATATTCCGCCGAGCTATCCCCATGGCCTGCACAGTCCTTCTCCATTATGATAACATCTGGATCGAGGGCCACAGCTGCCTCTAGATTGAATCTGTAACCCCTTCCCAAATCAGGCAATGATCTGATGGCAGGGAGGATAACGGAAGGTGTGGTCTCATTGGTGGAAGCTGAGAGTGCGCCTCCCGTGCCCACGATCTTATCACCTACGCCTAAGGCCACCATTACACAGGGGGCCATGCTTTGGCCCGCAGTAACGACCCGTTCCAGCGGCTTTGATATGGTAACCGTCCGGCCATCCATATCGGTTATAGTCTTCTCAGCGCACATCGCTGGCATCAATCCCACGCAAAGAAGCGAGGCCAGCACCAGGAAAGCAAGAATTGACTTATTCACAGTATATACCACCTTCAAGGCTTGAGATTGTTGGGATGAGTTTTAGATATAACATACTAAGTTATAACTCTTTTGATTCAAGTAAGATTAAATCGCAATTACCCACGCTATTTTAAGCGCGGAAAAAAAGACGAGGAGGTGAATTCCCTGCAACACGCAGAGGATTTGAACACACTCTCAGGAGGCTTCACCCATGCAGGCATATCCTGAGTTGATAATTCAGAATCCGTCCTTGTCCATCCAGTCCAAAGCCATTAATTCTTTGAGCTCTTCGGCTTGCTCGTCGCTCAGGCCGTAGATCGCTTTGTAGTGCTTTGTGAGTTGATCACCAACGTTGATGTCCTCGAATCGGTCTGGATATGCGGCCTTGGCCTCTATTAGCATCTCGATGGGAAATTCTAAGCCTGCATTAAATCTAAAAAGCACCAAATGGCCTGTTGAGTATATGCGTTTGTTCTTTACAGCCTTCAATCCCTGAATGGCTTTGTATACTTCTCTTTCATAGAGATCTTCAGGCATCCATTGTTTTCCCGTGTGCTGAAGTACTATTACATCTGGATCCAAAGCCAAGAGTTGCTCTGCAGATAACTGCAACCTATTCTGGCCAGTATTGGCATTCCGAATGTTTGTAATCTCTGGATAGAGCGTTGCACAATCGTAATCTGGTTCGGATCCAATCAAAGCTCCCTTTGAAGTGGTTGACCAGGCAACGAGGGTTGCAAATAGAACCGAAGGCTTTTCATCCTCATTTATTCCCTTAGTTCTCTGCTCTACTAGATCAACCTCTTCCTTGAGGAAGTTAATCATCTGCTCTGCCTTGGCTTGCTGGTCGAAAATTTCTCCAAGGATCTCGATCTCCTGGTAGATATTATCTGGTGAGGGTGGACTTGAGCAGGCCCCATTTTTGATCACCACAAATGGAACGTCCTCTCTGAAAAGATCCAATTTTTCTATAAGCTGACCATACTTCAGGGTGGAATCTCCTTGACCGGCACAGTCGACCTCTAGGATGAGTATATCTGGATCAAGGGCGATGGCAGCTTCTGCATTCAATGAAGGGCCTCTGCCCAAATCAGACATGTTTTGCAGGGCTGGAATGAGGTAGGCTGGCACTGTTGTAAAATTGCCGCCAGGATGGACCGCACCGCCCGCCCCAACGATCTTATCTCCTATTCCAAAAGCCGCCAACACGCATGGAGCTATGCTGTACCCAGCTGTAACCACTTTCTCCGGTAGCTCGGATATGGTAACCGTCCGGCCATCCATATCGGTTATAGTCTTCTCAGCGCACATCGCTGGCATCAATACCACGCAAAGAATCGAGGCCACCACCAGGAAGGAAAGAATTGACTTCACGGTATATACCACCTTAAAGGCTTGAGATTGGTTGGGATGAGTTTTAGATATTACATACTAAGTTATAACTCTTTTGATTAAAGTGAGATTAAATTGTATTTACCTAGGCTATTTTAAGCGCAAAAAAAAACGAGGAGGTGAATTCCCTGCAACACGCTGAGGAATTCAACACACGTTCAGGAGGCTTCACCCATGCAGGCATACCCTGAGTTGATAATTCAGAATCCGTCCTTGTCCATCCAGTCGAGAGCCATAGCTTCCTTCAGCATCTTCACCTGAGTGTCGTTGAGGCTGTAGAGCGCCTTGTAATGCTTGGTGAGCTGCTCGCCAACTTTGATATCCTGGAATCTTTCTGGATAAACAGCTTTGGCTTCGATTAGCATCTCTATGGGAAATTCGAGGCCAGCCATATGTCGGGAGGCCTCAAACCGGCCCGTAGTGAAGACGTTCTTCTCCACTACGGCACGCATCTTCTGTAGGGCATCGTAGTCTTCAGAGTTATACAAAATATCTACCTCATAGCCTCCAGGGTAGCACAGCAGAATTATCACATCTGGATCTAGCGTGAGGAGCTGCTCAGAAGACATGAGTTCCCTTGTTTTTCCTGTATTGATGTTCTTGATGTTAGTAATCTCCGGGAAGATTGTACCACAATCATAATCAGGCACGGATACTGCCAGCTTGCCCTTGCCATAGTCGGTCCCAGCGAGCAATCCCATAAAGAGCACCGAAGGCCTATTGTCTGGTTCTATATCCTTCGTCCTGTCAGCGACCAGAGCCACCTCCTCTTTGAGCAGATCTATGATCTCCCGAGCCCGCACCTGTTTATCGAAGAGCTCTCCCATAATCGTTATCTCTTTATAAACTGTGTCTGGAGACGGCTTCTCAAAACAGGCAGGATTATTTAGAACCACAAAGGGAATGCTATTGTTGAAGAGCGAGAACCTCTCTATGAGCTTCACGTATGCTGCAGATGCACTACCCTGCCCGGCACAATCCTTCTCCAAGATAATAATGTCGGGATTGAGGGCCACAGCAGCTTCTATATTCAGATCTGCGCCTCGACCGAGATCAGGTAATGCCTTAATGACTGGTAGTACAAATGTAGGCGTGTACTCCTTACCAGCTGTAGAGGAAAGGGAGCCTCCCGTTCCTACAATAAGATCTCCGACGCCAAATGCTGCCATCACGCAAGGGGCCATGCCATATCCAGCAGTCACCACTCTCTTCAAAGGCTCGGATATACTAACCGTCCGGCCATCCATATCGGTTATAGTCTTCTCAGCGCACATCGCTGGCATCAATACCACGCAAAGAATCGAGGCCACCACCAGGAAGGAAAGAATTGACTTCACGGTATATACCACCTTAAAGGCTTGAGATTGGTTGGGATGAGTTTTAGATATTACATACTAAGTTATAACTCTTTTGATTAAAGTGAGATTAAATTGTATTTACCTAGGCTATTTTAAGCGCAAAAAAAAACGAGGAGGTGAATTCCCTGCAACACGCTGAGGAATTCAACACACGTTCAGGAGGCTTCACCCATGCAGGCATACCCTGAGTTGATAATTCAGAATCCGTCCTTGTCCATCCAGTCGAGAGCCATAGCTTCCTTCAGCATCTTCACCTGAGTGTCGTTGAGGCTGTAGAGCGCCTTGTAATGCTTGGTGAGCTGCTCGCCAACTTTGATATCCTGGAATCTTTCTGGATAAACAGCTTTGGCTTCGATTAGCATCTCTATGGGAAATTCGAGGCCAGCCATATGTCGGGAGGCCTCAAACCGGCCCGTAGTGAAGACGTTCTTCTCCACTACGGCACGCATCTTCTGTAGGGCATCGTAGTCTTCAGAGTTATACAAAATATCTACCTCATAGCCTCCAGGGTAGCACAGCAGAATTATCACATCTGGATCTAGCGTGAGGAGCTGCTCAGAAGACATGAGTTCCCTTGTTTTTCCTGTATTGATGTTCTTGATGTTAGTAATCTCCGGGAAGATTGTACCACAATCATAATCAGGCACGGATACTGCCAGCTTGCCCTTGCCATAGTCGGTCCCAGCGAGCAATCCCATAAAGAGCACCGAAGGCCTATTGTCTGGTTCTATATCCTTCGTCCTGTCAGCGACCAGAGCCACCTCCTCTTTGAGCAGATCTATGATCTCCCGAGCCCGCACCTGTTTATCGAAGAGCTCTCCCATAATCGTTATCTCTTTATAAACTGTGTCTGGAGACGGCTTCTCAAAACAGGCAGGATTATTTAGAACCACAAAGGGAATGCTATTGTTGAAGAGCGAGAACCTCTCTATGAGCTTCACGTATGCTGCAGATGCACTACCCTGCCCGGCACAATCCTTCTCCAAGATAATAATGTCGGGATTGAGGGCCACAGCAGCTTCTATATTCAGATCTGCGCCTCGACCGAGATCAGGTAATGCCTTAATGACTGGTAGTACAAATGTAGGCGTGTACTCCTTACCAGCTGTAGAGGAAAGGGAGCCTCCCGTTCCTACAATAAGATCTCCGACGCCAAATGCTGCCATCACGCAAGGGGCCATGCCATATCCAGCAGTCACCACTCTCTTCAAAGGCTCGGATATACTAACCGTCCGGCCATCCATATCGGTAATCGTCTTCTCAGGGGCACGCCCTTCCTCTTTTGGCTTACTAGCCTGTGAATTCGCCCCTTGTTCAACTTCATACTCAGCATAAGCCGCCGGTTTTAGGCACTTAGAAAAACTTTCTGAACTACACAATCCGCCATTTTTATCTTTCACCTACTGTCCACTTTGATCTACCATCTGGCGGCTCAGAACAGCCCAGAAGTGTTAATTGTGCCTCAATTCTACCATCTAACTTGGGAGGAGCACCACTGCGGCCTCTTTCATGCAGCGAAGGATCCAAACCACTAACGCAATACCTCTTTCTTATGCGACTCACTGTTGATTTGCTCACCTTTAGGATCTCAGCAATTTCTTGGTCCTCGCGCCCTTCATCGGCCAAGAGAAGTATCCTTTCCCGAGTAAGGCTTCTTGCAGGAGACTTGCCTTTACTGAGATATCGTTTCAGCTCTTTTCGCTCCTCTTCTTTCAAGTTGATTACGTGTATTTTCTTCCTTCCCAGGACATACTATAGTGTATGATATAAAATTTAAAACTTTTGTTACAGAGCACTAGGTAGATCTGTGAAGCAGGACAGAGGTAGATAGCGGCAATTTCGGAGCCCTGACCAGATCGAACCGGGATCTAGCGCGGCATATTTTGAACTACCCGCGGTGGTCATTTCTGAAAATTTCCGCGCCAAATACGCAGGAGAGCGATGATAATTACGCGAAAGAAGGAAGAATATTAATTAAGTAGAGTCACTAAGAGACTAACAACTGGTGATGAAGGAGCAGGATTTGATCTACCGCCCCCTTGCTATAACCCCCTTAACCTGCTCTGGGGCTGGTTGCAATTACTGTGATGTTGGACCTTTTTTAGTGTATAAATGTGTATTTTGGACCTAGATTATCACGACTTGCACAAAATTGTCTAATCCACCCATTTAGGCGGAAGCTATCGATATTGTTCCAATGTATTGATACGCAGGGCTGCTAGGTGGCAATTCAAATTATATATAAAATTATAATATTTTTATTCGTTTTTAAGGCTAAACCCATCCCGCCGATGGTGCAATACATGGTCTTTCCTGGTCAAGACCGCTGGCGGCCGTCTCATAAGGCCGCTCTTGATAGCGATAATATAAGAGAAGAGAACAGCATTATCGAGTCTCAGGCGGGCTTCAACACCGATCCACAGTGTCCTCCTTTGAGGAGCCGAATCACTTTCGTGATGGCTTGCACCCGCCCCAAGCTCGACTCAAAACCGGGGCAAATGCAAGCAAAGCACTGGAATTTCACACAGCGTCCCTCTCACAGGAACCCACATCGCGAGATGCTGGGCCTATTGCTTGCTATACCACACGGCTTTGTGCCGCGCCTGTACATGGCGAGAACTTCAGATCTGGCTGAATTAAGGCGTGCTACGCCCGTTACAGCGTGCATATTTTAGCCTTATCGAGCTATCCAGCTTTCCCTGATGCGTTACCAACCGCTGCCTGATACAGCACCGCTCAGCGTTCAGACTTCGTAGCGTATACGGAGGACACGCATATCGATATCGTCTGTCCTGAGAGTTTTGCTGGCAATCCTGTTCTCGTTCTTGCTGTGCAGAACGCGGCCCTCTTCTATAGGCATGATTAATTAATATAGTTTTCGGTTGAAAAAGGCTCTATGACATATTGCAGCCATCACTCAAAAAAGGAAATTGAACTCAGAACCGATATCAATCGGGATCGAGTAGTCTATCGAACACAGCATTTTCGTACGCATTCCTCCCTGTGGAGGTATTTGACTATCGTCGCAGCAATCCCCAGCGGTCGTGCCCCAGATATGTGCAGCTTACATCTAAGCGTATCCTCATGAAAGCCACCGAAATGCTTTTTAATTTGTTTAACTATTTTTAACTGCGATGCTTGAAATTGTTAAGTCAGAGGGGCATGTGGTGGGCTCAAAAGTCTCTGCTGTGGAATTGGAGCAAATAAAGCGATTGGTTGCCTCAGGCGTTTATCTGAACACCTCCGACTTTGTGAGGGATGCTATCCGGGATAAGTTGGCGGCTATTAAGACCATTAAATATCGTGATGTTGATTATGATACCGCCAAGAAGGAGGTCATGGGGTACTTCCAGGAGAGGGGTGAAGCGTATCCCTCTGATATCGAAGAGGATTTGGAGCTTGATTATAAATTGATCTGCCAGATCGTGGACGAGCTTAAGAGAGAAGGACGCCTTGAGGTGCTATAATGGAATGCTATGATGAGGGCGACTCCCTACATGGTTACCGAATCCGGGCTGAAGCCAGGAAGGTCAGCGATCCACGGGTTATAGCGAAGAGCGGACGGCATAAGGCACAGCGCATTATTCTAACCGAGAACGCAGAGGCAACCATAGAAAGAAAGCTTGGATGGATTCTAAAACAGTGACGTTCTCTCTCAGCCCCTAAAGAAACCATCACTTAGGTTTGAGTAATCTATCAAATCCTGCATTTTCATACGCATTACGATGAAAGCATTCCGAAAAGGAGGATATAGCGATCTTTCCTCCCCCTTTATCTTTCTGGATTATGTATCCGGCTTTTGCGAGTATCTGCATAGCATCTTCGATTGTTATTTCGGCTGGTGAGGAAGTACCAACTCTCTTAGTTCTCTTGTGTTTTGTTGATTCCGAATCCTCGAACTTCTCCATGCAGATGATCAGATGGTGCAATATGCAGACGATTTTTCTTGCCAGAGCTACAATAGCGATCTTTGCTCCCCGTCTAGCTCTGATTCGAGTGTAGAATCTCTTCAGCTTGGAATTACCTTTTGTCCTGGAGACAGCATGAGCAACCTCGATCAGCATCCTTCTGACATGAGGAGATCCACGTTTGGTGATATGCCCATTGATCTGCTTTCCAGCAGATTGGTATACAGAAAGTCACTAAGCCGCAATAAGCAGCCAGTTGCTCTCCTGTCTTGAAGTCCGCGAAGTTTCCAATCTCAGCCAGAATAGTTGATGCAGAAACGGCACACATTCCAGGAATCGACATGGCAATATCCAGATCTTCCTGCTTTCTTGACATAATATGCTGGATCTGCCTATCGATAGATTCAATATCTCGGCTAATTGACTCAATTGAATTGAGCATCTGGCCGATGAGACTGGCTTGAATGGGCGAGATGTTAGCGTTGATGGCCTTTCGAATATCTTCTCTTTTAGCTTTGAGGTTCTTCGCGGATATGGTGTTTCGGTATGTTCTCGATGCTCTCCCCGCTCAGCAATCCTCTGATTATGCGTATTTCCAGACTTCCCGAATATATCCGATATAACCGATGAGAGCTTAATGCATGAGTATTCGAGTTCTTGATGGACTCTGTTCTTGATTTGGCTCCTCATTTTCACATAATTCTCCCTCGTCCTGGTCAATGCCCGCAAGTCCCTATCTTCTCCTGAGAAGATGCGAGACGCCGAGATCAGATCGGTGAGGCGGAGTTTTCGGCAATCCACTCAGAATCGAGCACATCCGTCTTCCTCCCAGGGATGTGCTTGATCTGATAGGCATTTGCCAAAACAAAGTCGATATCATTCGCCACAACATGGAAAATCGGTTGCCAGAAGTT
>Ga0208196_1003748_pt1 | contig 12474 bp, 8 predicted proteins | sample AD_JPNNA7_MetaG_FD_184443 | JGI IMG/M metagenome (GOLD analysis project Ga0208196, IMG submission 184443) | Active sludge microbial communities of municipal wastewater-treating anaerobic digesters from Japan - AD_JPNNA7_MetaG (SPAdes) (version 2) | ecosystem: Engineered > Bioreactor > Anaerobic >...
GCAGAGCAGGCCGCCGCGACGACAACAAGTTTCAATCCACGCCCGCACACGGCGGGCGACTTGTGTCATAGGCGTTGCCGGTCGTCAGCGAACTGTTTCAATCCACGCCCGCACACGGCGGGCGACGTTATCCCGATAACTCGACGGAGCGTGCCAAACTGTTTCAATCCACGCCCGCACACGGCGGGCGACGATGCGCAATCACCATAATGCGTCCGTGCTTAAGTTTCAATCCACGCCCGCACACGGCGGGCGACGCAACGCCGTCAAAGCACTGTTAGGCCTGCGCGGTTTCAATCCACGCCCGCACACGGCGGGCGACCGGATATGTTTCCGCCGCTCCGCGTAGTCCAGGAGTTTCAATCCACGCCCGCACACGGCGGGCGACCGGATATGTTTCCGCCGCTCCGCGTAGTCCAGGAGTTTCAATCCACGCCCGCACACGGCGGGCGACACGGATTACTCCCGGAGGCAGCCCCCGTTGGGCTGTTTCAATCCACGCCCGCACACGGCGGGCGACCCCTGCCGGCGGCACCTCGGTAGTACCTGACGATGTTTCAATCCACGCCCGCACACGGCGGGCGACGCTCGCTCTAAGCGTACCCTGGTAGCAGTAGCCGTGTTTCAATCCACGCCCGCACACGGCGGGCGACATCGCCTCCTCCGGTGAAAAAATGGACACGTCGGTTTCAATCCACGCCCGCACACGGCGGGCGACCCATACATCTGACGCAACTGCTCTACTTTTTCTGGCGGTTTCAATCCACGCCCGCACACGGCGGGCGACCCAGTTTTTCAAAGAGCGGTTTACAATGATACCGGTTTCAATCCACGCCCGCACACGGCGGGCGACCTGATCTTCTTCGCCGGACAGTTTGTCAATGCCGTTTCAATCCACGCCCGCACACGGCGGGCGACCTGATAGCCGTCTGTTCCCATTTCTTTTTTGACAAGTTTCAATCCACGCCCGCACACGGCGGGCGACCGTCGGCGGGCAGGTCTTCTCCCGTAATCGGTACGGGTTTCAATCCACGCCCGCACACGGCGGGCGACGAAACATACCCGACCATCTATCGAGTTGTTGTCCGGTTTCAATCCACGCCCGCACACGGCGGGCGACGGAAGGTACCAGTCATTTTCAAAATCCCAGCCGACGTTTCAATCCACGCCCGCACACGGCGGGCGACCCGCAAGTACTTGCGATTGCAAAATACACCTTTGGGTTTCAATCCACGCCCGCACACGGCGGGCGACGGACAACGTTGTCATTCGACAGCGTCCATTTCGGAGGTTTCAATCCACGCCCGCACACGGCGGGCGACTGAGCGATAGTCCAACGCCGGCAATCGCATTAGAGTTTCAATCCACGCCCGCACACGGCGGGCGACCCATTCATACAAGACCTGGACTTCTCCAGGTGCCGTTTCAATCCACGCCCGCACACGGCGGGCGACGTTGACGACCTGCGCCAATGTCGGCGCGACTGCATGTTTCAATCCACGCCCGCACACGGCGGGCGACGCTGAATTTCAAAAGCAACTTGTCAAGGATGCACTGTTTCAATCCACGCCCGCACACGGCGGGCGACCAATCGTCGATATGCTGCACGATAACTGGCTCTGTTTCAATCCACGCCCGCACACGGCGGGCGACTTTATACAGCGGCTGCTCTACATCTATCAGCGTGTGTTTCAATCCACGCCCGCACACGGCGGGCGACCCTGGAACCAGTACGGAGCCGCAATCTCAATGACGTTTCAATCCACGCCCGCACACGGCGGGCGACGCGGCACTTGACCTAACCATTGCCGAAGCAAAGGTTTCAATCCACGCCCGCACACGGCGGGCGACTTTGTTTTAACTTCTCGTGATTTTTCGGCAAGAGGGTTTCAATCCACGCCCGCACACGGCGGGCGACCAAATCGGCCTGGAAAAATCGCTGAATGAGTACGTCGTTTCAATCCACGCCCGCACACGGCGGGCGACGCCGCGGAATGCGTGATTGCAACTGTCCAGACGCTGTTTCAATCCACGCCCGCACACGGCGGGCGACGCAGTGATTGTACCGTTAGCAATCGCCCCACCTTCTGTTTCAATCCACGCCCGCACACGGCGGGCGACCAACTATGCAGACGGAAGGTCTGTGCAGTTTTTTGTTTCAATCCACGCCCGCACACGGCGGGCGACTACACCTGCCTTGCAAGCCAGTCCGCCGAAACAGTTTCAATCCACGCCCGCACACGGCGGGCGACATAGCAGACCATCGAAGGGACGATGTATTCTTTTGGTTTCAATCCACGCCCGCACACGGCGGGCGACATGCAGAGCAAACAATGCAGAAGTTGTTAAAGGGTTTCAATCCACGCCCGCACACGGCGGGCGACCCGGGCCCGAACGTAGTTCCCGTATCGGTTCCTGGAGTTTCAATCCACGCCCGCACACGGCGGGCGACCAGTTTGCCGGCAACTAACTCTTTGGAGAGGGCACAAGTTTCAATCCACGCCCGCACACGGCGGGCGACGAGTATATTCGAGATTACGTGCCAAACTATGATGTTTCAATCCACGCCCGCACACGGCGGGCGACGCTTCGTCTTTTGTCATTTCGCGCGCGTCGCAGTGTTTCAATCCACGCCCGCACACGGCGGGCGACCTTGCGAAACTAAAAGAATCAATTGAGAGAGAAAAAGTTTCAATCCACGCCCGCACACGGCGGGCGACGATTTTGCCGGTAATCCACGACGTATCTCTCTGATAGTTTCAATCCACGCCCGCACACGGCGGGCGACCTTTGATAGACAGTCCAACGCCGGCAATCGCCGCTGTTTCAATCCACGCCCGCACACGGCGGGCGACGTTGTCAGCCGATGGGCGTGTCGCGTATTGTATGTTTCAATCCACGCCCGCACACGGCGGGCGACCTTTCTGTGGTTATCGGCGACTCTAAAATTGTACGTTTCAATCCACGCCCGCACACGGCGGGCGACATGCAGATGGTTATATCCCTTTACATCCTACCGGAGTTTCAATCCACGCCCGCACACGGCGGGCGACTGATTTTTTGAAACAAGAAAGGAGTGCGCAATCCGTTTCAATCCACGCCCGCACACGGCGGGCGACCTTATGTTTCCTTTGGAGTCATATCGCAAGATAGTTTCAATCCACGCCCGCACACGGCGGGCGACTTCGAGCAAATCCCATAACGCATAATAGATTGTGGTTTCAATCCACGCCCGCACACGGCGGGCGACCAAATCCAAAGAGGTTGCTGCGGCACTGGACAAAGTTTCAATCCACGCCCGCACACGGCGGGCGACCAAAGAAAATTGCTTGCATATTGCATTAGGCGTCGTTTCAATCCACGCCCGCACACGGCGGGCGACAAAATCGGCAGCGTGAGTTTCATTGACGATGACGTTTCAATCCACGCCCGCACACGGCGGGCGACAGGAGATGTTATGCAGCACCTAACCACATATTACGTTTCAATCCACGCCCGCACACGGCGGGCGACAGACAGTAATTTTAGAGAGCGACCCTGACAACCAGTTTCAATCCACGCCCGCACACGGCGGGCGACTCACGTATCGACCTAACCGGCAGGGCGGTGAGGCGTTTCAATCCACGCCCGCACACGGCGGGCGACTTTGCCAACCAACTGACTTTTGAGGATTGCGAGAGTTTCAATCCACGCCCGCACACGGCGGGCGACAAAGCATTGCTGGGCCTGCGCGGAATCCCAAAAGTTTCAATCCACGCCCGCACACGGCGGGCGACTTCCGCCCTCCGGTTTTTTTGTTCGCAAAAAAGAGTTTCAATCCACGCCCGCACACGGCGGGCGACCCACAGACGCTGGAACTGTCCGGCGGGCCAACAAGTTTCAATCCACGCCCGCACACGGCGGGCGACGCAGATTCTGGCTGCGTTGGCCGAACTGCTGAAGTTTCAATCCACGCCCGCACACGGCGGGCGACCGCGGCACTGTCGATGGATTTTTGCAGATTAAAAGTTTCAATCCACGCCCGCACACGGCGGGCGACCACTCTCAAAGTCTCTCCCCTCCGGCCACGCACCGTTTCAATCCACGCCCGCACACGGCGGGCGACTATCGGGCGTTTCTTGTGTCGGGCTGCAAGACCCGTTTCAATCCACGCCCGCACACGGCGGGCGACAGACTACACACGGTATTAAAGACTTGTCAAGGGGTTTCAATCCACGCCCGCACACGGCGGGCGACGCCAATCAAACCATCTCGTCAGCACGCCACCTTGTTTCAATCCACGCCCGCACACGGCGGGCGACAGATTGCTGCACCTGCCGGCACTCCATCCTTTGCAGTTTCAATCCACGCCCGCACACGGCGGGCGACGCCAGAGGAGGAGTCAGAGCCGAGAGAGCAAGACGTTTCAATCCACGCCCGCACACGGCGGGCGACCTCCGCGCAAAATGCAGAGACCTGCAAGCGTTGTAAGTTTCAATCCACGCCCGCACACGGCGGGCGACTTAAGAAAACACATCGTCGCCGATGTCAAGTACAGTTTCAATCCACGCCCGCACACGGCGGGCGACATGGTCTCAATCACAATATTGATTGTGCAGTTTTGTTTCAATCCACGCCCGCACACGGCGGGCGACCTTGAATATCTTGCCTTGCTACCGATAACAATTGGTTTCAATCCACGCCCGCACACGGCGGGCGACACTCGACGACCTCGTCCTCATAATCGCATCCCAGTTTCAATCCACGCCCGCACACGGCGGGCGACGCGCGCCATCATTGAAAAGATTGAGAGAGACCCGGTTTCAATCCACGCCCGCACACGGCGGGCGACATGAATACGAGTGTCAATCTGGTGGCGTCAGATTTCGTTTCAATCCACGCCCGCACACGGCGGGCGACTGATTGTCAGCGGCATTACTGCGCTCGTCGGTCGCGTGTTTCAATCCACGCCCGCACACGGCGGGCGACAAGGGCTTTGAGTTCGGCGGCATAACCTTCGAGGTTTCAATCCACGCCCGCACACGGCGGGCGACATTAAGATTGTGATTACAATCACAATCTTGATTGTTTCAATCCACGCCCGCACACGGCGGGCGACAACTCGACGACCTCGTCCTCATAATCGCATCCCAGTTTCAATCCACGCCCGCACACGGCGGGCGACGATGTCTGCCCGCTGCTCCACTTAATGTACCAGGTTTCAATCCACGCCCGCACACGGCGGGCGACCCAACGGTCCTGTCAGACACGCAGCGGGACGCCTGGTTTCAATCCACGCCCGCACACGGCGGGCGACAAGTCAGTGCAGGATAACTTTGTCAGGCACAGGCAGTTTCAATCCACGCCCGCACACGGCGGGCGACGACGATATGCCGAAGGGAATCTACCTCACAGAAGTTTCAATCCACGCCCGCACACGGCGGGCGACTATGCGCACCGGCTGGACAAGCCGCTCGAAATTGTTTCAATCCACGCCCGCACACGGCGGGCGACGGTCTGCACGTTAAGGATGGGGTAAAAGAGTTGCGAGTTTCAATCCACGCCCGCACACGGCGGGCGACGGGGGGCAGGGCGACCAGCCCTGCCCTTCTTCACTTGTTTCAATCCACGCCCGCACACGGCGGGCGACTCGACCTCCAGCGGAGTCCTTAACGGCTCGCGTGGTGTTTCAATCCACGCCCGCACACGGCGGGCGACTCTTTTCGCCGCAGCAGCAGCCGCAGCAGCCATCGTTTCAATCCACGCCCGCACACGGCGGGCGACCCAGATACACAGCTCCAGATTCAATTCATCGTAGTTTCAATCCACGCCCGCACACGGCGGGCGACCCGGACACGTGTCCGGACATACTCAAGGCGTCGATTAGTTTCAATCCACGCCCGCACACGGCGGGCGACATGCGGCGAATATTGCGGCTTGGGCGTGTTATGAGTTTCAATCCACGCCCGCACACGGCGGGCGACTTGCAGGAGACATTGAGCGCGGTCGGCAAAGATGTTTCAATCCACGCCCGCACACGGCGGGCGACCCTAAAGTTATCTGCGGCTACGGCCGATGATAATAGTTTCAATCCACGCCCGCACACGGCGGGCGACTACAATCGGCCTGCCGCTGTATGCAAAGCAGGAAAGTTTCAATCCACGCCCGCACACGGCGGGCGACTTTGCCGGTCTATGGACATAATGAAAAATGTTTAAAGTTTCAATCCACGCCCGCACACGGCGGGCGACTTTGCCGTTTCCGCCGGCCTGACGATTCCGACTGCGGTTTCAATCCACGCCCGCACACGGCGGGCGACTGCCGCGTTGGCGGAGCTGCTCAAAAAGTTGCAGGGTTTCAATCCACGCCCGCACACGGCGGGCGACAAAATCGGCAGCGTGAGTTTTATTGACGACGACGTTTCAATCCACGCCCGCACACGGCGGGCGACATGCCTTACTGACCATACATCCAGCACGTTTTCCGTTTCAATCCACGCCCGCACACGGCGGGCGACAAGCAGACTGCTACCCCAAAGGTGTCAAGTGATAGTTTCAATCCACGCCCGCACACGGCGGGCGACCATTAAACTTAACAAACAAAACGCTTCGTTTGCAGTTTCAATCCACGCCCGCACACGGCGGGCGACGCATCGTCGTTGTGTTGCGAAGGAAAATCTCGTCGTTTCAATCCACGCCCGCACACGGCGGGCGACCGCTGCAAAAAGGAGTGGCAGCAGCGGTCGTCGATGTTTCAATCCACGCCCGCACACGGCGGGCGACGCCGCCAGTCGAAAATGTCGGACAGCAGTAAGAAGTTTCAATCCACGCCCGCACACGGCGGGCGACATAGGTTTTACATCCTGTCTTGGCGGCCTTTGCGGTTTCAATCCACGCCCGCACACGGCGGGCGACTTGCAGTTTGTGCACGACCTGCCCTGTTTCCGGGCTGTTTCAATCCACGCCCGCACACGGCGGGCGACAGGCGATAATGGATTATATCAATGGGAGCAAAATGTTTCAATCCACGCCCGCACACGGCGGGCGACCTTTCCAGCACTGCAACAGATTTTTCCTGCCGCGTCGTTTCAATCCACGCCCGCACACGGCGGGCGACCAACCGGCTCACCTTTCACCGGCGCGATTGACGGTTTCAATCCACGCCCGCACACGGCGGGCGACTTCATTAAGATATTCACCGCGCCGGAATCATAAGGTTTCAATCCACGCCCGCACACGGCGGGCGACCCGTTAATCACCCACAAGCAGGAGTATGTCGGTCTGTTTCAATCCACGCCCGCACACGGCGGGCGACTTATCCCGACAACTCGACGGAGCGCGCTAAATTGTTTCAATCCACGCCCGCACACGGCGGGCGACGCAAATTATGAGGAGAGTCGAGCAGAAGAGGAACGTTTCAATCCACGCCCGCACACGGCGGGCGACATGACCAACCAACAGGCGGTCAAGGAACTTAAAAGTTTCAATCCACGCCCGCACACGGCGGGCGACGTCGCAGTGAAACTTTTTTAATAACTCAATTTGGCGTTTCAATCCACGCCCGCACACGGCGGGCGACTTTTGTTCTGCGTAAGTTCCAGAATCGGCTTTGCGTTTCAATCCACGCCCGCACACGGCGGGCGACGTACAAGGCCTCCCCAGATAGCTTGTAGAAAATTAGTTTCAATCCACGCCCGCACACGGCGGGCGACCCTGCCGCAAAAGTGGTTGAGAGATAAGGCCAAAGTTTCAATCCACGCCCGCACACGGCGGGCGACGGGGCGAGAATGGCTCGGCAACGGAACTGATATTGTTTCAATCCACGCCCGCACACGGCGGGCGACGCTGCATTAAGCGCCGTCTGCTGCTTATATCCGGCGTTTCAATCCACGCCCGCACACGGCGGGCGACATCGGCTCCTTTACCGCCAGCCGCCCTTTTGCTCTGTTTCAATCCACGCCCGCACACGGCGGGCGACACTCTCCCTCCAGTATCGCCCGCTCCGGCGTAAGCGTTTCAATCCACGCCCGCACACGGCGGGCGACCCAGCGCAAAATCAACCGTTTGCTCTGTAACGTCGTTTCAATCCACGCCCGCACACGGCGGGCGACCGACCTCCCGAAAATCTTTCGCCGTGATACATTGTTTCAATCCACGCCCGCACACGGCGGGCGACTTCATTAAGATATTCACCGCGCCGGAATCATAAGGTTTCAATCCACGCCCGCACACGGCGGGCGACCCGTTAATCACCCACAAGCAGGAGTATGTCGGTCTGTTTCAATCCACGCCCGCACACGGCGGGCGACTTATCCCGACAACTCGACGGAGCGCGCTAAATTGTTTCAATCCACGCCCGCACACGGCGGGCGACACACCTCAATCGTCTGCATCGTCGTTGTGTTGCGTTTCAATCCACGCCCGCACACGGCGGGCGACTTAATTTTTTTTGATAATTTTTTTTGTTGTGGAGTTTCAATCCACGCCCGCACACGGCGGGCGACGCAAATTATGAGGAGAGTCGAGCAGAAGAGGAACGTTTCAATCCACGCCCGCACACGGCGGGCGACATGACCAACCAACAGGCGGTCAAGGAACTTAAAAGTTTCAATCCACGCCCGCACACGGCGGGCGACTCTCCACCACTTGCCAGACTCCTTTCGCAGCCGGAGTTTCAATCCACGCCCGCACACGGCGGGCGACAAAATATAATCATTTACTGTTCATTTCAAAAAGGTTTCAATCCACGCCCGCACACGGCGGGCGACCTGATTTGGAGATTACGGCTTATTAAAAACTTTGTGTTTCAATCCACGCCCGCACACGGCGGGCGACGCTGCTCATTAGTATCCTGCACTCTTCCGAGCCGTTTCAATCCACGCCCGCACACGGCGGGCGACCTTTTCTTCAGGCGGATTCGGCGTGCAATCCGCAGTTTCAATCCACGCCCGCACACGGCGGGCGACCGTATTTTCTTTCAGCGGATTGACGTTCTCTCCAAGTTTCAATCCACGCCCGCACACGGCGGGCGACAGGATTTTCCGTGTATAAGTAATCTCTATTAAAAAGTTTCAATCCACGCCCGCACACGGCGGGCGACCAAACGGTCAAGCGCAACATTCAGGATTTGTCAGTTTCAATCCACGCCCGCACACGGCGGGCGACCTTTTAAAAGCGCGCCGTCGCCGCTGAATGCGGCTGTTTCAATCCACGCCCGCACACGGCGGGCGACGCGCAAGGCACCACAAGGCAAACTCTATCATTGCAAGTTTCAATCCACGCCCGCACACGGCGGGCGACCAATCGCCCTGTGGTGCTTGCGCCACAGGGCAAAGTTTCAATCCACGCCCGCACACGGCGGGCGACAGGGGCGCGCGTGGCGCCTCTGGGCAAAACAAAAAGTTTCAATCCACGCCCGCACACGGCGGGCGACGCCGGACAACTTACGATTAAGGATTGCGCAAAAGTTTCAATCCACGCCCGCACACGGCGGGCGACATCACCTCGTTTTTCTTGATTCTCCGACGCAGGTAGTTTCAATCCACGCCCGCACACGGCGGGCGACACTCGGTTATATCATTTACAAATTGTGGTCGCTGTTTCAATCCACGCCCGCACACGGCGGGCGACATAGACGAGAAGAAATCTACATCGCCCTTGCCGAAGTTTCAATCCACGCCCGCACACGGCGGGCGACCGACTATTACGACTCAATGAAAGAGTTGCGTCTTGTTTCAATCCACGCCCGCACACGGCGGGCGACGTCCAGCCGCTTGTCGTTGGTTATGATTTGTATCTGTTTCAATCCACGCCCGCACACGGCGGGCGACTGTTTTTTTGCTGTCAAGAAATCATAACCGCTTTTGTTTCAATCCACGCCCGCACACGGCGGGCGACCTGCTATCTCTTTCCGGTCAACCGCAGAAACAGTGTTTCAATCCACGCCCGCACACGGCGGGCGACACCTCGTCGCGTGTGAGCGTAATAACTGAATTGGTGTTTCAATCCACGCCCGCACACGGCGGGCGACATCCTGCACATAAACGTGTCCAGTCAGCGCGTCGGTTTCAATCCACGCCCGCACACGGCGGGCGACAAAGCGCTTCGGCGGCTCCAAAATGTCCCGCTCCTCGTTTCAATCCACGCCCGCACACGGCGGGCGACCGCTTGATTCCTCCGTTTCATTTTGCGTGTTCGCGAGTTTCAATCCACGCCCGCACACGGCGGGCGACAAGTCCGCAAACGCCGGCTGATAGTGAGGAGTGGGTTTCAATCCACGCCCGCACACGGCGGGCGACCAGGTGCAGCAATCTCCACTTTTCGCCCGACCGCTGTTTCAATCCACGCCCGCACACGGCGGGCGACAAAAGAAAGGAGAAGAATATGAGTTTTTATCCAGTTTCAATCCACGCCCGCACACGGCGGGCGACACTGCTGTCCGACATTTTCGACTGGCGGCAATTTAGTTTCAATCCACGCCCGCACACGGCGGGCGACCCAACGCAAAAAAACTTTTCGCGAACACGCAAGTTTCAATCCACGCCCGCACACGGCGGGCGACTTGAGTATGGACAGGATGAATGGGAGGACTGCTGGAGTTTCAATCCACGCCCGCACACGGCGGGCGACGCGAGGCGATGTCGCTGCAATTCCGCTGCAAGATGTTTCAATCCACGCCCGCACACGGCGGGCGACCCCGCTCTCAATCCGCACGAGATTGTTTTGCAGGTTTCAATCCACGCCCGCACACGGCGGGCGACGCTGGCGGAACGGATTTCTGCCGGCTCGACGTTTTGTTTCAATCCACGCCCGCACACGGCGGGCGACTGCGCCGGTGCTGATTACATCGACGCCCTACCGATTGTTTCAATCCACGCCCGCACACGGCGGGCGACAGAATTGATACGGGCACAGCAAAGAGTCAATGAGTTTCAATCCACGCCCGCACACGGCGGGCGACAAATCCGACCTCGACAAGTTTATCGAGACAGCGTGTTTCAATCCACGCCCGCACACGGCGGGCGACGCACTTGACCTAACCATCGCCGAGGCCGCAGAAGTTTCAATCCACGCCCGCACACGGCGGGCGACAAAAATTAAAAAAAATCGAAAAAAACACTTGACAGTTTCAATCCACGCCCGCACACGGCGGGCGACAGCAACCGGTTGTTATGGATATGTACTCTATTGAGTTTCAATCCACGCCCGCACACGGCGGGCGACGGGCAAGTTGTCTCTCTATCTGCATAACATCAAAGTTTCAATCCACGCCCGCACACGGCGGGCGACATAGGCCGTATTTTTCTTTGGCCTCGCGGTAGGTGTTTCAATCCACGCCCGCACACGGCGGGCGACTGGACGGCTGCTTGACTGTGCATTCAGTTTAAGCAGTTTCAATCCACGCCCGCACACGGCGGGCGACAGCAACCGGTTGTTATGGATATGTACTCTATTGAGTTTCAATCCACGCCCGCACACGGCGGGCGACGGGCAAGTTGTCTCTCTATCTGCATAACATCAAAGTTTCAATCCACGCCCGCACACGGCGGGCGACGACGACACAGGCGTCTGATAGATGCTGTTAAGTAAGTTTCAATCCACGCCCGCACACGGCGGGCGACCGATAGGTCAGGTCGTACGCGGCCTGACCCTGAATGTTTCAATCCACGCCCGCACACGGCGGGCGACCAGGACAATGTGCCCGTGCGGAAGTTTCGCAAGGTTTCAATCCACGCCCGCACACGGCGGGCGACTTGAAAGAGGCGGAAGCGATTTTGCGAGAACTGAAGTTTCAATCCACGCCCGCACACGGCGGGCGACATTGCCTCCTTACACGTACCGCTTGTAGATCAGGGTTTCAATCCACGCCCGCACACGGCGGGCGACCGGCTTTCTCTACCCGGGCCTTGCAGCCCGACACAAGTTTCAATCCACGCCCGCACACGGCGGGCGACGTTTTTGGCGGCGCCCCCTGACATCTTGCAGCGGTTTCAATCCACGCCCGCACACGGCGGGCGACATTTGTTGATTGCCGCTGTCAGTGATGCGCACCGTTTCAATCCACGCCCGCACACGGCGGGCGACGCGAACTGATAATTCCAAACTGTCAGCAGATAACGTTTCAATCCACGCCCGCACACGGCGGGCGACGCAAGCAACTTATCGCAATACTCCATATCGACCGGTTTCAATCCACGCCCGCACACGGCGGGCGACGTCGAACAATCTTGCCACTCTTTCCGCACCGGCGTTTCAATCCACGCCCGCACACGGCGGGCGACGTGGTTTTGTTTGGACAAGCAAAACGCACGCTGGGTTTCAATCCACGCCCGCACACGGCGGGCGACGTGTACAGACCCTGCGTTTGTTTCCTGCGCCTTTGTTTCAATCCACGCCCGCACACGGCGGGCGACGCTGGTTCGACTGTGCATGTATATACGATTTACCTGTTTCAATCCACGCCCGCACACGGCGGGCGACGCCGAAGCGCTTTGAA
>Ga0208196_1003749_pt1 | contig 12474 bp, 16 predicted proteins | sample AD_JPNNA7_MetaG_FD_184443 | JGI IMG/M metagenome (GOLD analysis project Ga0208196, IMG submission 184443) | Active sludge microbial communities of municipal wastewater-treating anaerobic digesters from Japan - AD_JPNNA7_MetaG (SPAdes) (version 2) | ecosystem: Engineered > Bioreactor > Anaerobic...
ACCTATGATTATTAAGGTGTATACTATAGTAACAGGAGAACATAATGATGCGCGTACGATTTGCTCCAAGCCCAACCGGATTTTTGCATGTAGGGAATGCACGAACTGCTGTTCTTAATTATCTTGTAAAGAAAAAAAACAACGCTGCCTATATACTACGTATTGAAGATACTGACACACAGCGAAGCACCATGGAATCTGAACAATCCATTCTTAACGATTTAAAATGGCTGGGCATACAATGGGACGAAGGCCCCGACTGCGGTGGCAAATTTGGCCCTTATCGTCAATCCGAGCGATTTGATATTTACCGCCAGTTTACCGAAAAATTGCTTATAACCGGTAATGCCTATCATTGCTACTGTACTCAGGAAGAGCTTGATGCCATGCGCGCAAAGGCTGCAGAACACAATAAACCATTTGTATATCCGGGAACCTGCCGCCATTTATCATTAGAGCAAAAGCTTGCCTATGAACATGAAGGCAGAAAGCCAACCGTTCGCTTCAGGGTTAAAGACGGTATAAGCATAGTTGTTAACGATCATATAAAAGGTAAGGTTGTCTTCAGCAGTGAAAATATAGGAGGCGATTTTATTATAGTGCGTTCAGATGGTATCCCGGTATATAATTATATTGTTATCATAGACGACACGCTGATGAATATTACCCACGTTATCCGTGGCGAGGACCATCTGCCCAATACACCAAAGCAGATGCTCATTGCCATGGCTCTTGACCTTCCAGTACCTGACTATGCCCATATGCCCCTTTTGCTTGGACCTGACCGCACAAAATTATCAAAACGGCATGGTATAACCTCCGTTTCAATATACCGTGAGCAGGGGTATCTGCCCCAGGCCCTTTTTAACTATCTTGCACTGCTGGGATGGACAACCCAATCAGGTGATGAGATAGTCCCTATAGATGAACTCGTGGAACAATTTGAATTATCAAAAATTGGTAAAAGCCCGGCTATCTTTGATTTCCAAAAACTCAAGTGGATGAATTCTGAATATCTTAAAAACCTTCCCTCAGAGCAGGTTTATTCTTTATTTTATCCTTACCTTGAAAAAGCAGGATATACAACCCATGACAGAGAATGGCTCAACAACGTTATTGACACCATCAGAGGGAATTGCCAGATAGCTTCGGATATAGTCAGTGAAATAGCAATATTCTTTGGTGATACAGTTGAACCTGACCATGAAGCAGGCGAGCTTTTATTACAGCAGGAATCAAAAGCTGTTATTATAACTGCCTATGAACTTATCACCAGTAATGAAGTTAATGAACATAACTATCACCAATTGCTGAATGCTATAAAACAAAAAACTGGATTAAAAGGCAAGATGTTGTTTATGCCGTTCAGGGCAATGATTACCGGCAGGCTTCATGGGCCTGAACTGGATAAAATAATACCACTATTAGGATATCAGCGTTTTAAAAAACGCATTGAAAATTGTTATCAGCGATTTATCAATTAAAGGCTTACCTTTATGGTGTACGATAGCTATATGAAAACAACAGGCGCTTTTCATATTGAACGTTTTATGTTGATATTTTATGTGATGAGATATCATTTATACAGCAGAATAATGTACCAAATTATTGCATGAAGAGTTACCCATGGACGGCATGCGGCCACCTGCAGGGGGTGTGAATAGAGCGTTATCATCATTCTGAGGCAAAGCCGAAGAATCTCGTCGTTTAATGAATAGATGCTTCAGTCGCTAACGCTTCTTCAGCATGACAGGAGCGTGGAGTGTCATCCTGAATCATGTTCTGAATTGCTTTCAGGATATAACGTTATCCATGAAGATTCCGGGTAAAGCCCGAAATGGCAGCAGTGTATAATTCTATTTTTGGAGGAGTTGCACATGAAACAATTATCTATCATCATAGTTGCTTTAGTATTTTCAATCTGTGGATGTGACACCGATAAACCTGCAGAGATACCTGTTGGCACATGGGAATATGATCTGCTTGTAAACGGTGTTCAGTTAGGAAGTGCAACAATTTCAAACAAAGTAGAAGATAATCATTATGTTTACAGCTTTGATTTAACCATGGGCAACGGCCAGACACAATCTAATGATGTAATTGTTGAAACACTGGATTGCAAACCTGTAAAATTAGAAAAGCATACCTATATTAAGGCGCCCACACAACAACGATTGGATATTATTGCTGAATGTAATGGGAAGCAGATTACCTTAACAGAGAATAACAGTAAAACCGTCATTGTATTGGATAAAGATTATATCCTTGATGGAAATTATTTTCTGTATCAGCTTATTAAAAATAAGTTTAAGAAAGGAAGGGAAATACAACATAATGTGTATGACCCTTCCATTGAACGTGAAGATGTAATACCGGTAACTATCACCCTTGTTGGAAAAGAAACAATTGCTATCAATAGCATCCCTTATAGAGCATGGCGGGTTGATCAAAGCATTGGAAAAATAAAAAATATTATAATCTATTTAGATGATAAAGGAGTGGTACTGAAAACCTCTATTAGGATGCTTAATATGAAACTTGATGTTATACGCAAGGGATTATGAAAAAATATTTTTTTATCAATGCAATAACCTTTACTGCTATCATGCTGATGTGCTTTATTCATGCACATTCGCAGAACATGCCATCAGCTTTTTCAACGGTGCCAATAAAAAATTTTACCCCTAAAATCTGGGATGAAGATTTTTCTCTTTACATGATTGGATCTGAGCAAGAAATTTTGCTTATAACAACGCCCTATCAGACTATATTGTCTACAAAAAATAATAGCAATCGTCACGCTGTATTAATCAAAGCAGGCAAAAATAAAGACTATGCTGAACTGCCATTAAATAAAGACATGAAAGATACTCGACTTTTGCAGCTAACTCATCCATTGGTACAGAGCTATGCAAAAAAAATTAAAGCTTCCAGTAATATTGTCAATGAGGTTGAACAACTCATCTATACTACTATCGAAACAAAAACAGAAGGTATACCAATAATTCCCGCACCGATGATACTGGAAACAAAAAAAGGCGATTGTACAGAACATGCCGTTGCTGCCATCGCTTTACTCAGGGCTTTAAAGATTCCTGCGCGTGCAGTAGTGGGGATGATAGCTGCCAGGGAATATGCTGGTAGACAAAATGTATTTGTATTTCACATGTGGGCAGAAGCGTATTATAACAATACATGGATTCTGGTTGATGCAACCCGCCCCGGGACTAAAAAGCTCAATCTGTATATTGCACTATCCTACCATAGCCTTGAAACTGAAATGCCGCTGGAATTTCTTGAAGCTATGGCAGCTATTCAAAATCTTACAGTAACCTATCTTTCAGAATAATGCAGTATTATCTATGTTCATTACAATACATTGTAGTGTTTGTGTTATGGTAATTACCATTGCTATGATTGCTGTTAAACCTGAGGAAGCATTCCAATTAATGTATTGACATATTTGTAATACAAAACTGTAATTTATAAAACTATGCCGCAAACATGCTAATATCATCAGGGATTGTACTATGAGATTGTTCCATTTGACAGTAACTATCACCCTTATCATAATTGCCTTTGCTATAAATACCTCTCTCTATCCCCAGGGTGCTAAAAATTATTTTGATGCCGGTTGCCGTTACTACGTCCACAAAAACTGGGAAAAAGCAAAAGAAAATTTTCTTAAAGATATTGAAGTTACCGATAGAGGTGATTCGTACTACTTTGTTGGCGAAATTGAAAAAATTCAGGGTGATTTAGATTCTGCACTGCACTATTTTGAGAATGCTGTCACCCGCAAAATGACACCCAAATATCGTAATCTGGCATACTGGAACTTAATCGTTATCTATGAATCAAGGTCTGATTATGCAAAAACTGTCAGGACCTGCAAATATTTTTATGAAGTGTATGGCGAGGCTTCGGCAAAAACAAAAGCTGAAAATCTTATCAATAAACTGATGTGGACCGAAAATGAAGACGCAAAGAAAGAATATGAAGCTGGATTGGAATTAAAATTAAAAGATTATACTACAGCGTTACAACACTTCAGGCAGGCTGTCTACCTTGATAATTCATTTCTTTCACCTGTTTTTGAAATAGGGATGTATTATTATTCACAGGAAAACTATCGTGAGGCATTATCGTATTTTAATCAAATACTGTACAAAATTCCATTTTATGGTGAACTCCAGATGCTGGTTGGTGATATTTATTTTAAGGAAAAACAATATAGCCAGGCGGCTTATGCATTTGAGATAGCACTGGAATATGCTTTCATTAGCAAAGATATGCAATATACCATACAGCTTAAAGCTGCAACATCATATTATAACATTGGCAATACGCTAATGCTGAAAAACCTTTTACAACAAGCAGTGGCAACTAAAAAAAGGAATGTAGCGCCCTATTTGTTGCTATCAGCAATTCAAATACAGAATAATGATTATGATAAAGCCTTGCAAACATTAAAGGCTGCACACACCATTGATAGTGACAATCCTGAGATTCTTTATCAACTGGGATTAATTTATTATAACAAAAATGATAGTAAATGCTATGAATACTTTGAGAAAGTATATATGCAGTACCGCCAAAAACAAAAAGAAATGCCCGCAAAATATATCAAAGCTTTTATTGCAACAGCACAGTATTATTATACAACAAAACAATACTCCAGGGTTGTTGAGCTTACATCACTGGTACCCGAAAATTTGCGAGATGAAACACTCAATCTAAATTTTGCTCGTTCACTCTATATGCTTTCCCAATACAATGAAGCTCTTGTTCATTTTAATAAATATAGATTGTCACATAATGACCTGTATATAGTATGCCGATGTTATATATTAATTAATGATATTGGCAAAGCAAAAGAAATACTTGCTTCCAATTACTATAATACTGACTTTATTAATCTTGTTAAAAACGATAAAATTTTAAAACCTATTTACAACGAGATTGAAAAGCAACGACAAATTGAAGCTCCACAAACTTCTACAGAGCAAAATAAGGATGCTATCACTCCCAATGAAAATACTAAAGAGCCATCAACTGTACAATAGTATTATTATAGTAGTATCAAGCCTATTGCTTTCAGGATTTATTATGCTGCTATATTGTAACGTTGACTATAGCCGTACAATAATTGTTGCTATCACCGCATCATTTTCATTGATTTCGTGGCGTAAAATCAATGCCAGTATCACCGACTATGTAACAAATGGTGATGCCCCAATTGCAACATTGACCATGATAGCGATGTTAATACTTACCCGTTCACTATCACTTTCTATTATTGCGGCTTTCATCATTTTGTTTTTATACCATTATTTTTTTTTGCCATTTCAACGTCAAGATGATTCAGCACTGTTAGCCTTCTTATTTACTGCTATCCTTCTTTTCATTATGTATTTTGCATCAAATCGCATGATACCTATCCCAGTACCACTGCATACACTCTTTTGCGCTCAATCAATACCTTCTTCACCAATCATGGCGTTTATTGTTGTCATAAGCATTACACTCTATATGTTCATAAAACAATTACGCTATGAATTTACTATAATCACCCTGGGTAAAGACTACTTTACCATACTCGGAGTTAGCAAAACTAGTATAGAATTGCTGAAAGCTTTTATTACCACATTAGCAGCAATGATTGCCATCATACTGGCTGGCTGGCTGGGAGCATTTTTCTATTCTATGCCATTTCTTTCCAAAACCAATGACGTAATCACCTTAATTGTTTTAGCACTATGCATAACACTGCTATTGTATGTATCATACTTTGTTAATCCTTTCTCTGTCATTATCCCACTTATTATAACTGACTTTTGTTTTTTGGCGATAGTTACCAGGAGGATGCCATGCTCACGTTGAATAACATATCATCATCATTGAACAATCAACAGTTACTATCGCACATTAATGCTGAATTTTTTGAAGGCGAGGTTATTGGCATTATTGGTAAACCAGCAAGCGGGAAATCGTTATTACTACAGGTGATTGCTCAGCATATACAATACGATGGGCACATCATGTTCAATAAAAAACCAATAAGGACGTATACCAAAAGAGCGTTATCCGCACAAATTGCATTCCACCCTTTTAGTATTCTTCAAAACCCGTACCTTACCGTACATGATTATTTGCTGCTGAGCAGGTTGCCCCATAAAAAGTTTTTATCGTCGTTTTCTTCATATGATCATGATGTTGTAATTGACTATATTTCATTGTTTGAGCTGCAAGCATTTGTTGACGTTCCCATTGTAACAGTATCATCTGATGTAATGCAACGCGCCTTATTGGCATTTCACTTTATCAGAGAATCAACGTTACTGATGCTTGATAATCCCACACAGAACCTTTCATTATCTTCATACACTATATTGCACAATGCTATCATTAAATATACATCTTCAGGGAAAAATCTTTGTATTATAGCCTCACATGATTTGAATTTTTTAACCCAAACTACAGATAAATTATATATTATGGATACTGGAACTATTGCCAGCTGGCACCTTCCTGCTGATATAAATGAAACCATAATAAAAAAATATCTGGGTGTTGATGTATTTATAACACGTAATATCTATAATGGGAAGCCCAATGTACATTTATATTTTGAATCGTAACTTACATCAAGTTTACAGGTAATATTCTAATTTTCTTAATCCTTCTTCCACACTATTGATGAGCAAAAGATCATATGACTCAGTAACATTTATTAAACCATGAAGATTTTCGGATGCACCCAGTATCATGACACGCCGTTTTTTTTGGCGTGCTAGGTGTGATACATCAATTAATGCTCGTAATCCTGATGATGTTACCATCGAAGTAGCGGAAAAATTGATTATAACATTATTGGTAGCGATTAAACTTTCAACTAAATTTATAAATTCTCGTTCAGTAGCAGAACACAATACTCCCGATAGATGAATAATTTTTGCCCCCTCTCTTTCTTCAATTGAATAGTTTATTTCTGCCGCCATAGTATCACACCATTGTTAAATAATAATTCAATGCTTCAGTTATCAATGTGCCAGGCACCTCCTGGCCTATCACTGGCTTGCCCACCTTTTCCAGAAGAACAAAGAGGATTGTACCTTTTATGTTCTTTTTATCATACTGCATATGATCTATTATATCACTGGTAGAAAATGAAATGTCCGGCAGTAGCTTATAGTATAAGAGCAATTCCTTTATCATTTCAAAATCTTCTTGCGGCATCCCCATCTTCATAGATATATACGACTCTACCAGCATCCCTACCGCGACAGCTTCGCCATGACTTAACGTATAATGAAACACTGATTCAATGGCATGCCCAACTGTATGACCATAGTTTAAAATAGACCGGATATTTTTCTCAAATTCATCCTGTTCAACAATGTTTGCTTTAAAATGCACCGAATTTTTCACACAATGATAAAGGCTTTCATTAACATTGCCAATTGAAACCTCTCTTCTAAGAAAAAGGTTTAACGAAGAACTATCGCCAATTATAGCATGTTTAACCGCTTCGGACATCCCACACTTCCACTCTTCAACTGGCAGTGTTGTTAAAAATCCCATATCAACAATTATATAATCAGGCTGATGAAAATGACCTATAATATTTTTACCGGCTTCAATATTGACTGCAACCTTTCCACCTATACTTGCATCAACCATCGCAAGCAACGTTGTGGGAACATACACAATATCTATACCCCTCATATATGATGATGCCAGATATCCGGTAAAATCTGTTGTGACTCCGCCACCTATACCAATGAGTAATGACTTTCTGGAAAATTGATTATGCAATAAATAATTAAAATAACTTTCAGCATACGCATATGATTTATTATATTCTGTATCGTCATATCCTTTAATGCAGGCATTGATTTCTTGTAAGCTATCATCAATAGTTTGCCTGTGAAGTAAATACACCCTGTCACTAATAATTGCTCCAATAACATCCCATTTTGAATATGGCAATAAACGAACAAGAAAATTAAAAATACCGTGTCCGATAGTTATTGTCGATTGTTTTGATGAATAATGAGCTACAATTGTTTCACTATTTATTTTGGAATCCACAATGAACCTTTATAAATTTTTTCATTTTTGTTTTTCAAAAGCTGGATGATACATGTGTTAAGAGGAGGATAAATGACAATGGTATCTATTTCCTGTATGGGTTTAAAACTATAGCCATACAAAATTTTTTCATTCCCAAGCTGTATTGACTCACTTACAAGGTTGCACCAGAAAATGACATTTATTATGTGTCGCCTACCATTTGGCTCTATGGAATCAGCAATCATAGCTATATCGCCGACCTCAACGTCAAGACCCAGCTCTTCTTTAAATTCTCTTTTTAATGCATTATCCAGTGATTCCCGATATTCAACGCCCCCTCCAGGCAGCAACCAATAGATGTCGTTCCCTTTTTTATGTGCAATCATCAGTATTGTATCATCTTTTACAACCAATCCGGCAACACGAATTCTTATCTTTTTATGCGATAGTGACAGCTTAAACCTCATATGTGTATCCTGTCAGAATAGATGAGCTCTAACGCTTTTTTAGCAGCATCTGATTCCGCCTTGCGTTTACTGCTCCCACTTCCCATGGTAATATCCTCATCATTAATGACCAGCTTTACAGTATATATTTTGCTATGGTCAGGTCCTGATTCCTGTATAACAGTATAAATTGGCCGGTTTTTGTACTTCTTCTGGACTATTTCCTGTAATGTTGTTTTGGGATCACGAAGATAGGAAAGCTTGTCAATCCTCTGGATATCCTTTTTTAACAATCGTAACACCAATTTTTTTGATTTTGTCAAACCTGAATCAATGTATACCGCACCAATAATAGCTTCAAGCGTATTTGCAAGTATGGATTGCCTCTGTCGCCCCCCTGTAAGCTCCTCACCCCTGCCCATAAAAATAAAATCACCTAAATTTAAATTGATAGCAACGTTTGCTAACATTACTTCGGATACTACTGCTGATTTTATTTTGGCTAAATCACCTTCAGGATAATTTTCAAATGATTTGAAAAGATATTCATTGACCACTAATGCTAAAACTGAATCCCCTAAATATTCTAATCGTTCATTATCTTTTACTGGAACTGGTGATTCATTTACAAAAGAACGGTGGGTTAATGCTCGTCGTAACAATGATTTATTATTAAATGTTATTTGTAACCGTTTTTCAAGCTGTTGCAATTTGCGATTTTGCCTTTTTTTTTCTGATCCCTTCGTTTTGTCATCATTCATTGTATATCACAATAAACAAACACTATCAATGTAGTTTAGCTTCAATATATTTAATTACATCCTCGACGGTCAATAATTTCTCAGCGTCTTCATCAGGGATCTCTATTCCAAACTCTTCTTCCAATGCCATCACCAGTTCGACAGTATCTAACGAATCTGCACCCAAATCATCAACAAACGATGCCATGGGAGTAACCTCTGATTCATCGACCCCTAATTGATCGACGACAATTTTTTTTATTTTTTCAAAATCAACTGCCATTACCTCTGCCCCTCCTTACCTCGCTTGTTTAGCATACCAAATCCCTTACAATATAGACATATTAGCGATAGTAGTATGAAGTATTTAATTTTGTCAAGTTTAATATAGATGGAGCGTTATCAACGCCCCATGAATTTTTTGAAATAACTTTTACCCCTTTGTAACTTTTACAACAGGTTCTATTACAAGTTTTCCTTTATAATGTCCACATTCAGGACAAACTCTATGGGGTAAAATATAGGCGCCACACGTAGGACATGGCCGTAAATTGGGTATCCCTATTGCATCATGTGAACGTCGCATTCTTGATTTTGCTTTTGATTTTCGCCTCTTTGGAACCGCCACTTTCTTACTCCTTTTTCAAATTGTCAAAATTAAAATAATGCTTTCAAAAAATGATACTATTTATGTCAATGCTTTTTTATTGCATCTCATTATTTCTGCCCGCTTTCAATAGCTCCAAGAAACATACCATACTGCATAGCTCTTTTAGCAAATACCGATTGTGGAAATTCAACAGTCACTTTTGTAAAATATTCCCGTGCTTTAAAATATTCACCCTTAAGACTATACATCCTGCCAATATTAAAAAGAATCTGATCATTATTATATGACGTATTATATTTTGATTCACATAACAAATAGTATCGCAAAGCTTCATCAATATTATTTATATATTCACAGGCAATTCCCGCTTGTTGCAATGCAAGTGGAGCAAACAGCGGCGAACAATGGCGGTAGGCTTTTTCATAATATTTAACTGCATTGCTGTAATCTTTTTCATTAAAGTAGAGGCTTGCAATGATATAATATCCATTTTTGTGAACATACCCAAAATATGAACTATCAACTATTGATCCAAGCTTATTGACGGTGCGCTTAAATTTTTCCTGCTTTTGAATTTCGTCAAGTGTATAAGTGTTCCTATATTCTTCTAGAACAGCTTCAAAGTCAGCCGTTTCTTTATTAATTTTATAATCACAAAAAACAATACCTGCAATTACCAAGAACAGCACTATACCGGAAACAATTGAAATTTTTACAACAATTGATTGATGTGCACGAATATAATCCCGCACATTCATAAGTGTTTGTTCTACAATATTTCTCTTTACACTAACCTGGCGATCAATCATAAGGAATCATTCCTTGTCTAATTTATTCTTTAACAGCTCGCCCAATGTAACAGTTCCTGCTGTTGGCGTGTTCAAAATCTTTTTGATTTCTTCTTTTTCGCTCATTATTTCATAATGTTTAATACTGAGCGATAATCTCTTCTTTGCAACATCAACGCCCAGTACTACAGCATTCACCTTATCTCCAATCTTAAAAATATCTTCAACAGAATCAATTTTTTTCCTTGAAACTTCTGAAATATGGACAAGCCCTTCTACTGAATCACCATCAATCTTTACAAAAATCCCAAATGGTACCATACCGGTAATTGTCCCTGAAACAGGGGTACGCGGCTTATATTTATCTGCTATTATTTCCCATGGCGACTTTGTCAGCTGCTTTATGCCACATGCAATTTTTTGCTCTTCTTTGTTAATCTCAAGAATAGTACACTGTACTTCCTGTCCTTCTTTATACTGTGAATGAATATCTTTAAAATTTTCATCCCATGATATATCAGAAATATGTATTAAGCCGTCAACATCTGGTTCTAATTCAACAAACATACCAAAATTAAGAATTTTTTTGATTGGCCTGGTATGAACACTTTTTAATGGGAAGCGCTCCTGTATAGTATCCCATGGATTGGGATAAAGTTGTTTTATCCCTACTAAAAGTTTTCGGTTTTCAAGATCAACATCAAGAATGAATACATTTACCCTATCACCTTTTTTGTATTGCTCTTTAGGATTAACCATCCGTTTTGTCCATGAAATATCAGTTGAAGCACAAAAACCTTCAACCCCTGCCTCAAACTCTATAAACATGCCAAAATTTGTAAGCGTTACCACCTTCCCTTCTGTTATTTCTCCAACCTTGAATTTTTCAGGAACAGATAACCATGGATCAGAAATAAGCTGCTTTAAACCAAGTGCAATTTTGCCTTCTGCTCTATTAAAAGACAATAAAACAAAATCACGTTCTTCACCAATCCTCAATATCTTCTTTTTTTTAAAAACCTTCCGCCACGAAATATCATTGCGGTGAAGAAGTGCATCAATACCACCTATATCAATAAATGCTCCAAAATCAACAAACTTTGTCACCTTCCCCCGTATAACATCACCAATTGAGTAATTTTTCTCTAAATTGTCCCATATTTTTTGCTGCTCTTCATCAAGAAAATCTTTTCTTGACAAAACAACAGATCGTCTGCGTTTATCAACATTTTTAACTTTAAAATATACGCTTGAATGTCCATTTTGCGATTTCCCCTTGACATCAGCAGCTAACGTCAAAGGCAAAAAAGCATGAAAACCATCACAATCGACAATATAACCGCTTTTTGATTTTTGTGTTACAATCCCCTGTATTATAGAGCTTCCTTCAGTAGCCTTCAAAAATTGCTGCCAGCTTTTTTCCCTTTTTGCTGCTTTTATTGAAAATACATACATCCCATCCAGAAGGCGTCTGTTTACCAGCATAACCTCAACAATATCACCAACCTTAGGAGCAATCTCAAACTCTTCAAGGCTTACCCTTCCATCAGTCTTTGTGCCAATACTAACATATGCGAAGTCATTATCAACAGTTACTATCTCCCCATTATAAATAGTCTTTGTTTGAATAGAATCATTTGAAAGGCTTGAAACATGATTCATATATAGCTGACTATCACTTCTCTCTAAATTCATATCACTTCACCTATATTCATTACTTTTACACAATTATACAATGAAAGGAATTACTCTTTATAAGTCAATTTTATTTTAGCAATAATTTAAAGCTATATCCAAAAATTACATTATTTGTA
>Ga0208196_1003764_pt1 | contig 12440 bp, 12 predicted proteins | sample AD_JPNNA7_MetaG_FD_184443 | JGI IMG/M metagenome (GOLD analysis project Ga0208196, IMG submission 184443) | Active sludge microbial communities of municipal wastewater-treating anaerobic digesters from Japan - AD_JPNNA7_MetaG (SPAdes) (version 2) | ecosystem: Engineered > Bioreactor > Anaerobic...
CGGATCCCGAGGACGTCGAGTTTGAGCAGCCCCATGACCTCGACGTCGTCCTTGTCGAACTGACTCATCGGGAAGCCGATCCAGCTGGCCTCGACCGGGGTCCGGTCCAGCAGGGCGGCGTTGGACAGGATCACCCCGCACGGGTGCAGGGCGATGTGCCGGGGCAGCCCGTCGAGGCGCTCGACGAGGTCCCACATGAGGTCGTAGCGGGCCGCCCCGAGCCCGGAGACCCGCAACTCGGGCAGGTCGGCGATCGCCGACCGCGCGTGCCGGGCCGAGATGTGCGGGAACGCCTTGGCCATCGCGTCGACCTCGCCGGGCGGCAGGCCCAGCGCCGCCCCGACGTCGCGGATCGCGTGGCGCACGCGATAGCTGTCCATCATCGACACACAGGTCACCCGGTCGCCGCCGAACCGGGCGAGGATCTTTTCGTAGATCTCGGTGCGCCGGGCCGACTCGACGTCGATGTCGATGTCGGGCAGTTGGGCTCGCAACGGCGAGCAGAACCGCTCCATGAGCAGGTCGTAGCGGATCGGGTCGACCCCGGAGATGCCCAGCAGGTAGTTGACCAGGCTGCCGGCCCCCGAGCCGCGGGCCGCGACCCGCACCCCCATGTCGCGGATGAGGTCGGTAACGGTGGCGACGGTAAGGAAGTAGGTCGGGTAACCCAACGCCGCGATGACCTCCAGCTCCTCGTCGAGCCGGGCGGAGATCCGAGCCACCTCGCCGTCGGTGGCCCCGGGATAGCGAGCGCCGACGGCCCCTCGGCAGCGCTGCACGAGGTGGTGCTGCGGGTCGTCGTGCAGGCCCAGACCCAGGGTGCTCTGCTCGGGCAGGTGCACCCCGCCGATCCCCAGGTCGATCGCCGGGTCCAGGACGCACTCGCTGGCCAGGGCGACCGTGGCGGCGAGCAGGTCGCGGGCGCCGTCACGGACCGTGCTCGTGCCCCCGGCCAGCCCCGGCCCGGAAGCCTGGACGATGTCGCAGGCGACGGCATACATCGCGGGGGTGGGGGCCAGGTGGCCCGCGGTGGTGACCCGGTCGAGGTGTCGCACATCGAGGGCGACCAGGCGGCGGGCGGCATCGAGGACATCGACGGTCGCCGCCTCGGCCGGGTCGGCATGGCGGACCTGCGCCGAGAGGATGACGGGGACGCCGAGGTCGCGGCCGAGGGCAAGCATCCGGGCGGCATGCCCGAGGCTCGCCGGGGTCCCCTCCGGACCACCGTGGCACACGGTCTCCAGGGCCAGGGCGCCGGCCGGCAGGACCGCGCGCCATCGCTCCAGCGCCTGGTATGCCGCCGCGCGCCGCTTGGCCAGGACCGCCCGGCCGACGTCGGAGTCGGGTCCGAGCAGGACGATCAGGGCCGCCGGGTCGTCGCCGACAGGAGCCGCCAACTCGGCAAGCACCTGCGGGGTCGTCAGCGGGTTGCCCCGCTCACCGGACAAGTGGGTGCGGGTGACCAGGCGACAGAGCCGGGCCCAGCCCAGCCCCGGGGCGACTCCCCCGGCCAGGCCGCGGGCCAGCACGGTCACCCGAGGCAGCCGGGGGTCGACGATCGCGCCGCCGCGCACGGGGGTCCGGACCGGCGCCGACGGGCGGGCCCAGACCGGTGGCGCGGTTGACGACGTGGACGCGGAGGATGAGCCGGAGCGGGCGGCATACCGGCCGGTGGCGGGGTCCGGTGGCGGGAGGTGGACGGCGAGGTCGACCCCGAGGATCGGGGCAATCTTCGCCTCGGTGCACGCCTGGACGAACCGCACCGCGCCATAGAGCCCGTCGCGGTCGGTGAGGGCGAGCGCGGGCTGCCCGAAGGCCGCCGCCCGGGCGACGAGGGCGGCGGGGGTCGAGGCGCCGTACTGCATGGAATAGCCCGAGGCGACGTGGAGATGGACGAAGGTCGACATGGCAGGACGCGGGTGGCAGGCGAAGGAGCAGGGCTAGGTCAACGGCCGGCATGCCGCGCGAGCGGCGTCACGGGGGCGAGGTAGTCCGGGCGCACGAAGGTCCTCGGGACGCCCAGGGCGTCCTGGACGACCTCGATGAAGGCCTCGGCCTGGCGCACCAGGTCGTCGGCCTCCCGAGCCGGCAGGACCCGGTCGCCGCGCTCGACGGCCGCCCGCTGCCGGGCCGAGGCGGCGAAGAAGACCGCCCACTCGGTCAGCTCGGGGGCCAGCGTCGGCAGCACCTCCCACACGCTGCGTGGCCGGGACGAGCGCGCCGGGGTGGTCCGGGCGGCCAGCACCGCAGCGGCCGCCCGCAACCCGGCCAGGTGAGCCAGGACATAGCGCTCCCCCACCTGGTCGGCCTGGCTCGCATACAGCAGGCTCGCCTGGGCCCGGTCGAGCAACTCCATGACGGTCGCCGACGGCGGGACGTGCCGTCTGGGTCGCAGCGGCGGGCTCGGCGTGGCCGGGTAGGGATGCGACGGTGCTGCGCTCATGTCCGGTTCTCCTTCGGTCGGCTCGTCATTGATGGGTATGCCGCGATTCCTGGTATGCCGCGCGCACTAGTCGCTCACCCGCAGCAGCAGCCAGCCATCTGGGTCGGGGTCGCCCGGGCTGGTCTCGTCACAGGCCAGGTCGAAGACGCCGGTGCGAGTGAGCCACCCCGGGCCGGCCTCGACCCGCCAGACGAGACGCTCGCGAGCAGCGACGGCGATGGCCGACCGGCAGTCGGTGTTCGAGCCAGTGTTTAAGGCAGGGCCCGATGCCGTCCTCGACGATGAGCCCGATGTTGGGTCCGCTGCGATGGCCTCGGGCGTGGGGTCGGCGTCGAGCACCTCCCGCCACCAGGCCCGACGCTCGCGCCAGTGGGCCAGGATCGCGCGGACGTGATAGCGACGGCCCGCCCACTCGAACCACGTCGGCGACGACGCGGCATACCCTCCCGGGCCGGGAGGCACCTGCTCGAGGTCGGCGAGCGAGTCAGGGGTCAGCCGCGACGCGGTCCCGACACGGACCGGCTCGGCATATCGGCGCACCACGACAAGACCCCTTCTTCGGCAGGTGAGAAACGTGCGGGTGAGAACGTGCGAGCGAAACACTGCGGACTCGACCCATCCACGGCTGTCAGGTCGGAAGCGGGCCCTCGACCCCAACGCCACTTCCGAACAGGTGTTCGAGAAACACTCTAACCTCCCCCACCGACAGCCTGTCAAGGCCGCCGCGAGCCGCCCCCTGGGCTCGCTGCGACGTCGCCCACCTTGCCGCGGCTGCGACTTCTCCTGACCCCGGTTTCGCAGACTCCGGTATGCCGCGCGGCCAGCTAACGTGCCTGACGTGAGCAACGACAACGACAACGACAACGAGAACGACCCGATCCTGGCCCACCCCTCCGTCGTGCGGGTGCGGGCCGCTCTCGAGGCCGCCGGGGTAGCCGGGCGCGTCGTCGTCCTGGACGGCGCGGCGCGCACCGCGGCCCAGGCGGCGGCATACCTGGGGGTGGATGTGGCGCAGATCGCGAACTCGCTGGTCTTCGCCGCCCGAACCTCCCTGGACGCCGACCCCGAGCCGCTGCTCGTCCTCACGTCGGGAGGCCACCGGGTCGACACCGCCAAGGTGGCTGCGGAGCTCGGGGTGGCCGAGGTGGGCCGCGCCGATCCCGACTTCGTTCGGGACCACACCGGGTTCGCCATCGGGGGCGTCGCACCGGTGGGCCATGTCAGCGCCCTGACCACGCTCGTCGACTCGGCGCTGGCGGCCCACGACGTCGTCTGGGCGGCAGCCGGACACCCCCATGCCGTGTTTCCGACGACGTTCGCCGAATTGATCCGGATCAGCGCTGGGCGCGCGGCCACCGTCGCCTGACGGCGCAAATAAGTATCCGTACTGATGCCGACACTTGAGTCGGTCTGCGATAGTGAGCGTGCAACGAAGGGCACCGACGTCCGGCCGCGCATCAGGTCTGCAGGGGGTGACCTGAAGTGCGGCCGGGTCGTTATGTGCCTCCGGACCGTTATCAGTCCGTTGCCCGGGTTCGGGAAACCCCGGCCGCTGCACGACGTTGAACCCTCGGACGGAGCAGTTGACTCCGTCATCAGTGGGAGGGACACACACCACCATGGGTGCAGAGATTCTGCCCTGGGTCTTCACGTCGGGCTGGGCCAGCGGCATCAACGCGTATGCCGTCGTGCTCATCATGGGGTTGGCCGAGAAGTTCTGGCAGGTCCAAGGGATCCCGGACGCTCTCGGGCGCACCGACGTCCTCATCGGTGCCGGAGTGTTGTTCGTCATCGAGATGGTGGCAGACAAGATCCCCTACCTCGACTCAACGTGGGACTCGATCCACACCGTCGTGCGCCCCGCCGTCGGCGCGACCCTGGGCTACCTGCTGGGCAACGAGAGCGCCGACCTCAACGCCGCCTTCACCGCGGCGACCGGTGGCATCCTGGCCCTGCTGTCCCACCTGGTGAAAGCCGGGACCCGCGCCGCCGTCAACACCTCCCCCGAGCCGGCCAGCAACGTCGTCCTGTCGACCGCCGAAGACGTCACCGTGGCCGCCGTCGTGACCACGGCTTTCGCCAACCCGTGGCTGGCGGCCTCGATCGCCGGCCTGCTGCTCGTGGTCGGCATGGTGACGGTGTTGTTCCTGCTCAAACGGATCCGGCGGTTCCGGGCCCGCTACAACGCCTGGGGCGACCGGCTGGGTTCGAGCGAGCCCAAGGCCGACGGTTCGCTGCGCGACGCACCGGCCCGACGCGGCGACACCGCCCGTCTCCCCCAAGGCCCCGGAGCCGACTGACCGACTGACCGGCTAAACCGACTGACCGACTACTGCGCGGCCTCCAGGCCGAGGTTCCCCCAGACCTGCAGGGTCGCCGTCGAGCGGTTCATCGTGATGAAGTGGATGCCCGGCGCGCCCTCGTCGAGCAGCCCTTGGGCCAACTCGGTGGCGATCTCCACCCCGACGGCCCGCACCGCGACCGGGTCGTCGGCCACCCGCTCGAGACGCACGGTCACCTCACGCGGCACCGGCTGACCGGACAACTGCGTCATCCGGGCCAGTTGGCGGACGTTGGTCACCGGCATAAGCCCCGGGATGATCGGCAGGTCACGGCCCCGCGCCACCACCCGGTCACGCAGGTCGACATACGCCTCGCGCGTGAAGAAGAACTGGGTGATGGCGAAGTCGGCGCCCGCGTCGGCCTTGCGCACGAGCACGTCGGCGTCGTGGTCCAGGCTCGGGCTCTCGGGGTGCCGATCGGGGAACGCTGCCACTCCCACGGTGAACGGGCCGAGGGTGCGCAGCAGCGACACCAACTCATCAGCGTGATCGAGTCCGTCCGGGTGCCGCTCCCAGGTCTGGTCCAACCCGCCCTGCGGGTCGCCGCGCAGCGCCAGCACATTGCGCACGCCGACGTTGACGTAGTGCCCGATGATCGAGCGCAACTCCGCCACCGAGTGCCCGACACACGTGAGGTGCGCCATCGGCGTCAGCGTCGTCTCCTGGGCGATCCGGTCGGTCATCCGGATGGTCCGATCACGCCCGGATCCGCCCGCCCCATAGGTCACTGAGACGAATGTCGGACGGGTCTTCTCCAGGTCGCGGATCGCCTCCCAGAGGGCGGCCTCCCCCGCGTCGTCCTTCGGCGGGAAGAACTCGAAGCTGATCGAGGGCCGACCTTGCGCGAGCGCGTCCGGGATCGAGCGCACGAGGTGCGCCGCGCGCGGGAGGACAGCCATGAGACCAGCCTACGAGCCGGTATGCCGCCCCCTCAGCGCCGTCCACGTCCCGGTACGTTGCCGAAAGCCCCCAGCCACCAGCGCCCCTCCAGACGCCACGGGTCAGGACGCGGCGACGGTATGCCGCCCGCCATCCGCGTCGGTCCAGGTGATCGAGCGCAGCTGCCCGGAACCGGAATCGTCCGTACCGGTGAGAGCGATGAGGACGAGCGTCACATCGGTGTGGTCGATCGTCATACCTCCCCAGGAGACTCCACCCGCGAACCGGGACGGCGTGTCCCCGGTGACGGTCACCGCTCGCGGAGGTATCCCTCGGACAAGGGCGTAAGCCATGTCGAAGTCAGCCCCGTCGCCGAGGCGGAGTAACCCCGGGGACCCCGCGGGCAGGGTGAAGACGCCCCCGCCGAGGTCGAGGTCGCCCACGCGACGCTGGAGGCTCGCTGCGACCGTGCCCGCCTCCAGGCGCACGGCATACCCAAAATCCCCGCCCTCGTTTCGGGCGGCACCCGCCCCCACACCGTCGATGTGCACGATCCCCGGGCTGAGATGACGGACCTCCCGCCCGCCGATGGTGTAGGTGAGGCCGGCGTACGGGGTCATCCCCGTAGGTGGCGGGGTGTGGCGCACCACGATGACCAGGCGCCCGTTCACGATGATCTGCCTGGCCTCACCCAGCCGTCGGACATCCGGGACGAGCGCGACGTCCACAGAGCCGGGGTCCGGGTGATCCGCTTCGGGGATCAGCACGAGGACCTCGTGAGCCCCAGCGCTCCCCGGCGGCGGACCCCACTGCAGCACGGCGGGAGCGACCGAGCCGATGACGTTCAACGCTGTGGAGACCTCACCGCTTTCCACCCGGACACCGAACCGCTCGTCCTGAACGAAGATCTCCTCGGACGTCGTCGGGGCAACGGTGGACACCGGCACCGTGGCCGGCTGCTGCGACAACCGCGTGCCAGAGCCTCCGGTCAGAGCCCAGCTGCCAACGACCGCGACCGCCGCAGCAGCCGCGGCTCCCAACACCTGCCAACGCCGCCGCCGACTCAGCGTGCGGGCCCCCTCGGCGACGATCTCGCTCACCTCCAGGGGCAGGTATGCCGCGTCCGCCCGATCCACGGCCTCACGCAGCCCTACCCGCAGGAGGTCTTCGAGGTCGGCGTCCGTGGGTGAGTTGGAGGGCGCATTGCTGGGGTGGCTCATCGGATCTCTCCTTCCTGGACGACCAACTGGGCTCGCAGCGCTGCCAAAGCTCGGGATGCGCTGGACTTCACCGTGCCGACGGAGATTCCCAGGGTGTCGGCGACGGTGTCTTCGGAGAGGTCGCAGTAGTAACGCAGGACCACGACCCGCCGCTGTTGCTCGGGGAGCCCGCGCAGCAGCCGCACGACCTCGTCCCGATCGTCCGAGGTCGCGGTGTCGCTGCGGTCGGCCGATCGGGTGTCCACTTCCGCGACCGGCACCTCGCGGCGCGTTCGCCGCCACCGATCGGTTCGTTCGTTGGCCAGGATCCGCCGGCAGTAGGCCATGGCCGACTCACTGCGGATCTGCGGCCACCGGACGTAGGCCTTGACCAGCGTGGCCTGGACCAACTCGTGGGCCGCTTCGGACGAACCGGTCAGCAACCAGGCGGTTCGCAGTAGCCCGGGCGAGGCGACCTCGACGAACTGCGCGAACGAGGCGTCCCGCTCCCTGTCCTGCGGTGTCACGGCTCCCCCTTGTTGTTGCCTTCACCCTCCTCTACGGAGCACAAGCCCAGAAGGTTGCCTCGGTCCTGACCCGGTGTGAGGGCACCGTAGGCTGGGGCGACCTGTTCGCGCGCGGCATACGACATGCCGCCTGCTCCTGGAAGGCGCCCGGTGACCAACCCCCTGGACCGCGAGTCGCTGCGCTCGCGGGTGCAGTCGGCTCTCGAGGCGGAGCTGGACCACCAGGAGCAGGTCCTCGCCGAGCTCGACGAAGACCTCACCCCCCTGGTCGCACCGGTCCGCTCGCTGCTGGCGGGAGGCAAACGACTGCGAGCCGCCTTCGCCTATTGGGGCTACCGCGCCGCGGGTGGCGCCGACTCCGACTCGCTCGTGCGGTTCGCCAGCTCGATGGAGTTGTTCCAGGCGGCCGCGCTGCTGCACGACGACGTCATGGACGGCAGCGACACCCGCAGAGGTATGCCGTCCGCTCACCGCGCCGTCGCGGCCATCCACGCCCAGCACGCCTGGTCGGGCAATGCCGATCGCTTCGGTGAGGCGACCGCCATCCTCGCCGGCGATCTGTGTCTGCAGTGGACCGACGAGGTCTACTCCACGAGCGGGCTGCCTGCCGAGCACCTTGCCAGGGGCCGAGCGACCTTCGACCGGATGCGCACCCAGCTCATGGGTGGCCAGTTCCTCGACATGCTCGAATCGGTGCGGACTTGGGAGGGTCGCTCAACGGATGAGCGAATTGCCGCTGCCCGCAAGGTGATCCGATTCAAGAGTGCGAAATACACCATCGAGCAACCGTTGCTCATCGGTGCTCTGGCCGGAGGTGTGGATCCGGCGGCCGTGCCTGGGCTCTCCGGTTATGGGCTGGCGCTCGGTGAGGCGTTCCAGTTGCGCGACGACCTGCTTGGCGTGTTCGGCGACCCCGAGCAGACCGGCAAGCCGGCCGGTGACGACGTGCGCGAGGGCAAGCGGACCGTGCTGATCGCCTACACGCTGGACGTGGCCGATGCGGGGCAGCGAGCCGAGTTGACCCGATCCTTCGGGCGGGCCGACGTGGACGTCGCCGGGATCGAGAGCGTGCGAGGCATCATTCGGGCGACGGGCGCCGTCGAGCGCGTGGAGTCGGATATCACCCGGCTCACCCACGCCGCGACCCACGCGCTGGGTGAGCCCGCGGCATACCTGCAGCCCGAGGCCAGCACCGTCCTGGGCGAGTTGGTCGCGTTGGCGACCGACCGGGTCACCTGACCTGCACGGGCACTATTGGCACGGCGCGGCGCGGCGCACTCATGGCGTGCGTTGCCGATGCTGACGCAATCTCACCAAGATTGCGTCGGGACACGCAGCGGTGCCTCGCATCGATCAGAAGGCCAACGCCTGAGCGCGTCGCCTGACCTCGGTCTTGAAACCGGCTGAGAGGGCTGCCAGTGGGGTGCTGCCGCCAGGCAGGCTGGTGTCGACGCTGTGCAACCACCGGATGATCTCGACGTCGCTCATGCCACCATCGGCCAGGACCGTGAAGGTCCCCTTGAGCTCGGGTCGTGGCCCATCGGGGCCGAGGAAATCCGTCGGGACGGCGAGGGCGCGGTTGGGTCCCACCCGGTGGGTGAGCAACTCGCGGTCGGCCAGGAACCGGCGGACGCGGGACAGCGCCACGCCATACCGCTCCGCGATGTCGGGTAGGTAGGACCAGTCACCGACGAGGGTCTCCAAGGCGCGCGGGTCGTCGGAATCGTCGTCGGCTTCGGACGCGAGTTGAGGTTCGGCCACGCCCCCAGCCTGCCAGAAGCGGCCGCGCTCCGACCACCGTCACGGCGCAGGATCGCCTCGGGAGCCACATCCGGCACTCCCGTCACAGTGCGCGCCTGCCGGGGCGCACGGCATACCCCACGTAAACTCCACCCGTGACGTCTGGGCCGGGCCTGCACGCCGACGAGCGTGTGCTCGGCGGGCGCTACCGGCTGCTCTCGCGGATCGCCGACGGGGGTATGGCCACCGTCTACCTGGCCATCGACGAACGGCTCGGGCGGCGGGTCGCGGTCAAGGTGCTGCGCGCCGACCTGGCACGCGATGAGGGGTTCGTCGGACGCTTCCAACGCGAGGCTCGGCTGGCCGCGGGCCTGTCCCATCCCAACATCGTCGCGGTCCACGACTTCCACGAGTCGTCCGGGGTCCCTGGCGAGGAGCTCTACCTCGTCATGGAGTACGTCGACGGCCGGACCCTGCGGGAAAAGCTCGTCGATGGCGGTGCCATGTCGGTCCGGCAGGCCACACACATCATCACGGCCGTTCTCGCCGCCCTCGATGAAGCGCACCGCGCCGACCTGGTCCATCGCGACGTCAAGCCCGAGAACGTCCTGGTGCGCGACGACGGCACCATCAAGGTCACCGACTTCGGGCTAGCGCGCGCGGTCACGTCCAGCACGCGCACCAGCACGACCGGCATCCTCATGGGCACCGTCTCCTACCTCGCGCCCGAACAGGTCGATGGAGATCGCGCCGACGCCCGCAGCGATGTGTATGCCGCGGGCCTCATGCTCTACGAACTGCTCACCGGGCAGCGGGCCTTCCAGGGCGAGAACCCCGCCCATGTGATGTACCAACACGTCCACGGCGAGGTGCCGCTGGCCTCCGACCGGGTGAGCACCGTGCCGTTGGAACTCGACCAGGTCATCGCCAGGGCGACCGCACGCTCCCCGGACGACCGGCCCGACACCGCCGGAGACCTCATCCAGGTGCTCCGCGACGCGATCCGACAACTGTCCGACGACGAGTTCGACGCGGCGCCGGTCTTCCTCGCCGGGATGGCGCCGGGGACCCAACCGGTCGCTCGCACCGCCAGCCCGACAAAGACACTGGACGCTGACCTCGTTGGCGCAGAAGGCGATCCGAGCCCCACCGAGCGTTTCGCGGCGGTCGAACTCGGCGCCACCCAACGACTGAGGACGATCGAGCTCGACGAGGGCGGCGACGGCACGGGCGAGGTGTCAGCACCGGCCGGCGAGCCGGTCAAGCAGAAGCGACGGCGGCGGATCTGGCCCTGGCTGTTGACCCTCCTGCTGCTCGTCGGCGGCGGTGTCGGTGGCTGGTGGTGGTTCGACGGCACCGGCCCCGGCTCGCTGCGGATCGTGCCGACCCTGGTCCATCTCTCGCTCGCCGATGCCGAGAAGGCGCTCGCGAGGGTCGACCTGCGCTCAGCAACGACCGAGGCCTTCAGCGAAACCGAGCCCAAGGGCCAGGTCATCTCCGCCGACCCGAAGCCCGGAGCCGAGGTGTCCAAGCGCTCCACCGTCGCCCTCGTGGTCTCCAAGGGCCAGGAGCGGTATGCCGTGCCCACCCTCACCGCCGTTGCTCGCGGCGACGTCGAGCGGCTGCTCAAGGAACGCTCCCTCGCCCTCGGGACGGTCACCGAAGACTTCAGCGAGACCGTGGCCAAGGACGTGGTCATCAGTCAGGACCCGCCTCCCGACACACTGGCCAAGCGAGACACCCCCGTCAACGTCGTCATCAGCAAGGGTCGAGCGCCGATCCCCGTGCCCAACGTCGTCAACAAGACGGCTGACGAGGCACAGAAGGCACTCGAGGCGCTCGGCCTCAAGGTGGTCCGAGGCGACCCGGTCAACAGCGAGACGGTCGCGTCCGGGGCCGTCGTCTCGCAGACCCCGGCCACGGGCACGCTCTTCAAGGGCGACGCGGTGACGATCATCCCGTCCAAGGGCCCGGTGCTCGTCCAGGTGCCCGACGTCACCCTCAAGAAGGTCAATGACGCCACCAAGATCCTCAAGGATCTCGGCCTGGAGGTGAAGGTCTCCCAAATCTTCGGCGGGGTGCTCAAGACTGTTCGCTTCCAGGACCCGGCCGCCGGCACCATGGTGCGACGCGGCACGGTCATCACGTTGACCGTTATCTGACAGGCGCGGCATACCTCATGGCCATGTCCCCTGCCCGCGCCCGGACCGTCGCGACGATCCTGCTGGTGACGCTCACCGCGGTGTGGGGATCGACGTTCTTCCTCATCCGCGACCTCGTGCAGACGGTGCCGCCGGCCGACTTCCTCGCGGTGCGATTCACCCTCGCCGCGGTGCTCATGGTCGTCATCTTCTGGCGCCAACTGCGCGGGCTTTCTCGACGCGACTGGCTGGTCTCGGCCGCGCTGGGGTCGCTGTATGGCTTCGCCCAGATCCTCCAAACGATCGGGCTGGCCCACACCGACGCCTCGGTGTCGGGGTTCGTCACCGGCACCTATGTCGTGCTCACACCCGTCTTCACCGCGCTGCTCCTGCGTGAGCGCGTCCCCGCCAGCACCTGGTATGCCGTGCTCCTCGCCACCGCGGGCCTGGCCCTGTTGTCGCTCAACGGGTTCTCGGTCGGTCTCGGGGAAGGGCTGACTCTTGGGGCTGCGGCGCTCTACGCCCTGCACATCGTCGGGCTCGGTCGCCTGTCGACCCCCGACCGAGCCACCGGGATGTCGGCCGTGCAGATGATCGCCATTGCGGTGATCTGTGTCGTGGCGGCTGTCCCCGACGGCATGGTCTGGCCGAGCGGCCTCGGTCAATGGGGGTCGGTCGTCTATATGGCGACGGCCGCTGGGGTGCTGGCACTGTGGGCCCAGACGTGGGGGCAGGCGCACATGTCGGCCACCCGGGCGGCGATCGTCATGACCCTGGAGCCGGTGTTTGCGGCCGGGTTCGCCGTCGCGTTCGGCGGCGAGGTGCTCACCTGGCGGATGCTCGTCGGTGGCGCGCTCGTGCTGACCGCGATGTACACCGTCGAGCTCATCGGGCGCCGCCCTGATGCCCCCAACCGCCCAGCCGAGGCCCTGCACCACGAGGTGTGATGACGCCCGCCGAGGATGGTTCGATCACACCAAACTTTCTGCGAGCCCGCCCGGGCCCACACACAGTCACGCGAGACGACGACGAGGACGCCTGGCTTCACCACCTCATCACGAAGCTCTCGTCACACGGCGACGAAACGGCGACCGTCTGCTGCTCGCGAAACCCCCGGCGAGTGTGAGGGATTCGGGCGCATCCTGGTCTGCTGGTCGCGAAACCCCCGG
>Ga0208196_1003766_pt1 | contig 12433 bp, 10 predicted proteins | sample AD_JPNNA7_MetaG_FD_184443 | JGI IMG/M metagenome (GOLD analysis project Ga0208196, IMG submission 184443) | Active sludge microbial communities of municipal wastewater-treating anaerobic digesters from Japan - AD_JPNNA7_MetaG (SPAdes) (version 2) | ecosystem: Engineered > Bioreactor > Anaerobic...
CTTAGCAGTCTGCGATGAAACTTCCTTGGACAGCAACACAGTCCTAGACTTAAGCAACCGCTCCGCAACACCACCCTTATTATCGCCAGAACCCCTACCCTCATTAGCTTGTTCACACATAATGAATTCCGCCCCACAAAAAGCAGAGGCTGAAGTTAGCGACCATAGAGTCAGGTGTCAAGGACAGTGGGTGCGAAAGTGTGAAAATGGGGGCAGGAACAGGAACAGGAACGGGGACAGGGTCAGGAACAGAGACGGGATCAGGGACGGGGTCAGGGACAGGGTTGCGTGCCTTTGTTGGGGGTGCCTGCGACTGGGCGGGGGCGGCGGTGGGGTCGGGAACTGCTAGAAACCTGCTTTAATGGTTAGGTTGGCGGTGATTTTGAGTTGACCAATCCGTGGCTTTCTGGTAAACATCCCCGTCCGTTCTCCGGGCGGAGGTATATTTATGAATATGTTATTCGGTTTGCTGTTTTTGGCCCAAGTTGGGGCTGGTGCCGGCGTGGATACTCCACCTGCTGGCGTTGCTGCTCCTGCTGCGCCGCCACCACCGGCGGCAGTGGCTGCCCCTGCGGCTGCTGAAGGCGCCGAAGCTGCGGCGGCGGCACCTGCCGTGGTCCAGGCCCCAGCACCAGCAGCTGCCCCGGCTCCGGCGGTAGCTCCTGCGGCTGCTCCAGCTGCGGCACCAGCGGCTGCTCCAGCCGATCAGCCGCAAGCCAAGCCAGGTGGCGGAATGGTTCAAACCCTGATTTTCTTTGGGGTTATGATCCTTATCTTCTGGCTACTGATCATCCGTCCCCAGCAAAAACAGCGCAAAAAGCAAGATGAATTCTTGGGTGCGCTGAAACCTGGCGACAAGGTGATTACCAGCTCCGGCTTTATTGGCCGTATTATTTCAATTGATAATGACATTGTTAACCTGGAACTGGCGAAAGAGGTCAGAGTTAAAATCGTCAAGTCACAGGTAGTGTCTAGTTACAAGGAAAGCGAAGACGCTAAGTCCTAGTTAATCCAGATGGTAGGGGTCTCCCTGCCACCCACCGGGGGCATCGAATGAACAAACGGAACCTGTGGAAGCCACTGCTGACTTTGGGCGTAACGTTACTGGCGATTTTGTACGTCCTGCCAACGCTGCTGCCTGCAGACACCTTGCCCAAATGGTACCCATTCCAAAAGCGTATGAGCTTGGGTCTGGACCTCCAGGGCGGTCTCGAACTGCGCTACACCGTTGACTACAAAAAGGCCATCAGTGACAACTTGTTGAGAATTCGGGATTCGGTAGTTGACGCCGTAGTCGACGAGCTTGCCCGTAAAGATGGTAAGGACCCTGAGCAGCTTACCAACGAAGAACGGGAAGCCTTGATGGCTAGGTTCAAGGCTGAAAGAACCGACTTTGATACCTTGCGCCTGACATTTGTAGACAAGGAAGACGTCAAGGTTGTTACAGTCGATTTGATCGACGAGCTCAGAACCGACCTCGTAAGACAGATCCCAACTGGCAACCAAGTTGTCCTGAATCTGAACAAAAAGCGTGTGACTCAGATTCGCGAGGAAGTTGTCGAACAGACGCTTGATGTAATCCGCAAGCGTGTCGAGGCCTTTGGTCTTGTTGAGCCGGACGTCCGTAAAAACGGCGACACCGATATCGACATCCAAATGCCAGGTGTTCGCGGCGAAGAGGTCGAGGCAGTCAGGGCCAGAATCGGTCAGACAGCTCAGCTGGCATTCAGAATCGTAGACAGAAGCCCAGAAGCCATCGAATTCTTTAACAAACACAGCGACAAACTCGCCGAGTTCCAGGCCAAATTCCCGGAAAAGGGCGCACTGTTGAGCCTGGACCGTGACGGTTCAACTGGCCAGTGGATTCTTCGAGCAGCAGCAGGCACCCAACACGGCGCCGGCGACACGCTTGCCAAAAACGCCGTCTACTCCTTTATAAAAACCTTGTCCATCCCAGACGATCACATGGTTGGTCTGGAACTGGTTGAAGTTCGTGAGGGTGGCCGAATCACCGAACGCTATTACCGGACCCATTACCTGTTTTCTAAGGCTGGCGTTACTGGAGACCACCTGACCAGGTCCATGGTCTTGTTTGAACAGCAGGGTGAACCCTATGTCAGCTTGGAGTTCGACGCCACAGGTGCTCGCCAGTTTGAAAAGGTAACCGAAGAAAACACTGGCGAATACATGGCCATCATGCTTGACGATGAGGTCAGCTCCGCTCCGATCATCAATGAAAAAATCGGCGGCGGGCGGGCAAAGATTTCGATGGGTGGCAACAGGCCGCGCCAAGAAATCCTGAACGAGGCCCAGGCCTTGGTGACCGTTTTGACCCACGGTGCCTACAAGGCCCCTGTCCACAAGATTCACGACTATGAGGTTGGACCATCGCTTGGGCAAGACACCATCGACTCCGGAATTCTTTCCTTGGTGGTCGGCATTGCCTTGGTTTTCCTGTTCATGCTGGTCTACTACCGAGGTTCCGGCCTTATTGCGGTTGTAGGGTTGGCCTTAAACGTTTTGTTCACGGTGGCCATTTTAATTGGTTTTAACGCAGCTCTTACAATGCCAGGTATGGCCGGTATCGTCCTTACCGTTGGTATGGCTGTTGACGCTAACGTCCTGATCTCGGAACGCATCAGGGAAGAGATCAGGCTTGGAAAGGGACCACGAGCGTCCATGGAAGCTGGCTATAAAAACGCCTTTTCGGCAATCTTGGACTCTAACCTGACCACGGCCTTGACTGGAATAATCCTGTTGAACTATTCCAGCGGCGCAGTATACGGATTTGCCGTCACCCTTTTGATAGGTATCGTGGTTACCTTTGTAACCCAGGTGTTTATCACCAGGCTGATTTATGATTGGTACATTGATCGGTTCCGTCCGAACCATCTTAGCGTCGGCATCTGATTGGGGGGTACTTAAGCAATGGAATTGATCAAAACAAATACCAATTACGACTTCATTCGGTTGTCGAAGTACACACTACCAATAGCGCTTGGAGTGACCCTACTTTCGATTGCCTTAATGATTTTTGTGGGTTTTGATGCCGGTATCGACTTTAAGGGTGGAACCAAGATTATCCTTGAGTTTAACGATGACGACAGGGTAAATCGTGCCACCATAAAGGAGACGGTCGACGAGTTGCTGGAACAGAAATTGCAGCTTGTTGGTACTCAAATCGAGATCCAGGACTTCGATGTCGGTAGTGCCGCCGCCGAAGAAACTGTTAAGTTTCAGATCTTCTCGGAACTATCAAGCCTTCTTTCTCCAATTGATAAGCTCGAACTAGCTAAAAGCCTGGAAAAGCACTTTGGTGCTGGTACTTTAGCCGAGATCCCCTTCAACGCTGGAGATAAGTTCTATCTGACCCTGCCAGCTGATTGGCCTGTAAAAGCGGCTTATGCTGAAGTAAAAAGTGTTTTTGCAAAGAAAAACCTGGAAGTCTCGGTCGTTTCTGACAAGGAACAAACTATAACAACCGACATGATTCGGGAGACTGATCTTCTTCTGTCCGCTCAAGATGATCAGGTCAAGGCCGAGGCAGACAAGGTCCGACAAGAAGCAGAGGCCAAGATTAAGCTTTTGAAGGATGACCGCTTCACCATCGAAGTCCAGGTTGTCAAGGACTCTATCGCCGCGGCGATGAAGGACAAATTCGGCGACGCGTTTGTGGGGGTGCTTTCCACCGCTTCAGTTAGCGCCTCGGTCGGAAAAGAGCTGTTCCAAAGCGCCATGGTTGCAATGCTTTATGCTCTGATTGGAATCTTGCTTTACATGAGCCTACGTTTCGAGGCACGTTTTGGGCCGGGGGCCGTCATCGGTTTGGCACACACTGTGTTTATTCTTTTTGCAGCAATAATTGTCTTTGATATCAAGTTTACTTTGCCAATTGTTGCGGCAATACTGACCGTTATCGGTTACGCCATTAACGATACGATCGTTGTTTACGACCGAATTCGCGAAAACATGCAAAAAGGCATCACCAGTGATATGGCAACGCTGATTAACAAGTCCATGAACGAAACTCTGTCGCGAACTATCGTGACTGGTATTACCACCATGCTTGCTGTTACATCAATTTGGTTGTTTGGTGGTGGGACGATTTCAGATTTTGCCTTTCTCTTCATCGTTGGAATTATTGCAGGAACTTACTCTTCCCTCTTTGTTGCCATTCCTCTGACTTTGAAGTTTGATGTTTGGGCCAAGCGCCGTCGCCGCCGCGCCAGAGCATAATCGCTAACTGATCCCTTAAGCCTGGAGCACCCATGAATGACATCAGCCGCTGGGTACAGGCCGAAGTAGACTTATCCCTTGCCCAGACAATAGCTCAAGCCATTGAAATCCCTGAACTTATCGCAAAGCTATTGATCTTACGCGGCATCAACACTCCTGATGAGGCTTTGGATTTTATTGAACCAAAGCTGGCAAACTTGAATGATCCCGCAAAGTTCATGGACATGGACACCGCCACGGCGCGTATCGTGAAGGCGGTTCAACAAAAAGAACTGATTTGCGTTTTTGGCGATTACGATGCTGACGGTCTGACAGCTACTACAATACTGGCCGACTTCCTTGAGGCTTCAGGGGCAGATGTAACTACATTCATCCCAGACAGGATGACTGAAGGATATGGGCTGCAGCCTGATCGAGTCAGGAGTCTGGCCCAATTGGGAATTAAACTTATCATTACAGTTGATTGCGGCATTCGTGCGCATGAAGCGGTCCAAGTGGCGAGTGAGCTTGGGGTCGATGTAATCATTGTTGACCACCATGTCCCAGATTCAACCTTGCCAGCGGCGGTCGCCATCGTTGATCCACACCGAGCTGACTGTTCTTTCCCCTTTGCGGATCTTTGTGCGGCCGGCCTCGCCTTTTATCTGATTGGTTCGCTTCGCCGCGAATTTTACCGGCTTGGTATCATCAACGATGTGGATTTAAGGCCTTTTTTGGATTTGGTCGCAGTTGGAACGATTGCCGATATGGTCCCTTTGAACGGCGACAATCGAGTCTTTGCCGTCCACGGTCTAAGGCGCCTTAATCAAGACACAAGGCCTGGATTGGCCGCCTTAAAAGCAGTTGCCGGTATAGCGGCCAAAAACATCGATGCTCGGGCAGTCGCGTTTTCATTGGCGCCTCGACTTAACGCAACCGGAAGATTGGGCGACCCAAAAGCAGCTTTAGACCTTTTAAGAGCCAAGGATGCGCTTCAGGCAAGGACCCACGCTGAGATCCTGCAAAAAGACAACGATGAGCGTCGCATAATTGCCCAAAAAGTGACCGACGAGGCAATGGCCCACGTTTATGCTCAAGGCAAGAATTTGAAACGGATTATCATCGCGGTAGGTCAAGGTTGGCACCAGGGTGTAATAGGCATCGCCGCGGCAAAGCTAGTAAACGCTTTTAACAAGCCATCTATCGTGATTGGCCTTGAAGATGGCATAGGTAAAGGCTCTTGTCGTTCAGTGAAAGGCTTTGATATTGGCCAGGCAATTAAATCGGCCGAACCGTTCCTCGTTCGCTTTGGCGGCCATCCCATGGCTGCAGGGCTGACAGTCGAAGAAGCGCAAATCCCCAACCTAATCAATTACCTTGAAGAGCTGGCCGAGGCGACCATCGACAGTGACATCATCGCTCCTTCAATTGATGTTGATGCTTGGCTGAACTTAAAAGAAGTGACTCCCGAATTGTTCAGGCACATTGAGCGACTGCAACCTTTCGGAATGGGCAATCCTGAGCCAGTGCTAGCCGTAAGCAAGGTTACAGTCACAAATGCAAGAATAGTTGGCAAGGGCAAGCGCCACGTTCAAATTGAAGTCTGCGATGGCGACACAAGGGTAAAGGGAATCTGGTTTGACCAAGCCCATTTGGCCCCAACAATTGGCGATTTGGTGGATGTCGCCTTTAACATCAGCCTCGATGATCGAACCGGCGACGCCAAGATGAAGATCATAGATGTTAGACAGGCTACCTAGGAGGTTGAGCAGTGGTTTGGGTCGATGCCGAAATTCTGAGTTATACTCCAAGCCATGACTCGTTGGGTTAACACAACCATAGTCCTGGGTATTTTGCTTTGTCACCCCTGTGTTTTGGGGCAGGAACTGCCTTTTGTCACCCCAGCGACTAATCTTGAGCTGCCCTTAAATAGCCCCTTGATGGACGCGCTTTTAACAGTTGAAGGACAGGAAAACCTGAAAGCTTCACTTTCCAAGCACCTTTTGTTGGTGCAAGCATGGCCAAATCCAGGCTTTCACGAGGATCCGGCCCTAGTGCCAACCAGAATTGGGATGGCGGTCATAGTGCAAGTCGATAAAGAACAACAGGTCTGGACTTCCAGCTTTTTGGTGGAAGACGTTAGAACAATTAACCTTACGATTCCAGGCACCCAAACTGTTATACCTGCGACAATCGACGAGACCAAGAACGGCCTTTCCAAGTTAAAGATTGGGGCTGAAGTTTCAGGCCTTGATCGTACTGGCGCCACCATTTCAACCAAGGAAACCAAAGACGCTAGGGTAGTATTTGTTACCCCTGCTGGGCCAGACAACATGGTAATTGGGCAATCCGCCATAGCTGGCAATGACTTACCTCCTAATGAAATGCATGTAATTATTCCTGGAATGCTGCCAATGGGATGCCCTGTTTTCGACAACGATGGAAACCTGATAGCTATCGCGCTTCATCCTGGTGCATCCAAAACTGACCGCGTTTTGGCGGCGCCAGCCAAGCTTCTTTTGGACCCGGAACAAAAGCCATGAAAGCGCCAAACCTGCCAGAGTTGGTACTGAAGTATTGCCAAGACAAGGCGCTTTTTTGCAATGGCGACAAGGTATTAGTCGCCGTTTCCGGAGGTGCGGATTCTTTGGTACTGCTGGACTGTCTGCTGGCAATCAAGCAAAACCTTGGATTGGAACTGGGCGTGGGCCATGTTGACCACGACTTGAGGCCAGAGTCTGCAGATGACGCTGCGACTGTGAAAAATCACGCGGAAAGCTTGGGGTTACCAGTATTAGTAACCAAGGTAAATATTTGGGAAAAGGCGCCAACCAAGGCCACCTTGGAGCAAGCGGCCAGAGCCGCACGATATGAAGCTTTGCAACAAATGGCCCGTCAGTTTCGGGCCACCAAGATTGCCACCGGTCACTCACAAACCGATCAAGCAGAAACTGTATTAATGCGAATGATTAGAGGCACAGGTCCACTTGGGTTGGCCGGGATATCACCTTTTCGCAAAGACAACGTGGTGCGCCCCCTTTTATCGGTCAGTAGGGACGAAATCATGACCTGGGCAACAGCAAAAGACCTGCCCATTCGCGAGGATTCAACCAACCAAGACACTCAGTACCTGCGAAATCGCATTCGAGCTGAACTTTTGGAGCTGCTAAAAACATACAATCCACAAATTGAATCTTCCCTTGCAGAACTAGCTGAAGATTTTCAGGATCTTGGACTTTGGCTTCAGTCACAGCTGCCTGAACTTAAGCAAAATCAAGACGCTAAGGTTGTTATCACCAAGAACCAGATAGACCAGTGCCCACCCGCCTTAAGGCCGTACATGCTTGCAGCGGCATTTCACGAGGCGTCTGGAGCGCCATTGGGGCTATCTAGGCCTCATGTGCTGACTTTAGTTGACTTGGCGACAGGGCCATCATCCAGACAGGCGCACCTTCCAAGACGAGTGATCGCGCAAAATGTAAAGGGAGATCTGGAGTTATTTCAAGATCTTGAAGGCCCACCACCTGGAAGTGCTAGGCGGAATTCGGGCCCAAATTAGACGCCGATTCTGGGCCAGAGCCAAGGTTTTGGATCTTTAAACAGCCAGATAAAAGAAGATCACGCTGACAACGATGAGGATTGGTACCAAAATCCCAAAGGAATAAAGCATATAGCCGCCAAAGGATGGCATTTTTACCTGAGTTGCCCCCTTTTCTTCGGCAATAGCCTTCACCATGAAATTTGGCCCGTTTCCAATGTAAGTCGCCGCACCCATAAAAACGGCGCCAAGCGAAATGGCCCTCACTATGGCAATACCCAACCCTTCAGCAAACTCTGGTTTGATTAAGTCAGCTGCTGCCACGTCAACTCCAAACGCGCCCTTAGCCAATGACAGGAAGGCCAAATAAGTCGGGGTGTTATCAAGGAAGCCAGAAAGGGCACCAGTTACCCAAAAATACTGCAATGGATGAGTAACGCCAAGCTCAGAGCCACGAAACTCCAGCAACATCAGAGCAGGAATCATCGTGATGAAAATCCCAATGAACAGGACTGCAACCTCGGTAATAGCACCAAAGTTAAAGTTGTTATCAATTCTAAGCTGTTTTCGTGTAGCAGCCATAGAAATCAGGCCAAGGCCAACCATGACGCCATCACGAATCCATGGGACGGCCGCCTTAATAGCCTTAATGGAAGCATAAGTAGGATCAACAGAGCTCTTAGGATCCGGAATCTTCAAGACCTGACCAGAGACAACGATGGAAGCAACTATTCCAAAAATCAGGGCAACATTAACCCAGCCTTCAATAGCCAAAGGAGTCGCTTGTTTAACATCCAAGGCAATATCCTTGACCTCTTCCTTGGCCCAGGCCTTCCTATCCCAAAAATAGTAAATCACCAAAAGTGCGCCATTGACTGCCAGCCACTCGGGCCAAAGGGCCAAGGTCCACTCAAAGGGAATTCCCTGTAAAAATCCCATGTAAAGAGGAGGATCGCCAAGTGGAGTAAGGCAACCACCTACGTTAGATACAACGAAGATAAAGAAAATGACGGTGTGGACCTTGTGCTTACGCTCCTGATTGGTCCGCAAAAGGGGCCTGATAAGCAGCATCGATGCCCCAGTGGTACCAAAAAGGTTCGCAATTATGGCACCTACCAATAAAAACAAGGTGTTAGTCCTCGGAGAAGCAACTAAGTTCCCCCGCAGCACGATACCGCCAGAGATCGTGTACAAAGACCATAAAAGGACTATAAAGCTTAGATATTCATGCAGGTGATGTAGCAGCCTGTGATAATCAGTGGCGATGAAATAGATGGCAACTGGCAGGGCAAGCAGACCTGCAATCAACCCCTTGTTAAGATTACTCTCCCACCAATGAGGAAACTTCAAAGGCACAATGGCGATGGATAAAAGCAAAAGCACAAAGGGGATGATCCAAGCCACCGATGGCACATTCACGGCCTGCTCAGAGGCATGGGCCAGTGACGGAAACAACGCCATCAAGGCAACCAAGCCTGGAATCTTCCAGGCGTCACCAATCCTTTTTATCATGGACACCTCCGCCAAACTAAAGGCAGCCGCGATTCTACCCGTTTAATAAAAATTGGCGATTAAAAATGACATACCAACAATCAAACTAGTATTCGAACGCAGATCCGCCAATAAATTCACGCAGTATGGACGTAGCAGGCACGTCACCGCCAAACACTGGCACGAACAGGTCCAGGAACTCCAACAATCTGGAGGCTTCCACAAATGCTGGGTCCGAGACTGGGACTTCCATCAAAAAGCGTTCGGCAAACATTTTCAGCACCGCAGGCTCGTAGACCAGGGTGCTGTTAAACATGAAGTCGGCTTGCTCCTGGAAGGGGAAAATCCACTTCTCCTCACCAGCTCTGACTTTTGGCCACATGTGGATGGTCCTGGCGGCAGAATATCCTCGATACATGCGGTCTCGAACGATCCTGCGAATCAACCTGGAGTCAGAGGTAAAGATTCGGTTTTGATGGTCAATGCTAAGCTGAGTCAGGGCCGACATATAAATCCGCATCTTGTGGTGGTCCGGAACTGACTCGGTAAGCCTGTCATTTAGGCCGTGTATCCCCTCCATCAACAAGATTTCACCATCTTCCAATTGAACAGGGGTCGTGACTTCTTCCCTGACACCCTTGAAAAATGAATACCTGGGCATCTGGACTTCTTGCCCTGCGAGCAACATCTCCAAATGCTCATTCAGCAATGGCAGGTCTATGGCCTCGATACACTCAAAATCGTACTCACCATCCGCATCTAAGGGGGTTTTAGACCTGTCGACATAGTAGTTGTCCACCGACAAGACCTTTGGACGCAGACCAATAGCCATCAGCTGCATCCGCAGGCGCTTGACTGTGGAGGTCTTGCCAGAAGACGAGGGACCAGCCAGCAATACAAGGCGGCAATCCTTTTTGGCCGCCACAGCATCGGCAATTGTAATCACGCGCCTTTCATGAGCTGCCTCAGCTATCCTTATGACTTCCCCAATTCGCCCTGAAATAATCGACTGATTCAGGTCTGCAACCGTTGAAATCCCAACCTTTTCGTTGAACTCCCTGGCCCTCACATAGGCGGCATACAACGTAGTGTGGTTGCGCACTGGATCTGGGGCTTCATCTGAACGACTAGGTGGCGGCAGGATCAAAAGCACGCCGTTTCGATACAGTTCAACCCTAAATTGTTGAATTCCCTCAGTAGTTGGCAGCAGGGGATGGAAGGACAACAGCACCTTCTTGCCCATTGTGACAAGCGGGACCCAAGACCACCGCAATGTTTCCACCAAACGAGCCGAGGTGTCACTTCCAAGAGAACTTAGCACCTCCACCGCCTGAAGCTTCGGCACCCTGAACGTAGCCAAGGCCTCCTTGCGATGAATCATGGCCCTCATTTCAGCTTCAATGGCCTGTACATCGTCGGCTGTAAGCTGTCTACCCAAGTGAACGTCGAAAAAATATCCATCACCAAAGGACTGCCCTACCATCACCTTGGCGCCTGGAAAAACCCGCTCCACCGCTTCGCAAAGCATCACTGTCAGGGTTGCTCGATAAATTCTGGCGCCTTCCTTACTTGCAAAAGTCACTGGGGTCAATTCACAAGACGACGCGATTGGGGTCTCTAAGTCCGTTAATTGATTGGCAACAATCGCCCCCAAAACATCGCCTGCAATGTCAGGTAAATAACGGCGCAAAAAGGCCTTAACTCTAGTCCCTCTACTGATGGAAAAAACCTGCTCTCCAACCTTTACTTCGATGGTAGGAGAAACGTTCAAAGCTACACTACCGCTCATGGGCACCCCTTTGTTCGGAAATTAACGGCCGATTTTGCCAAGACTCATAGCAGTTGGCCACCTGGTAATAAAACGGGCCCCACCACTTGGCGCGTCAGTCAACTCCACCTGACCGCCGTGTGAAGCCACAACTCGGGCAACTATAGCAAGCCCTAAGCCAACTCCACCAGTTTTTCTGCTCCTGCTATCGTCCAGTCTGGCAAAAGGCTGGAAAATAGTACCCCTGTGATCGTCGGGAACCCCTGGTCCATCATCGTCGACAATCACCTCAACCATGTCCCCATTTTCGCGGCCCGTCAAAGTCACTTGGGTCTTGGCATAGCGGACGGCGTTGCTAAGCAAATTGCGCAAAGCCCTACGAAAAAGGCGCGGCACCACAAAAACTGCAAGGTCTGGTGGGGCATTAACCTCAATGTTCAGCGACAAGCAATATTCTTCGGCCTTCTTCAAGACTTGGTTGAAAAGGTCCATGACGAGCAGACTTTCACGTTCATCAGTTCCTACTACCTCTGAGCGATTCAACTCTAAAAGCTCAGTAACAAGGTGGTCCAATTCAATCAAATCTTCATCAATGGCCTTCAGGCGATCCGAAAACTTTTCAGGGTCCTTGGTTTCAGACAACATCTCCAAGCCAAAACGAATTCTGGCAGCTGGAGTCCTAAGCTCATGAGACACGGCCTGCAACGTCGCCCTGTGAGCTTCCAAAAGCTGCTGATTGCGCTCAGCCATCTCATTAAAGCTCCTGGCCAGGCTTCCAACCGCGTCGTTTGAAGACTCTTCAGCCCTGGCAGAAAGGTCACCTTGACCAATCCTGACCGCTGTGGCCTCTAAACGATTCAGCCTCCTTACAAACGGCGCTGACATGGCTGTAGCTGTAACAGCTGCTACAATGAAAACCACTAACAAGATCAGGACATAATCCCAGAACCCAGGCCCGAAACCAGGCTTTAGGGGACCAATTGCAATCACAGAGTCGTTGTCCAAAGGCAGGAAAAAAGTTGCCCCAGAATGCCCTTGTTCAGCTGTGATGGGCACTTGCTCACGGGCAATCATCTCACGATGACCGTCGGTCAAACGCGAAGACGACAAAGGCTCAATGTTGGCCTTGGTATTCAATTCCTTGGCAAGCGCCTGCAAGATGACCGCTCGCTCGTCGTCAGAGGCAGCCCTAATCAGCTCGGGCACCCCGTTAAAAAGGTAATTGGCCAACGGGACAGCCTCCTCTTCCATCGTGGTTATATATGACTGATGAAAAATGAAGGTTACCGCGGTAAAGCTGACAAACAGCGCCATCGCCACAGCTAAGGCGAATTTTACAATCAAACGGTTCATCAGCGCCCTGCCAAAAGATATCCAGCTCCTCGAATTGATTTAATCAACTGGGGATGCTTTCCATCATC
>Ga0208196_1003767_pt1 | contig 12431 bp, 8 predicted proteins | sample AD_JPNNA7_MetaG_FD_184443 | JGI IMG/M metagenome (GOLD analysis project Ga0208196, IMG submission 184443) | Active sludge microbial communities of municipal wastewater-treating anaerobic digesters from Japan - AD_JPNNA7_MetaG (SPAdes) (version 2) | ecosystem: Engineered > Bioreactor > Anaerobic >...
TCCGTTCAAATAGAAGTCAGATTTGTATATCTCTGTTCCTTTGTAACCTGAAAACTCGATTATATTTTTATTCAATGATGCGCATCCAAATATTTCTATCAACATCTTTTCATCATAATTCCATTTCTTAGCCATGATGTCCTCCTAATATATATTTTTAAAGTATATCTGATACAAATTTCAAAAACATAACTACTTAACAGCAATAACCATACCAATCTAAATATATACTGTATTATTGTTGTGTTAACATTTTTTCGTCTATTCATACTGTTAATTTTCACAGTTAGTAACTGTTATATATATCAGTTATCTTAATTTCTGAGCTATATCATAGTTATCCACTTTTCATTATGAATAAAATCTTTTGATTTTTCCATATAAAACCTGTAAACTGTTAAATATAACAGTAATGCATTAAGAATATTCCATGAAAATAGATGAAAACCGATTTTTCAGAGAGATTACTTTACGCATCTGCAGCAGTCTTGAGATTGAAAAGGCACTGTGGCATTGTTTTATTTATATAAAAGACATAATACCTGCCGATGAATTGATCCTTACAGTATATGACTTGGAAACTGGAACCCTTGATGTTGTTGCAACCGCTTTTGATAACGGAGGCATACCCCGCATGGATAAGATTCCAATGCCGAGACATCTCCAGAAACAACTGGAAGACCCTGTAAAATTCCCCCGTGTCAGGATATCAGACAACGTTTATAAAGACGAAATAGTTGGTCTCGTTGCAGGAAAATACCGTTGGGATGATTCTTCGATAATTGTCGGAAGATTGATAATAGAAGGTAAGTTTGTCGGTTCGATAATCGTTCGTGCCAAAGGTGAAAACAGATACACAGAAGACGATGCAAAACTTTGGTCGCTGATCAATGAACCTGCAGCAGTTGCCCTTGCCAACAGTAGACGCTACCTTGAGTTGATGAAATTAAAGGAACTTCTTGCAGATGATAGCAGGTATTTTCAGAAGGAACTCCAACGAGGGTTCAGCGAAAAGATAGTTGGGGCAGAATTTGGCTTAAAATCTGTCATGAATCAGGTATTGAAGGTTGCGCCCTTGTCAAGCCCTGTATTACTCTTTGGCGAAACCGGAACAGGCAAGGAACTCATTGCAAACGCTATACACAATTTTTCTCCACGTAATAATGGACCGTTAATAAAGGTGAACTGTGGTGCTATACCAGATTCTCTTATAGACAGCGAACTTTTCGGGCATGAAAAAGGTGCTTTTACAGGAGCCCTCTTTCAGCAGAGGGGTAGGTTTGAACGTGCTAATGGAGGAACGATTTTTCTCGATGAAGTCTGTGAATTGCCTCATCATGCACAGGTGCGTCTACTGAGGGTTCTTCAAGAAAAAGAGATAGAACGTGTCGGGGGCACAAGACCAATAAAAATCGATTTACGTATCATTTCTGCTACAAATAAAGACCTCAAAAGTCTAGTTAACGCAAAGTTGTTCAGGGACGACCTTTACTACCGCCTCTGCGTTGTGCCTATAAACATACCTCCGTTAAGAGAAAGAAAGATAGACATCCCAGCCCTTATAGAATATTTCATGCGCAAGAAGGCAAAGGAGATAGGACTTCATTTTATGCCCGAACTTGTCCCTGGAACCCTAGAAAAAATTGTTGAATACGGTTGGCCTGGTAATGTCAGGGAATTAAGCAATGCTGTTGAGCGTGCAATAATAATCCATGGAGACAAACCACTCTGTTTTGAAGATATTGTAGGCATACAACAGAGTAAAGAGAGTGAACCTGCACCCTTGAAAGAAGGCAGTTACTTAACACTCAGAAACATTGAGGAAATGCATATAAGACAGGCTATGGAAAAAACCGGTGGCAAGATCGAGGGTCCCGATGGGGCGGCTGCACTTTTAGATATGAATCCCGGAACATTACGGAGTAAAATGAGAAAACTTGGCATACCCTTTGGAAAGGCCGCAAAGGCAACATACAATAGAACATAATAGAAAAGATGAATGAACACACAGAAAACATGTTGCTTAAAGTAAAAGATAAAATGATATGAAAGACAGAGAAAAAACAAAAGATCAACTTATTGAAGCCCTTTCTCAGAGTGAAGCTAAATACAGAAGTATCTTTGAGAACGCCGTTGAAGGTATTTTCCAAAGTACACCTGACAGTGATTTGATTGCAGTAAATCCAGCAATGGCACGCATATTCGGCTATTCATCTCCAGATGAAATGGTAGCAGATGTAACAAACATAGGGCATCAGTTGTACGTCAACTCAAAAGATAGACATAGATTTCAACAACTTCTTGAAAAAGATGAGGTAGTGGAAGGTTTCGAATCCCAGTTCTACAGAAAAGATGGTTCAGCGTTATGGGGTTCACTAAACGTACGCACCGTCAAGGACTCTGCCGGCAATGTCCTTTTCTATGAGGGCACACTTGAAGACATCACAGCACGAAAAACCGCAGAAGAAGACTTGAAAAAATCTGAGGAAAAATATCGAAATATCTTTGAAAATGCATTGGAGGGTATCTTCCAGATAACCCCGGAAGGCAGATATCTTAGCGTAAACCCTGCTCTTGCAAGGATACATGGATTCAATTCACCCGATGAAATGATCCATTCCGTTACCGATATCGCACATCAACTCTATGTTGATCCGAGTCGCCGAGCTGAACTGAAACACCTCACAGAGGAAAAAGGGTTCGTAAAGGACTTTGAAATCATGATGCGTCGAAAAGATTTAAGCCTTCAATGGGTCTCTGTTAACTCACATGCCGTACGCGATAACAACGGCAATATCCTTTATTACGAAGGCACACTCCAGGATATCACTTCACGTAAACTCGCAGAGGAAGAACTTAGCCAACTCAAAAAGACATTAGAAGGCGTTATAAATGCAATATCATCAACAGTGGAAATGAGAGAACCATGTTCAAAAGACCACCAAAAAAGGGTATCAAAACTTGCCGGAACAATTGCAAACGAGATGGGATTCACCCAGGATGCAATCAAAAATTTAGTAATAGCAGGTTTAATCCATGATATCGGTAAAATATCGATACCAGCGGAGATTCTTAACAAACCAGCACAGCTCAGCGAAATGGAATTCAGCCTTGTAAGAACACACGCATTGGCAGGTTATAACATTGTAAAAACATCAGGACTTTCCTATCCGGTTTCAGAAGTAGTGCTCCAACACCATGAAAGACTTAACGGTTCGGGCTATCCAACAGGTTTAAAAGGTGTTGAAATTTTACTTGAATCGAGGATTTTGGCTGTAGCCGACGTGGTTGAAGCTATTGTTTCAAATCGTCCGTACAGACTCGCTCTCGGTATAAATGCAGGATTGACAGAAATCAAAAAAAACAAGGGTATTCTCTATGATACAGATGTTGTAAATGTATGTCTAAAACTTTTTCAGGAAAAACAATTCACCTTTTGAACACACAAGAAACCTGACCAACCATAATCACTTGAACAAGCATGATAATAAATGTTAGGAATTACCTGTGCATCCGGTAATCCGCATAATTGATCTCTGGAAACAATACAACAATGATGAGCAGGACAGCATAGCGCTACGTGGTGCCAATCTTTTGGTTATGCCAGGTGATATCATAGCGTTGTTTGGAAAAAGCGGTTCAGGCAAAACAACGCTTCTTAATCTCATAGCAGGTCTTGACAAACCAACACGCGGCCTTATAGAGATCGAAGGCAAAAACATCGAAACACTGAACGAAAATGGCAGAACAGAACTAAGGAGAAACCGCATAGGGTTTATTTTTCAATTCTTTAATCTACTCCCAACCTTAACTGCATTCGAGAATGTTTTGTTCTCTCTTGAACTCGTCGGAAAACCAGACAAAAATGCCGTGTTTGAAGCACTTCACGCAGTAAATCTGCAAAACAAAGAACATCGCTACCCTCACGAATTGTCTGGTGGAGAACAGCAAAGGGTTGCTGTTGCAAGGGCGATAGTAAAAAAACCAGCTATAATCCTTGCCGATGAACCAACAGGAAACCTTGACACACATACAGGCACCCAAATTCTTGAATTGCTTGTTTCCCAGTGCCATACCCTGAACACAACCCTTGTAATGGTGAGTCATGCCATAAATACCTGCCACTTTGCCAATAGGTTTATGAAGATGACAGACGGCGTTTTAGTTGAAAAGGCTTCATACGAGGGTATTGATTTTTGAAAATTGTCATAAAGGCATTTCTACGGTATCTTCTGCGCAGACGAAGCCTTAGCGTTCTTCAATTGCTTGGTATTGCATGTGGTGTCGCCGCTGTTGTGGGCATGACCCTTTCAGCAAAATCAGCCCTCTCAAGTTTCAATGAAGCGGTCGAGTTCTTGAGAGGTAAAGCCACTCATCTGATAGAACGTCCTGCCGGGCCCATGGAAGAGGATATCATAGCAAAAATCATGCATGACCCTGCTGTAGATTTTCTGGCACCTACAATTGATAGAAGGATTAGACTCACAAACGATGGAGATTTAATACGTGTGCTCGGTATAGAACTCTTTCTCGATCGCACCATAAGACCCGAGATTACACGGGCTGTTAGAAGTGAAGAAAAGGGGATATCGAGGGATGAGTTCTTTGATTTTCTATTAAATGACAAATCGGTCTTCATTGACAGAAATCTTGCCACCCAATTAAAAATATCCAAAGGCAATACGCTTGAAACATCAAGGGGAAGCTTTAACGTTGTAGGGATATTCTCAAATCCTACAGGCGAACCGCTTATCTTGATGGACATCGGCAATGCACAGAGACTTTTTAATATGAACGGCAATATCGACCGCATTGACCTTATCCTAAATGATGAATCGGCATTTAGGTCACGTTGGGAAACCGGATTTAAAATAGAATCCAACAGGCAGAGAATGGAAACCCTTACCGCCCTTTTAGGGGCATTCAGACTGAACCTTCAGGCTTTATCGCTGCTTGCCCTTTTTGTAGGTGTGTTTCTGATTTACAATACTGCCATGTTCACTGTTGTAAACCGAAGAAGAGATGCAGGGATTATGAGAAGTCTCGGCGCAAACCGTAATGAGATATTAGGGGCATTTTTATCCGAGATACTGCTGTTCGGGATTACAGGTGGAGCAATTGGCAGTGTGCTTGGTTATCTTTTAAGTCGTTTTTTAACAGGGCTTATGGGTAGCACAATCAGCAGCCTCTATTTCTTCCTCAGTCCATCACCGCTTTCATGGTCGTGGTGGAACATCGTAGCAGGGATATTGTTAGGTTGCGGCGCAAGCATTCTTGGGAGCGTCTCGCCACTGATTGAACTGATCAGAACCGAACCTGCCATAACTACCTATGGGCGCACATACCATAGGATAAGCTCAAAAACGGTGAAAAAGATTACTTTGATTGGATTGGGAATCATTATGCTGAGCGTGCTGCTTCTTGGCATGTCATATCTTCATGTATATGTCGGTTTTGCCGGTACCTTTGTGTTCCTGCTCGGCGTTAGTCACCTTACAGGTCTGATATTAGTGGTGATCATCCCACCCATGATAAACCTGTTCAATTTAATAGGGAAAACCGCAGGGAAAATAGCCGCCGGCAATATACTACTCAATATGAACCGCACATCGATAGCCGTCGCAGCCTTCATGATCGCGCTTTCCATGTCCATAGGCCTTGGATCGCTTATCAACAGTTTCCGTCAGTCACTCATATGGTGGATGAACAGCCAGTTAAGGGGGGATATTTATATATCAACAAGGGGCGACGTAGAGGTTCCTCTTGATTTTTATGAGGAGTTAAGAAAGATAAAAGGCATAGGCGGTATAGACATTTTTAGAACTTTACAGATTACCTACAATAACATACCTGCCTATATTACAGCCATTGACGCTTCAGTGCTTCAAAAATATGCACGCTTCGGCTGGGTAAAAGGCGGTGACGAAAACTGGGAACCCGTTAAAACAGGGTCTGTCATAGTATCCGAGAGTTTTGCCCGACGTTTCAATATCAAAAAAGGCGACACCGTCTACGTTAAAGGCATAAACGGCACTTCGCCCCTTTCGGTAGCTGCTGTATTTTATGATTACGCAAGCGAACATGGGGTAATCATGATGGACAGATCCATCTTTATCAAACTATTTAACGACCGCACAATAAACAGCCTCGGCATATTTATCGACACAACTCAACAGGACAAACAAACAATTATCAAAGAAGTCAAAAGAAGGGCAAAAAACAGGGGATTACCCACATCAACCAGAGATCAGTTTCACAGCAGAATCCTTTCCGTTTTTGACAATACCTTTGCCGTTACCAGCTCAATGAGGATTATTGCTATTATAGTTGCCTTTTTTGGCATTGCCGGAGCTCTAATGACATTATTTGTTGAAAGGCAACGTGAGTTTGGCATTTATCGTGCACTCGGTTTCTCTACAAAGCAGATTGCCAGCATAACACTTCTCGAAGGTATCGGTATGGGCATAATCAGTTTCGTTATGAGTATCGGAACAGGAACGGCGCTTGCCTTTATATTGATCAAGGTAATCAATCTGCGCAGCTTCAATTGGACAATATTTTATCATTTCAGTATGAATCCTTACATAGTGACACTACTCACCGCTCTTTTCGCAAGCATAGGCGCCTGTCTCTATCCTTTATGGAAGGTGTTCAGAACATACCCCCAAATGCAGATAAGGGAAGAATGATGAAAGCGAAAGCCCGAAATGGGCATTTCAAAAAATATTTTCAATTTCACGAAGGAGGCTTTGCGCTGAATTTTTTACGTGTCTTATTTTGCTTTGTTTTTATTCTTATTCTCTTTTCGCTCTTCACGTTTCGCTTATCTCTATTCTCCATACAACCAACCCTCCCCTTCCTATATGCCTATGAATGGAAACAGGCGATTGAAAAAAGAACGTGGTCATTCCCAAAAGACCATGGAAGCCACCCCGAATACAGGACTGAATGGTGGTATTTCACTGGGAATTTGAAAGATGAGACAAACAAAAGATACGGATACCAACTTACATTCTTCAGACAAGGCATCGAGCATCCGGTCACAAAAGATGTTAAGCCAACTTCAAATGGTAATCCTTGGTCTGTAAGGGATGTATATCTCGGCCATTTTGCTTTGGTCGATGTCGAAAAAAAACACTTCTGGTATATAGACCGCACATCCAGAAAAGGACCTGGACTCGCACACGCTGACACAAAGACAATGGACGTCCACATCCTTAATTGGTCTGCTCGCATGGACAACAATACGATTTTTCTTTATGCCAGGCATAAAGACATGGAAATCAACCTTGAGCTTATACCTAAAAAACCCGTTGTTCTGCATGGAAAAAATGGTTTGAGCAAAAAAGGGCCGGCAAATGGCCAGTCATCGTACTATTATTCTTTCACAGACATAAAAACCAGCGGCACACTAAAAACACCTTCAAATATAAATACCATTAGGGTAAAAGGTACAAGCTGGTTTGACCATGAGTTTGGTTCAAATCAGCTCACTTCTGAACAGGTAGGGTGGGATTGGTTCAGCATACACCTCTCAGATGGAAGAGATGTTATGGTATACATAATTCGCAGAAAGGATGGTATGATAGAGGCGGCATCGTCCGGAACACTGATTGAAAAAAACGGTTCTTCAAGGCATCTTGAGATGACAGACATTAAGCTTGATGTGTTGGAAAGATGGAAAAGTCCTAAAACCATTGGTTTATATCCAGCCAAATGGCGCATGAAAGTTCCTTCATCAAACATCGATATCACAATCTATCCCTCTGTTGCAAATCAAGAGCTTATAACAGCATCATCAACAGGAGTAACTTACTGGGAAGGGGCCGTAGAAGGACAAGGTTTGTCAAATGGAAAACCCGTTTCTATTGTTGGATATGTAGAACTTACAGGCTATGCAGATAGCCTTGAAGGCCTTTTCTAAATGTATTTTTTATGCTTTATCTAATGATGTTTTGAAAGATAAACACAGAAAGATGTGCCCTTACTGAGTTCGCTTGACACTGTTATTAGACCGTTATGCTCTTTAACAATACTCTTAACCACCGAAAGCCCCAAACCAGTGCCATCCTCGGGTCTCTTTGTCGTAAAAAATGGGTCAAAGATACGCTTAATCGTCTCAGGGGTCATCCCGCGTCCTGTATCACTAACAGTTATTTTAAGGTAATCGCCCTTCTTCAGCCCAGGATGCTGCAAATGCTCGCTTGGGTCAATAGATTCATCCGCCAAGCTTACCTTTAGCATACCCCCTTTATCCTCCATGGCATGCACCCCATTGAAACAAAGATTGAGAACTACCTGATAAATCTGTATCTGGTCGGCAAGAACAGTGTCATCTTTTGTAAGAATATTCTCACTGATTTCGATATTAGGAGGAACAGATACCTGCATCATCCTAACTGTTTCCCTTATAATCTGACCAACCCGTACAGGCTTAAAATTTGACTCCCCTTTACGGCTGAACGTGAGTATACGTTTTACAAGGTCATGGCCTCTCTGTGCACCTTTTAAGATAAGTTCAAGCTTGTCGTACAGTGGGTTTTCTGAGGGCGTTTTTTTGAGCGCCCTCATCGCTATACCTTTAATACCGATAAGAACATTATTGAAATCATGAGCTATACCACCGGCAAGTTGGCCAATCGCCTCCATCCTCTGGGATTGTCTTAGCTGTGCCTCAAGCCTCATCTTTTCTTCTTCCGCTTGTTTACGGCTTGTTATATCTTCCACCGTGCCCTCGTAATAAAGAATTAAGCCATTCGAATCTTTAACAGCACGTGCATTAAAAGATATCCAGAACTTGCTTCGGTTTTTCTTATAAACCTGAATTTCAAACCTTTCAATGATTCCATTTTTTTCAAGCAGCTCTTTGAAAATAAGTCTTTCCCACGGATTTACATATAACTGTTTTTCTATATCGGTAATACTTGCTATAAATTCCTCAGGCGAACCATATCCATACATTTTTGCAAGTGCGGGGTTTACACTCAGAAAACGTCCATCCTCAGTGCTCTGAAATATACCCTCAACGGCGTTTTCAAATATATTTCGATATTTCTCTTCACTCTGCCTCAACAATTGTTCTGATAGCTTGTGTTCTGTTATATCAAGTACCATACCTGATATAATATTGTCTTTGCTGGTTGCATTTAAAAGCACATTGATCGTTTGGCCATCCTTTTTTAAAAGCTCAAGTTCAAAGTTATTTAGTTTGCCAGCCTTCAAGAGTGTTTTAACAAACATCCTTCTATCCTTATGATTTTTGAATCTCGAAGCTAATCCGATAGATATCATTTCTTCTCTCGAATCAAATCCAAACATGATAGAGAAGGTGTTATTTATATAGGAGATACACCCATTAATATCAGCCGCATAAATACCTACGAGTGCATTTTCTACTAGGTCCCTGTATCTCCTCTCTGATTCTTTCAGCGCATCATTCATCATTTTGTGCTCTGTAATATCCCTCAGATAGGCAAGTGTTGCGGGTTCTCCGCGGTAAATAATACCAGCAGCAGATACCTCTATAAAAACAGTCGTCCCATCCTTTTTTATTCCCTTAAATTCATATTTTGACGGTACATCTTCACCTCTTTGTCTTCTTTCGTTTATACTAATCACCATTTCTCTATCATCAGGATGTACTGTAATATAAATCTGATTTCCTATGATCTCGTCTCGGTTATTATAACCAAAAATCTCAAGGAATTTATTGTTTACAAATATATGGTAACATCCCTTAACTATCGCAACACCATCATTTGAATGTTCTATTGCTATGCGATAGCGTTCTTCTGACTCCACAAGGCTGTCTTCCGTTTGTTTGATTATTACAGGATTACGATTTGCAACCCTATATTTCAAAGGGTTTACCTTCATGATAAAAAAATGTTTCCTGTTCACCTTATTAAATCCTTTTTTTGTTACCGATAACTAAGTATACACCATTTTTGAATTTATTGCCTACAACCAACTATATTTTTAAAACAATTAGAAGAATTTTCAAGATGCACATAAAACATCTATCGATATCCAAATTCTTTATAAACTTCGAGCATCCTTTTCATTTCCAAAGCCATATGTCCGACGGCCATCTGCCTATTGCCCACTTCTTGCAGGATAGTGTATTGTACAAAATCATAAACAGAGACTTTTGCATAACCCCAGCCCCTCTTATTTTTGTATCCTCATTGTTACTTTTTATGTTCACTCTATCTCATTGGGGTAGTAGTTTTATCTTCTATGATTAGTTCATTACATGCTTTTATGTCCTTTTATGATATTCTTACTCCTTTATTCTATCATTGCTGCCGCCTTCTTCAGGTTGAATGCCATAGCATTCAATAGAAACTCCATGTTCCCCTTTTCTAATCCCTTATACCTCATTCGGAAGAATTGATAACCTCTTTTTAGGGTTCCTATGGTTTGTTCTACCTTATACCGCACGGAGCTTATAAATCTGTTGATAAACCTTTGTGCGATATCAAGGGGTTTATTCCGGTACGCCTTATGCATGATACCGTCTATGAGTTTATTGTCTGCAAGTATGCTTCTGTTTTTATCACTTGCGTATCCCTTGTCTGCAAAGACAAATGAACCTTCAGGAAGATGAGATTCAGTGATGATCCTTTCTAATTCTGTGGTATCGGCAGTACTGGCAGGAGTGATGTGTCCCCTTAAGATAAACCCTTCTTTAGCGTCAACTGATATATGGCCCTTATATCCGTAATAGGCCTTCTTGCCTTTTTTAATCCACTTTGCGTCGGGGTCGTCGGAATAGGTTACGACAGAGGCAGGCATCTCTGATTTTTCCTCATGCCGGTCTTCCGGCATTACCTCAATGACCTTCCTTGGTCTGCGTGAGGACTCTATGATGGTGGCGTCAACTATGGCACCTTCTTTTACCATCAGACCTTTAGATTCAATCTGTGAGTTTATCTCATCCATCAGTTTTTCATAGAGATCGAGTTCAAGGAGGGCATTTCTGAACCTGCAGATGGTAGAGTAATCGGGTATTGAACTTGATATGGAAAATCCTGTAAAAAGGATAAATGAGATGCGGTCCTTTAAAGCTGCCTCTGCTTGCGGGTCACTTAAGTTGTTCCACCTTTGCAGCAATAAAAGCTTAAACATAGGTAATGGCGGATATGCCGGTCTTCCGTCAGCACTTTCAACCTTTTTGTATTTTTTGTTTAAAAGGCTTTCAATGTTCTTCCAGTTAATGAGCATATCGATCTTTTCTAAAAATGTGTCTGTATATCCTCTTTGTTCTATAAAGTAATCGGCAAAACCTTTTGTGGTGAATTTATCTGTCATGGGGAGGTCTCCTGAGGGTTTAATATTCACCAATATACCATATTTATCATATAGTTACAAGACATTTAAGGATAATTTACCGTGCAAAGGTCTTAACGTAGAAGTCGGCGACGCGGCCCAGCCGGACAGCGATCTGGTTCATCGACTCGTTATGGCATCTTTTCTCTAACTCTCCAGCCAGTTAATTTGAAATTCAAGCATTTGTTGCATTGGTGTGTCTTAGGTTACGTTCAATCTTTACAAGAATAGAATAAAAGACAATTACAAGGAAAAACCCAAATGCTATCAATGAAGTATAAAGCCAAAAGGGTATCTCTGCTCGTCGTTCAGCAATTTGATTTAATGCAGCTTGATTTTGATTACGAATGTTTTCAATCTCTTTCTTAAACGAGTTAAGATGCCAACTCAAGCCTTCCATGATGTCGTAGTTGAGTTTTCCCTGATCCTTCAAGGATTTGGCGGTAGGAATATTCTTTTCTAAATCACTTGTGAATGTTATAAGACTGTTAATGTAATCTGAACGAATGCCTTGGGGCAATTGGTTTGTGACCTTTAGTATTTGTTCCTTCAATGTCGTCAATTCTGGGCTAATACTGTTGACCTCCCGATTAAAACGATCGATCGCAGAGACTATCTTTTCGCGTTCCTCTCTGAATGTATTAGCTTCTTCTATCGAGGCCGGTGTCGGTAAGGGTGTTTCAGTGGGTTTGTTGTCCTTCTTGCTCTGCTGAAACTTGACAAATTTATCAAAGGTAGGATTTGTTTCACCTTTAATTGTTTCGGGAATTAGGCTGGCCTTGGCGAAATACAAAACACCACTCCTAACACCAGCAACCACAGCCACGAGCAAGGCAATCGATGCGATTATGAGGATAACAATTCGTAACACCTGCAGATAGAAGTTTTCAAGCCTTTCAATAAACATATCTTTACGCCTCCTTGTAAAATCCACTCAACCTCGAACACTGAATCCGATAAAGGTCGAACACCAAATCCGATAAAGGTCGAACACCAAATCCGATAAAGGTCGAACACTTTTTTCGTTTTATTGGATTTTCTGTTCAGGTAAAAACATATCAACGTTTACAATGATTCCCTCCCTGTCCTATATGATACAC
>Ga0208196_1003769_pt1 | contig 12429 bp, 6 predicted proteins | sample AD_JPNNA7_MetaG_FD_184443 | JGI IMG/M metagenome (GOLD analysis project Ga0208196, IMG submission 184443) | Active sludge microbial communities of municipal wastewater-treating anaerobic digesters from Japan - AD_JPNNA7_MetaG (SPAdes) (version 2) | ecosystem: Engineered > Bioreactor > Anaerobic >...
AGGGTTGGGTGGACTACCTCTGCCCCAGCAACATACAGGGCCGTCATCTCCACGCCGACATGACGCCGTACTACGCGGCGGTGAAAGGGACGGCGTGCCTGGTGTTGCCTGCGTTGGACGGGCTCAGTTGGGGCCAGCCCTTCCCGGGGCCGTTTCTCTGGCGCGCGCACCAGCTTTACCTCGAGGGCGCGCCGGGCCTCTATGTTTACCAGGCGGATGCCCGTGTCGTGGCGGACCCGTACGACCGCCGGACCATGCGCCTGCTGGCGAGCAGCGCCGATGTGGCGCGCTGGTGGGACGAGGACGCGCGGCTGCGGCCGCAACGCAGCAAAGGCATCTACATCACCGGCCTCGAGCAAATCCAGGGGTACGCGGGCTGGCACCGGCTAAGGGCTTGGGTGGACGGCATTCCCATGGGCCCGATCGAGTTCTATCTCGACGACGCCCTGGTCAACCGCTGCGAAGGCCCGCCATATTTGCTGGGCGCGGAGAACTACGAGTCCGACAAGGTTATTCCTCCGGGTGAACACACGGTGCGCGTGCGGGCGCAGGACGGCGACGGCTGGCTCGAGGAGAGTTTCAGGATTGTAGGCGCGCCATAACGGGTAAGGAGCACATTCAAATGGATAATCAACGCGGCATATTCGGATGGGCGGCGCTTGCGCTGGTATTGGCAATCACGGCGGGCTCTCCGGCGGCCGTTGCCGGCGAGGGCGGCGGTCCCGTCACACCCGAACAAATCAAGGCGCTCCGCCACGAGGCGGCCCACAAGACCCGGCGCATCATGTACGACAACGACGGCAACGAACCGGTCTATTCCCTCGAAAAGCCCGACCCCGAAGCGCTGATTGACGCGCGCACACGCGCGGTCGTGGGCACCCAGGTCGACACCATCGTCTATTGCACATGGAGTTCAGGGTTCAGCATGTTCACCCACAACACGAAGGCGGGCGAAATATTCATGTGTACCGAACCCGAACCGGGCGGTAAGAAGGGTTTCAGTCAGAACCAGATCAAGGCGTTCATCGGCCAGGGCACGGATCCCCTCAAGATCATCGTCGATTTCTGCCGCCAGAACGGCATCGAAGTCTTCTGGTCCATGCGCATGAACGATTGCCATGACGGCTGGGGCGCCTGGTACTCGCCTTTCCTGTTTCCACAACTGAAGAAGGACCACCCCGAATGGCTGATGGGAACGCCCGAAAAGCGGCCCGCGAACGGTCCCTGGACCGCCGTGGACTACGGCCAACCCGAGATCCGCGACCTCGCGTTCAAGTTCTTCGAGGAAGTCTGCAACAACTACGACGTGGACGGCGTGCAGATGGATTTCTTCCGCCACCTCGTGTATTTCCGGCCGCACGCCGAGGGGCGGCCCGTCGGGCAGGCCGAACTCGATATGATGACCGAGCTCATCCGGCGGATTCGCGTGATGGCCGACGAGGTGGGCGCGAAACGGGGCCGTCCGCTCCTCATCTCCGTGCGCGTGCCCGACTCGGTCGAGATGTGCCGCGACGTTGGCTTCGACATCGAGCGCTGGATGCAGGAAGATCTCATCGACATCCTCACCGTAAGCTGCTATTTCCGCCTCAATCCCTGGCAGACAAGCGTCGAACTCGGCCACAAATACAACATCCCCGTGTACCCGTCGCTGAGCGAGTCCCGATTGCGCGACCAGGACGCAAACAGCGTCCGGATGACCCTGGAAGCCTATCGTGCGCGCGCCATGGAGGCCTGGCAGGCGGGCGCGGACGGCATCTACATGTTCAACTTCTTCGACCCCCATGCGCCGCACTGGCGCGAACTGGGCGACCCCAGAGCGCTGGCTCCGCTCGACAAGGTCTATACGACCGGCGCGCGGGGATACGGCAATCTGAGCTTCTGGTACAAGGGCGGCGAGAAATTCATGCACCGCGACATTCTCAATCCCGAATATCCGCGCACCCTCGCCGCCGATGCCCCGGTCTCCGTGGTAATGCCCGTGGGCGAAGACGTAAAGGCTCATCCACCGGTCGAAGTGACGCTGCGGCTACGGTTCAAGGAAGCCCCTGTCCCGGAGATAGTCACCGTGGCGATCAACGATGCCCGGTTAGTCCCTTCCGCGCAGGACGGCCAGTGGGTCGACTACCCTGTCGACCCCGCAATTGTGAAACAGGGAGAAAACGCGTTCGCCTTTGGCGTGAGAGCGGGCGAATCCGCTCAGCCCGTACTCATCGACATGCTCCTCTGGGTCCGTCATCCTGCTGCTCCGCCGCAGTAACCGGACTTTCCCAAAAGGAGGGAAAAGAGAGTGTCTCCCATGGGGCTGCGGCTCACGCGCCGTGCCGGACTACCCTGCGTTCAGGTGTCAACCGCCCTCGGCCATCGTATAATACGTCCGGGAACCCGACCGCGCGTACGCGTCTTGGACCTTGTGCAGGTGGGAATCGGGTCATGGCCAAAAAGATGAAAAACACAGGAAAGAGAAAGCGAAGCACCATGTTGGTACCAACCGTCTTCATGGGAATTCTGGCCGTTGCCCTGCTGATTGTGGGGTTCGCCAAGGGAGAAGGCCAGCACGTTGAGGGTATACGGTCAGGGCTGGCCATGACCGTCAGCGTCTTGCCGCTGCTATTGTTCGCATTCTTAGTCGCCGGGATGGTGCAGACCCTGGTTTCGGCGGAAACCATATCGCGCTGGGTAGGCGCCGAATCGGGCGTGCGGGGTATTGTCATCGGGACAGTTGCCGGCGGATTGGCCCCGGGGGGACCATACGTGAGCCTGCCCATTGCGGCCGGCCTTGTGCGCTCGGGGGCAGGAACCGGAACGATGGTCGCCTTCCTGACGGCGTGGTCCCTCTGGGCTGTCGCACGGCTTCCTATGGAAGTCGGGGTGCTGGGGTGGCGGCTCACTCTCGCGCGGATCGCGAGCACCTTTTTCTTTCCGCCCATCGCCGGCCTGATCGCCCAACTGCTGTTCGACCAACGGAAATAGGCCGGTCCCCCCGCCGCTGTTTCGCGCCGTTTGGTCAGCGGTGCTTGATGTCCCGCAGCACGGGGCGGATACGCCAGTCAGCCTGGTCGCCGAAGCGGCGTTCATTGCCCGCGTGCCCGGCGAAGTGGTCGCCATAGACCGAACGGACGACGCCCGTGAACGCGAAGGTTGCGAAAACCACGGCGATTCCCATCGCGGCAACGCTTTTCCAGAACAAGGGCTTGTAATTCTCCACCGGGGTCAGCGGCGCCGGGTCCTGGTCTTCTTCGCGCGCGAAGACGGCGATGAGAAACGTCGCAATCACCGCGTTGAAGAACAGGACTCCCTCCGTCGCGATACGCGATTCGTGGAATCCAACGAGCGCTTTCTGGAAGTTGAAGGTGATGATGATCCACAGAAACACGAGGTAGAGCAATTGCCCCTTGCCCAGTGCCGTCGCCGGAACGAATGGAAGACGCCGCCGCATATGCAGAACCAGCAATACGACAATGCACAGGGCCAGGAAGAAGTAGGCGAGATTGAACCAGGTACGCGCGGAAAACTCGATGCTCTCGATGAGGGGCATCTTCATGAATTCAGGCACGGAGCGGAACGAGCCGCCGCCCACCACGCGCTCGGTTGTCCATTCCGCCACGCATTTCACCATATTGACGTAGACCACGGCGATAACGAGGAACCCGGCCGCGAACGCTTCGGTCCACCGGCGCACGGGGGGCCGGTCATCGGTGCGGCCGGTTCGCGCGGCCAGGATGGCCATGGCAATGGCCAGGCCCAGACCGTACAAGAGCCCCACCCCCTGCTCGATCACGATGCTGTGCCAGTTCGCGCTTTGCCAGTGCGCCCACTTCGCGATGAGGGGGTCGCGCAGTTCGGGCGGCAGCTCAGCGAGCCGGTTCGGGTTGCCGGGGGCGACGAGCAACAGTTTCAGGCATTGGGTGAAGGCAATGCCGAGGCCGCCGACGGTCCCGCTTATGATGGCGGCCACCCCCACCGGCATCAACTTGTTGCGGTATGCGTAAATGAGAACTCCGAGCAGTACGCCTACGCCCCCGGCCCAATTGTCGCCGCGCGGCGGCGTCATGCGGATACCCAGCAGGACGGGGCCCACGAGAAACGCGATCAACCACCCCAGCGCCATGTGAACCAGCAGCGACGAACCCGAGCGCCACTTGCCAAACACCGCGAAATAAACGGCAATGCCCAGAACGGCGCCGAACACCGCCCCGAGACCAGCGGGATGCCGCGACAGAATGAGCGGCCAGTTCGTCACCATATTCGCGGGGTCGAAAGGCTGTCCAGTGTCTGGATTGACAATGGTCAAGTCCCCTTGAACGCGTACCAGCCAAGGCAAGATGCGAGGAAGGACGCCGCTGGCGGCCATAATCAGCTGCACACCCCATCCGGCCGCCGCGCCTGCTGCGCCGAAGACCGGCAACAGGGCCGTGTTCCGTGAACGGCGCTCCCACAGATCAAACGCGCAAAGGGCCCCAAGGGCCAGGAACGCCTGGACCCAGTCCGAGTCGAGCCAGTAGAACGGGTCGTTCTGGCGCAGTTCGCGAAAGAATCCCCGCTCCGCGCCCGTCACGTCTCCTCCCGTCAAGGCGGCCATTGGCCCTGAGTTCATCACGGGTTCCCAGAGAAAGTAATACGCGGTCCACACCGCCAGCACCCAGCACAACGGCTTGAAGAGCTGCGTGAGCCGGTCGCGGCTTTCGACGGCGGCGTAGGCTGTGCCTGCGCCTCCCAGTGCGGCCCACAGGAAACTGCCGACGAATAGGCCGAAAAACCCGAATAACTGGGAAGGAAGGTGGCCGGAGTGCGTGTAGGATACAACCTTCATATACGAGAACGACCCGCCGAAGCTCCATCCGAACGCCCCGAAAAAGGCGAAGTAAGCCACACGCCGCCGCCAATCTTCGCGGCCGGACATCAGGCATGCGGCGGTGCCGGCCAAAACCCCCGGCAGCATCGCGCCGTACTCGTGCCCAAAGTTGCCCCGGATGCCCCAGCCGATGGACAGGCTGATGCTCACCAAGAGCAGTGTCGAAATACGCCAGCTTGGATGAACGTGCTGTCTAGCCATACGCCTCCTTTTCGCGGGGCCGGAGAAGGCCTCGCCGCGGCCAGCAACATGAACAGGCCGAACTTCCGGATGTCCTCGTCGTGCGCGATGCCTCCACACCGCTCCAGGAACCGGCACCCGGTGCTCGCATCATCGTCATTCACGGGAATGGACAGCCGAACTGCGTCTTCGGCCTTGGGCGTCCCCATCGTCAGCGATTCCCCGGCGGCGCTTCTCGACACGCCCCCCTCGTCGCTACCGACGCAAGTGCACTGCGTGCCAGGTTCAATCATGCGTCTTCAGAGTCTTATTATTCTTGCCCAATCAACATCTCACGATAGGATGTAATATACGCAGATTCTCTCTTGTTTGCGAGTTGCGGCTGTACGGTCCGAGAGGAGAATCGCGACCAAAAGCGGGGTTTTGGATTCCTCTTGCGACGCAGAATCAGCCGGCCCGGATTCTGCCTGAGTCCTTTGGTAAGAAGACCATTGCCGAACAAGACGGGCAGGCTGCTTGGAAACAAATCCTTGTTTCCTCGCGCGCGGAATGACAATATGGCTGAGAGCCAGGGCGAACGCCTTTCTGACGGACCCAATCCACTGCTGATAGACGCATGGACAAGGGGCCGTTCCGGGGACGAGGACGATGTCGGTCTGGGCGCCGGGCCCGGGAGGACACAAACAGTGACTCGAAACATGGGCGCCGCCTTCCTCCTATGGACGGTTCTCGTGAGCCCCCATGCCCGGGCGGAACTGCCGTACTACACCGGGCAGGTACTGCCGGCGCCGCGTGAGGTATTGACAGAGTGGCGATCCCTGCCATTGAAGGAGGATGGTGTACAGGTTCGGTTGGGCGAAAGCATGGGCGGCGCCGGAAGACTTGCTGAGGAATTGCTGCAACAACGGCTGACGGAGACCGTGGCGGCACAGAGACCAACTGAGGAATCGGGCAAGGGGCAAGCAAGAAGCATTCGTGATAAGAGCGCCCCGATCACGATTCACCTGGGGACGTTCGGCGACGGCATAATCAAAGAAGTCGACTCCGCGCACGGGTTGGCCTTTGATTCCCTGGTGCTTCCCAAGTTCGGGTACGCGCTTCGCGTTCGAGAAACAAATGACGGAGCGGCGGACATCGCGGCCGCGGGGGTGGACGCGCGCGGAGCGTTTTACGCGGCCGTGACCCTGTTGCAACAAATGGGTGTCGAAAACGGCAAGCCGGTGTTGAAGTGCGCCGATATCAACGACTGGCCGGAGTGGCAGCGCCCATACGCCATGGAATACGGTCCTGCGACGCGGCAACAGCTCATCGATCTCGCCATGTACAAGGTCGGGCATTTTGCCATCCAACACCGGCTCGAATGGCGCGAATTCCGCCCGGACCACATGTACGGGAAGCGGCCGCTTGAGGAATTCCTCTCAGAAATGGCGGCGTTTCGCGATGAGACGGGACTTTTCGATTATATGTTGCTGTTGCACATCTACGCATCGCCCTCCCCGGACTACGAACTGCTCGACATCACAAATGAAGATCACATTGCGGAGGTGATTGCCCGCTGCCAGTATGCCGCCAGCAAGGGCTTCACCCACATCATGATCCTGGCGGACGACTGGACGCCGCGCGACAAGGGCCGCTACGTCTGCATGCACGAGTCGGAACGAAAACGGTTCGGCGATTCAGTGGGCCGCGCCCATGGCTATCTTATGGCGCGCCTGTACGATGCGCTCAAACGCGAATATCCCGCACTCGATTTTTCCATCTGCCCCGCGCCCTACAGTCTCGGCCACGTCTATACGGGGGAGGGCGAGCGCAAACCGCACATGGTGCAATACCTGCGCGACCTCGACGCGGAGATGCCGCCGAACATCGCCGTCGTCTGGACCGGCAGGTTTGTCGGCTCCCCCAGCATCGAGCGCGCGCATTTCCTCGAATACTCGGGGCTCGTGGGCAACCGCCCGACTTTTCTCTGGGATAACTCGAACTGCTGCGACGAAGCACCTTCGCCGCAACGCTTCGTGACCACGCGTTACGACGGTTTCGCAGCCGACTCGCACGGCATCTTCTACTTGAACGCCTTCGCCCTCCACTGGCCGTGGCAACGTCCCTTCGTCCTGAGCGCTATGGACGCATTATGGAACCCGGAGGCGTTCAAGGTGGACGGTTCCTTTGAACAGGCCGTCGACAAGGCATATGGCCCCGGCGTCTATCCGCTGGTTGAGGCCTATCGCCGAACCCGGGCCGCAATGAACGGCGTACAGAACGACCCGCAACGCCTCAGGACCCTGGTCGAGGAAGCCGATGCGCAGTTGAAGGCCATCGAGGAGCGCGGCTTGCCCACGAAACGGCTTCGCGACGACTGGGCGCGGCAAAAGGCCCTTGTCGATCTCAAGGTTGCGGAAGGCATCGTCCGCCGCTTCACCGAGCCGCCGGTCCTCGATGGCAAGCTCGACGAACCGGCGTGGGTCAATGCGGATGTCCTGTCCGGTTTTACCCCTTATGGCGCGGCAGAACACCTCGACCAGACGGAGCTGCGGCTGGGCTACGACAACCAGTATTTCTACGCGGCCTTCACGTGCCACCACCAGGGCGGTTTGCCCACCCCCACGATTCGGGGCCGGCACGACGGAAACGTGTTCGGTGAGAGTGACGCGGTGGGCATGATGCTCCAGCCGCAAGGTGGCACATACGGCCATTTCGTGGTCGACCATGTCGGCAACGTCTTCGACGAACGCAATTCCGGAGGCCTCGACTGGGACCCACAATGGAAAGCGGCCATTCACGTGGAAGAAAAGGTTTGGACCGTCGAGATCGCCGTGCCGCTCTCCGAATTGGAGTCGTTCCCCATGGACGAGTGGCCCAAGAGCGGAACAAAGTGGCGCGCGAACTTCCACCGGTACTACGCCGCCAAGAACCAGACTTCGGCCTGGTCAGATACGCACGGCAACCGGTTTCACGTGACGGAATTCTTCGGTGTCCTGACGTTTGAATAATTGAGGCTCGGAGCGCGCATCATGGCCGCATATCTTGCTCTCGTGCTGCTTCCCGCCGCGACATTGGCGCTGACGGACCAGGATATCGTCAACGCGCTGGGCGACCCGGCCAACCAGGGGAGCGTGCGCCTGCAGGCCGCCGAATACCTGGTGACGCATCCCATCCTCCTGCACGAGGGTCAGCAACTCATCGGCAACGGCACAACCATCAAGGTTTCCTGGCCCGAATCCTACTGGTTCACCGCCATCACCGTTGCCCCCCGCGCTCCCGAATCCTTTGACGTGGACGCAATCATCGAGAAGCATCCGCGGGTCCGCTTGCGGATGAAAAGCCCGCTCCCTTCGCACTGGACTCCGGGCACGAAAGTGGCGCTTGCCGGCTGGTTTCCGGGTCCCGAGGGCGCTCGGCAAACCCCGTTCTCGAGGCTCGAGGCGCTCGACGGACCCGATTCAAGCCGTACGACAACGGTTATCCCGATATCACGTGCAGGCGGCCGAGCGGGTACCGTGCGGACGACAGCAACCGGTTGGAGCCCTCCTTTGTATCGGCCCACCGCCCGAACTCCCCTTTGGGAATCGAGATTATCGAAGGAAGCAACCCGTATTAGCCTTATCGCGGCATAAACGTTTGCCGCTGATTCGCCCCTAATCCGGATAAATAAGCCCTCGGCGGAGGGACCCTATTGTCTCCATTTGGGATAAAAGGAATGCCCGTGAGCCCTCCGTACAGGCAAGAACGAACTCACACGGAGACACGGGGAACACGAAGATGGAATCCTTTGAAACCGAATGAGATAGGGAGTGTCATTGTGGATTGCGCGGCGCCATGTCACCGGGAGACGGGCCCCGGACTGTTTGAACCCGTGTATGAAGCGGTTCTTGTGCGCGATTATGAGGCCCGGAACCTGTGCGTGACACGGCAAGTTCCCATCCCCATTAAGCTTCGCGGGCTCCGTGTCCACGGTGTCTCTGTGTGAGTCTCCCTAATCGCCGAGCTATCCGGATTGGGGATTCGCCACCCGCCTTGCGCTGCCGCTGTCGCTGTGTTTAGACTCGGAACCCAAGCGAATGTGCGCACACCTGTAAAACGTCGCCAGGAGGCCGGTTATGCCAATAGCCAAGTCGCATGCGTTGAGAGTCAGCGGGCTTGTCGTCGCCGCCGCGGTGCTGGTGGGGATACGCGTTTCGTGGGCGCAGGAATTCGCGGCCCCAGCCCCGGATACCCTCAAGCCGATGCTCAAAATCGAGTGGCGGCTCGGCCCGGACTATCCGATGGGAATTCAGGATTCCGCCGTGGGGTACGTTGCCGGCAAGGTCGTCTCGGCTGGCGGGTTCACGCGCCATCCGCTCGACGTCTGCAAACAGTATCCGGACGCTTTCGGCGGCCAGCCGTCGGGCTTCACTCGGCTCGCCTTTGCGTTCGACCCAAAGAACGAACCCGCCGGATGGCAACGGATCGCCGACATGCCGGGCCCCCCGCGCCAGGGGACCGCCGTCGCGGTCGTAGACAATGTGATGTATGTCATGGGCGGCATCAACTATGACCCGCCGTTCACCTATCAGGACACGTGCCGCTTGGAGCAGAAGGACGGACTGTGGGTCTGGGAGGAGGTCCCGGGCGCCAAGCTCCCTTGGCCGGTGTACGGCAGCAGCACCACCACGGCCGTGATCGGAAAGAATATTTACTTGCATGGCGCGGCCGACTTCTTTCAAGGACCCGGCGCCGACGGGACCGATTTCCATTCAGAAAAGGGACGCAATGGCGACCCGGTCGGACAGGCGTTGCTCGTTTTGGACACGGCCAACATCGGCGCGGGCTGGAAACGCCTTGCGGACTGTCCCGGTGTTCCCAAGTTCGACTGTGCCGTAGCTGCCGCGGGAGGCAAGATTTACCAGCTTGGCGGAATCTTCGCGCCGCTGGCCAAAATGGAGACTTCCTACTACAACGCCGTGGACAGTTGGGTGTACGACCCCGCGAACGGACAATGGACGCGGCTGCGCGACATGCCGCACGGCTCGAACCGGCGGGCGCTGGTCTTTGACGACCGCTATATCCTTCTCATCGCCGGGTACAAATATCCCAAGACCTGGAACCTGGACGGCACCGTGTCGGACGTCTATTCCGCCGAAGAAAAAGCGCGGGACTGGAAGACTTTCTTCGAGAATACGGTGTTGGTTTACGATACCAGCACCGGCACGCTGGGTACGGCGGACCCCCTGCTCGAGCAGACGTCAATCCCGAGCGCAGCGTCCGCTGGCGCTACGATTTACACACTCGGCGGGGAAGGCGGGCCCAGGCTTTGGCATCCCGCGACACTCCAAATCGGCAGGATCACCGCCGAGATTTCCGAGTAAAGACGGACCCGGCACGGCGCGGTGGCCGGGCCGGATCCGCCTGCTCGTATCGTGTCGCCTACCGTTTCGGCGGCGCGGCTTCGCGCACGGCGGCGCCGTCGGTCTCGCTGAGAATCAGGAGCGCGAACCGCTCGACGTAGTCCAGCTCGTCGGTATTGAGCGAACTGTAGTCGAACCGTCCTCGCAGGTCGGTGTATCCGTCCTTGTAGAACTTGACCTCGCCGCCCTGCATCCGCGCGTAGGCCTTTACGTAGACCTTCGGCAGCGGCTGGCCGGTTTCCAGGCTCGTGACGCGAAGCTGCCCGTAGTTCTCGATGACTTGCACGGCGAGATTGCTTGCGTAATACGCCTGCGTCTTCTTCTTCCCGCCGGCGGTGATCTCGACCATGACGTTGCTGCTGCGGAACCGTTCGGGCAGGTCAAACGTCGCGGTGGTCTGGTCCGCGGGAAGCTCGCGGTCCTCGACAAAGTTCGGCCGGATCGTCGAGAAGTGGTCCGCGCCCTGCTTCACGAACGGGCTTCGCGAGAAGAGCAGCTCGACATCCATCGGGTAGTAGGCCACGCGGCATGCGGCAAGATTCTGGTACGTGACGGTAATCTGCTTCGCCTCGACCTTGAATTCGAAGTCGGGCTCGGTCTGTGCAAGCTGATCCTGGAGCTGTTCGCGGCTCTTCTCGTTGATCACGGCGGTCCGGGCGGACGTGATTTCCTCCGCTTGGGCCAGGACGTTCGCGAAGAGCTTGCGCCACCGGTCTACGGGATACGCCTCGTAACTCGATGCGATGGCGGCCGCCTTGTCCGGCTCTTCGGTGTAGAAGGCCGCGCAACACGCGAAGTAGTCATACTGGAGGCGCGTGTCGAGCTCGGCCGGCTGCACCTTCGCAAGATAGGCGAGGCCGTCCTCGATCTTGTCCTGCAACAGGAGATAGTAGGTCACGGACATGAGATCGTGCTGGTCGAGCACCGGACGGCATGCAAGGACATTGAGCAGGCGCGTGTACTGGGCCGCGAGCCGCTCGTTGACGATCACGCGGCGGGGTCCCAGTTTGTGTGCGCGCGCATTGACCAGCGGACTGTACTCCATGTGCTGATAGGTCTTTCGGAGGACCGGGTCCAGGGTGAGCAGCGGGCTGTCGATGGCCGCTCCGCACTGGCTCACGAAGTCGTCGCGGAACTGGAGGTACTCGCGCACGGCGGCCGCGTTGTTGTGCTGAATGGCGTACGACCACAGGGTCGGGCTGAAGGCGCGCCGCTGGCGCAGGAGCTCGAGGGTCCTGGTGAAGACCGCCGCGTCTTTCATGCGCCACGCGATGAGGTCGAGGTCGACGGCGTGGATGTTTTCGTTCTGCAGGTATCCGTAGACGTCTTCATCGGACCCGTGCTGCGAGATGTAGGCCCACGACGTCTTGTCGACGGTGCTCGGCTCGGCGACCACGTTCATGGTAACGGGGCTGCCAAAGGCGACCAGTTCGCCGCCTTTCGCGACGTGGACCGGGAAATGCTCGAACGTGCCCTCGCCCGGAAAGTAGAAGTAATACTCGAGCGTGGCGGTGTTGTACGGTTCGAGCGCGAGGCTGTGGGTTTTCAGGTACTTCGAGCGCTCGATCGGAACGGCCCCCTCGGGAATCTGGAGAAGCACGTCGAGGCGCTGGCGCGATGACGTGGGGTTGGTCGCGACGACCTGGCAGCCGTACACGACCTGCTTCAGGAATTCGCCGGTCACGAATTTGTCCACGCGCTCGTTATCCACCATGCGGAACCGGTCGTCGAGCCGGAAAAAGTTCTGGCTCACGAGAATCGGCGGGGCGTCCTGCCGTGGTTCGACCGGCGTAACCTCCTTGTGGAAGACCACGGCGGGGCCGGAGGCAGTCAGCACGATCTTCGCGCCGTCCTGCTCGACCTTGTGTTCCTTGGCCTCGAAAGGCAGGTCGAGCACGGCCAATGCGAACATCATCTCGGGGAAATTCCGCGAAGCGTCGGCCAGATTGCTCGAAAGGAACGGCGCGGCGGTGTCGCGCTCGGCGTAGTCGCGCCAGAACGCGCTGACTGCGA
>Ga0208196_1003773_pt1 | contig 12422 bp, 6 predicted proteins | sample AD_JPNNA7_MetaG_FD_184443 | JGI IMG/M metagenome (GOLD analysis project Ga0208196, IMG submission 184443) | Active sludge microbial communities of municipal wastewater-treating anaerobic digesters from Japan - AD_JPNNA7_MetaG (SPAdes) (version 2) | ecosystem: Engineered > Bioreactor > Anaerobic >...
TCGACGAAGGGTTGCGTGCAGACGTCATCGCGGAGGATACCGTTCTTGTGGAACTCAAATTCGTGGAGAAGGTCACAAAGGCGCACCGTAAGCAGGTGTTGACCTATCTGCGGTTGACGGGTATCAGACTCGGCCATCTACTCGACTTCGGCGAGGCGTTGATGCGGAACGGCATTTCCCGCATCATAATCGGAGACATTGAGCAGATTTCGCTTCGGCGGGCGCTCCATTTCCTCCGCGTCCTTTGTGCCTCTGTGTGAGTTTCCCCAATCGTCGTGTTGTCCGGCGATTGGGGTCTATGATCCCTCTTTGAAGCCGTTCACGACCCAGAAGACCTCATCCTGCGCGGCCCCCCCGGCCCTTCGAAAAGCACAGGTTGCACAAAGCTCTTGCGCACTCAATGAGAGTCTGTCAAGATAATTCTGCCGGGTGATACGGCGGCTGACTATCCGGGCGAAGAACCGGCGAAGGTACGTTGCTGCCAGGTGCATGAGAGAATCGGGCGGGAAGAGATTGGGTGTCTCAGACAATTGGGGCTCGACTCCCGCTGAACAGTCTCACAAATTGAGAACCGTGCGATGCCTCGCGAACGCACATTTCAATCCGTAGTTACAGGTGAAAAGTGCTCGTTTGGGACAATCGGCGTTTGTCTGATTCCTGTTGAGCCGGGCCAAGTTGCGCTCTCTGTCTAACGTGAGGATTTGTTAATGAGCAGCGATCGGGTTTCTCGAATGATCATGAGTGTTGGGCTTGGCATCATGTTGGGCGCCATGCTTGGCGGTTGTCCGAAACCGGCTCTGCCAACAGCAGGTTTCACGGCCAGCCCGCGAACGGGGACCGTGCCCCTGGAGGTAACCTTCTCCGACCAGTCTTCTGCCGGAGGCGCTGAGATCACGGAATGGTCGTGGCAATTGGGAGACGGTCATACAAGCAATGACTCCAACCCTGTTCATATCTATACAGTGCCGGGGACATACACCGTCTCACTCACGGTCACGACGGCCGCCGGAGGGAACACCCGCACGGAAACCGGCTATATCGTCGCATCACCGGCGAACGGACAGGAACTGTTTGTAGAAGTGCCTGACCCGTTGTCCGGCAGTAACCCGGTTTTTCCGCTGAGCTCGGCCAGTGCGCCAGCGCCGGGACAGTCTGTGCCGGATTCGGATTTTGGCCTTTCGCAGACAAGGGTCACGCAGGGGACAAGGATACGGCACGAGTATTCCCGTGTCGATCCGTTCAATCGGAACCAGTCGATGATTCTATTGACGGACCTGGACAATGGCCAATGGCTCGTTTATAGGACGAACACCTTGCCTTACAATACAGCCGCGCAATTGGTGACCACCCCGGAGCTGTCGGAGCCCCGTTGGGATCCCGTCGATTCGGATCTCATCTGGGGGCTCTCCGCAACCGACCACGAATTCCGCCTCTTAAGGATAGACATGAACAACCCCGGGGAAATGGAGGTTGTGAAAGATTTCGCCGCCGATCCGGCAATTCAGCCCATTCTGACCGCGAACCCGGACCTTTACCGGATAACCATGAAGGACGAGGGTGAATCTTCCGCGGACAAACGGTATTGGGCCTTCATTCTTCAGAGCAACGTTGACAATGCCTCCGAAAGTTACCGTGCGAAATACATCTTCACGTGGGACCGGCAAACAGACCAGGTGCCAGGCGTGTACAGTATTCCCCTCAGCGAATCGGACATCGACTGGGTGGGCATGTCTGTAAACGGGAACTGGGTGCTTATCGGCGGCATGGACACGAACACAGGGAACCTTGCCGGGCTCACGATGGCCGACAGAGCCCTCACCCAGTTCCATCGGTTGGACTATTCAACGGCACATGCGGACGTGGCCCTGGACAGCGATGGGAACGAAGTAGTCGTCATGCAGAACGCCAATACCGACTACGTGGACATGATTCCGTTAGAAATGGCTACGAAGCCCATTTTGGAGTCCGGTGGCAGTTATGCCGGAACCAATCGCGTTCCGTTGATTCGTCTTTACTATGCTTCCGAGGAGCCGGACGGGCTGAACAGCGGCGTTCACATCTCCTGCAACACGCCGGGTTACTGTGTAGTTTCCACGACCATCGCTTCAGGCGACCCTGCGCAGAACTGGCTTGACCGGAAGATCGTGTTGGTGAAACTAGACCGCACAAATCCTCGAGTGTTCTACCTCGCCAAAGTCTACGGTTCAGTGGACGATTACTGGGAGGAGACGCACGCCACAATCTCGAATGACGGGACGAAACTGGTCTGGAACACAAATTGGGGGCTCAATCCCGGGCAGGCACAGGTATGGACGATGCAACTGAGCATGCCCGCGGGATGGAGAAGCGTGGTGGGCGACTGAACGGCAAAGAGCAAAAGGAGGGCTTGGAACCCAAAACGCAGCCGGCCAGCACTGCAGACCGGCCGGTCTTGTTCATACCGCGCGTTGGGGCATTATCCAGCGCGGGCTCACTTCCTCAAACAAGAGGGCGCTCCGCGAAACGGGCTGGATATGGAACGGCCCTCATGCCACCGTCGCGCAGGATTCAGGACTCTTCACTACTCCTCAACCCATGCTAGAATCCCCACGACCCAGCCGGTGCCGCCGCGTGTCTTCGTGAACCGGCCGTCCAACAGGGTTGATGCCGCTTCCTCCTCCGTGCTCCCGTAGGCCATGACAACAGGGTGGTTAAGCTCACTTTCAGTGAGCAGGGAGTTTATCCATGACTGACTGATTGACTCCCCCCGATGGTAACTGCCGAAAAACCGCCATCCGCCCCTGTCGTATCCATGGCCCGTACCGTCAGCCCCGCAGACGGTGCGGATCCCGTCCGCCACGTGACCGTTCATCCAGTCGGTTTCGATATTCTTCGGTTCGCCATTCGCCGGGCCGAAAATCCAGTTTATTGACGCGCAGGTTTCCAGGAACAGGTGCCGGAGATTCCCTTTGCCTAACCCGTCGTCACCCTCTTCATGAAGCTTAATCCACTTGTCGTAATCCCTCCGGAAATGGTACGTATGCCGCTTATTCGACGGTGAGTACAGGGGCCCGCCGTGGGTAGAGATCATCGCCACATGGCAGAGTTCCAGGTCATTGTAAAATGCCGGTTCCAGCTTGAGATCGGTGCCGAGCGGTGCCGTGAAGGATGCGCCGTCGCACGTCGTGATAGCGGTGTTTCCCGTCGTCGAACCCACAAAACTATACGAATCCAGGCTCCTGTGCCGAGCGACGTGCACGTCATATTCCCATGACTGGCTTGCCGCGTCCCAGTTTCCCCGCATGCCATTTTTCCGGTCGTGAAGGTACCACCAGAACCAACACCAGTATTTGTACTGGGGCAGCGTGATGTAATATGCGGCGTCACCATTTGAATCGTTCGCGCACCAGGCGATAGGGAAAAAGTCCATATAGTACGGATTGCACTCCGAATAGTATCCGCTCGGGTCGGTGCCGCAAGGGATACTGGCATTCGGATCCAGGAATTCCTCCCCCTCGTAGGAATAGGCCGTTAGCTCAAAGCGCACTTCTTCCGGATCGAAGAACGTTCCCAATTGCATGCCGGCAAAATAGTCATAGACCCCCGGCTCAATCAGCCCGCTCGCCAAAGCTTCGTGGAAGACGCCAACGGTCTCCTCGGCCTCCGAAGTCACGAGGGCCGTTTCCGCCCTGACAACCCCCCCGCCGGGAGCAAAGGAGATGGCTGTTTCAAATGACCGCGGCGCTGCCGAAGTCTCCGCGACGTCGACGACAGGGCGTCCGTCCCGCGAGATGCTGAACGAAGTCTCATAACCACTTACCTTTGCATCCTCGGAAATCGGGGGAATGAACATCACCGTGGTCCGGCCTTCATGGTATTTGACCGCTTCTGCCTTGGCGTTGGTGCCCTTTGAGGCCACCAGTTCGCGGACCGGGACCACCCGCACTTGCGTGTTGCCGGCGTAGTCTATCCCGAGGAGCGACTTGGCCAGCTGCCTTGCCTCCTCGATCTTGCTCTGAGGCACGGGCTCCTCCATCCATTGATCAAGAGTCGGTGCGAGGTCCGTAGAGAACGAGGCCGCAAGATGCGGATACACGTTCTTTGACCGGAATAGCTGGCACCCGGAATCGTCCAAGATATAGACCCAATTCTCGGATGCCACTTCCACGTGGTTGCCCACGAATTTCGTCTCTGTTGCCGTTTCATCTTGGGGGTCGACCAGATTCCGCATTCTGTCGAAGGAATCCGCGGCGAAGTCACGAACCTGCTGTTCTTCCTGGCTCATGCGAGGAGGACATCCCAACACGGCCAGCGAAACAGCAAGTATGGCCAATAGGCATTGCCGAGAAGCATTCATGGTCTCACTCCTCCTGTGTTGGTGGAGCATCTCCCCGCCCTCGCAGACGCACCACTTCCCTCGTTGGTCTTGCCGCCAGTTTTGACAATCCCAAAGGGGCGATATTGGGACGGCAGCCAGCTGAACCGCAAGCAATGAGTCGGGCAGCGATTGCTTCTTTGGACAAGCCTCCCCACTCCTACGCCTAGTCTAGCACATCTTCGTCATTGGGTGGGGATCTTTGGAGAGAACCGTAGCACCCGCGAGAGACCCTGAGAACCGGCGAATTGGGGCCCGGGTGTTCAAGCCCCTCGCCCTCCGCCGTTTCTGTCAGGACTCGTTAGGAATGGCCTGGCTGTGGCTGAGCGAGTTGTCCACGGGCGGCGGGAAGGGCGGGGGGAAACGCCGGAAACCGCTGGAGCGCAAGAAGGCTAATCCCGCGCCGACACGAAGAGAATCACGCTCGCCGTGGCCTGCGTGTAGCACTGGGAGATCCCGGCTACCGAACCTTATCCAGTCTCCAGACGTCGTTTATGGGCGTGCTGCCAGGGTGGCTTCCTGCGACCATCCACAGATGGTTGTCGAAGACAAACACGCTTCCTGCATGGCGCGTGGGCCAAGGCGTGTTCGGCAACTCGGTCCAATGTGCGCCATCCGGCGAATACCAGACATCGTTGCGGTTCATTTCGGGCGTGTCAAAGTTGGCCCCTGCCATCAGCCACATCTTGTTGTCGAACACGGCCACGCTGTGATATTGCCTGGGCGCCCACGGGGCATCCGCGTCCTTTCGCCACTCCACGCCGTCGGCGGAACTCCAGACTTCGTTGTAGAAAAGGCGGTTCGGATGTGCGGGCGTATCGTAAGTGCCGCCGCCGAGCAGCCACATGCGCCCCTCGAACACAACCGATCCCTGGATCATCCCCCGCGGCGACCAGGGAGCGTGTTCCGTCACGCGTGTCCAGTTCGCGCCGTCGGAGGAATTCCACACGTCGTTGTAGAACGCTTCCGGAACGCCGGGCACGAACTGGGGCAACGTCTGGCCTCCCATGACCCAAATCTTACCGTCGTGAACCATCGTGACCTGCATGTTCCGCTGCCCCCAAGGCGCGCTTGAGGTAACTTGCGTCCAATGCACGCCATCGCTCGAATTCCAGATGTCGGGCTGGTAGTGTTTCAAAAGCGGGTCGCCTCCCACGATCCACATCTTGTCGTTGAAGACCGCGTATCCGCCGCAATGGCGTCCATCCCAAACCGTGGGTGTATTGGGGGTGTTGGGCCTCACTTGGGTCCAGTCCAAGCCGTTGATGGAGTTCCACACGTCGTTGTAGCCAACATGGCCCGGACCGCCTTGCGGCGGGTCGGACCAACCTCCGAGCACCCACATCTTGCCGTTGTAGGTTACGGCCCCCGCGCCGTCGCGCTTGGAAAAGGCCGCCGCATTCGTCACTTGGGTCCATTTGTACTCCGCCGCCGCGGCCGGCAGAGAAAGCAGCCAGAATACGGCCATCGTTAAGCTCGGTAAGGTGACTCGCATCATCGCAGCTCCAGAGGGATAAGGGAGAAACTGACCCGGCATTCCCCATATGGACGCGCCTGTAACCGCCACGCGTTCTTCTTCGGCCAGTGTAGTCGCGTTTCCTGATGTGGTCAATGCTCTTTCTGCTGTCACCTTCCCTCTTTTGAATCTTTGACGGCTTGGCCTGCCCACAGGCAGTATAGCGGTTCCGGCGCAACCGCCGGCGTGTTCGATTTGCCGCCGGTGTTCTCCTGTGGCGTGGCATAGACCGGCACAGCGTAACGGGCGCGCATAGTGCAATGAATGAGGAGCGAACCAATGGACGTGGCCAGACAATGTCTGACGTGGGCGGTTGTGGCGTGTTGTCTGAGTTGGGCATGGGATGGCGTGCCAGGTGACCCGGCCACTCCCGCCGTCCCCCGGACGGCCGAACTGCTGCGCGCCGGCAGCGACCCCGTGCGGGTTGTGTGTCTCGGCGACAGCGTCACGGGAGTCTACTACCATACCGGCGGCCGGCGTGCCTATCCTGAGATGGTGCAGGTCGCGCTGACGCGCCTGTACCCGAACGCGCCCGTCGAGGTTTTCAATGCCGGCATCAGCGGCAACACTACCGTCGACGGACTCAATCGCCTGGATTCGGATGTGCTCGCCCACAAGCCGCACTTTGTGACAGTGATGTTCGGGCTGAACGACATGACGCGCGTACCGCTGGAGGAATTCGAGGCGAACCTCGCCGCCATCATTCGGAGGTGTCGCGAGGCGGGCGCAGAAGTGATGCTGTGCACTCCCAATTCGGTCTTTGAGACGCCGGAAAGACCCATCGCGAAGCTGACGGAGTACGTTGACGGCGTACGCCGCACGTGCGAACAGGAGCATACGCCGCTCGTCGACTGTTATGCCGCCTATGAAGCGGTTCGGTCCGAGGACCCGTTCAAATGGCTCATGCTGATGAGCGACGAGATTCACCCCAACATGGCGGGACACAAGCTCTTGGCCGAAATGATCGCGGAGGCCGTCTCGGGCGAGCCGGTCTCGCTTGAACGCGAAGGGCCGCCACAGCCGGCGCTTCCCAAGACCTTGGCGCTCCTGAAAGAAGGCAAGCCCGTCCGCGTATATGCCATGCCGCCGTACGACAGCCTGGCGCCTTCGGCGTTGAAGTCCATCGTGCCTGACGCGCAAGCGGAGGTTACGTCATGGCCCGTGGCAGGCCTGACATTGCCGCAGCTCGAAGAGAGCGCGAAGAACGTGCGCGACCTGAAACCGGACCTTGTAATCGTCGCCGTGCCGATTGACGCAACGGCTGATTCGAAAGAGCAGGCTATACAGTCGTACAAGTGGGTGCTCAACTACGCGCTGAGTTTCGCGCATCAGGAATGGGACTGTCTGGCCGTCGCGCCTTCGGTGACTACCCCGGTTGTCGGTGCCAATATGCAGGAACAGGATCGTCTGGCCAGGGCGCTGATCGGGGCGCAAGATATCGGGATGGTGGAACGGAAAGCGGGAGACTCGCGAGCCCCCGAAGAGATCTTTGCCGAGTGGTTGCGCGAACAGATCACAGGCGCGCCGGACAACGTCATCCCCGTGGGAGACAGAACACAGCTCTTTATTGATTCCCGCTTCATCGCCGAATCGAACAACATAACGCTGTGCATGAACCCGCCTGTCAAGGCGGGACCCGTGATCCTGCCGGACAAACCATGGGAATCGGGCGAGATCGGTTTCTGCGTGAGCGTGGTTCAGCACGAAGGCGAATATAAGATGTGGTATCTCGCCCGGGATAAAACCGGCGGATTCTGCCAGTGTTTCGCACGGAGCCGGGATGGGCGAACCTGGGAAAAGCCCGAGTTGGGCTTAATCGAATATCAAGGGGCGAAAAACAACAACATCGTTTTGACGGGGGCCGTCGAGACGACCGTGTTTCTGGATCCCGCGGCGCCTCCGGAGCAGGGTTTCAAGGCGGTCTCCGCGATGTACTGGCCGGACCCGCAGAAGGCTGGCTTATACATTTGGACCTCGCCGGACGGCCTGAATTGGGCGCAACCGCCTACCCGGGCGTTCCCGCTGCTTCCAGACACCGCCAACCAGGCCTTCTACGACACGCGACTGAAGAAATACGTCGCCAACATCCGGGTATGGGACCCGTTACGCAAGGTTGGCCGTGTCGAGATGAACAACATCCTCGAACCGTGGCCGTTCACTCCGCTGGAGAAACCCTACTACATATGGGGCGCGGACAAGATTCCCGTTCCGAGCCGCGAGGTCCCGATTGTGTTCAGCTATGACGAGAAGGACCCTCCTCAATCCGACCACTACAATGCCGCCTGCATTCAATATGCCTGGGCGGACGACGCGTATTTCATGTTTCCATCCCTCTACCGCCATTTTCCGGAACCGCCGGCAGGAAAGTGGGGCAACGACGGGTATCTCGATATTCAGATGGCCGTGAGCCGGGACGGCGTGAACTGGACCCGGCCTTCACGCGAGCCGTACGTACCGTTGGGGCTGGACGGCTCGCTTGATTCCGCACAGCTGTACATGGCGATAGGGGCCGTCAGAAATGGAGACTCTTTGTATCAGTATTATGGCGGATACAAGAGTACCCACGGCCAGCCGAATGTCGAAGGTGGAGGGTCTATTCAGCGGCTCGAACAACGTTTGGACGGGTTCATGTACGTCACTGCGCCGCTCGAAGGCGGCACACTCACTACTCCGACAATCACGTTCTCCGGACGCCGCTTGTTGTTGAACATCGACGGAAGCGCCGCGGGAACCGGCAAGGTCGCATTACTTGATGCCGGCGGCAAGGAAATCCCCGGATTCACTCTCGCGGAGTGCGACGAGTTCGGTGGAAACTCGTTGTCGCGGGAGGTCACGTGGAAAGGCAACAGCGACGTGAGTGCATGGGCTGGCAAACCTGTTCGGCTCATGTTCGCTTTGAAGGCAATGAGACTCTTTTCATTCCGGTTTGCCGCGTAGTCCCCGGGAAAGTGCCGTAAGTATGCGGACTTCTCTCTTCCACGCTCTGGCGTTGGCTTCGGGAGTCAGCACCCCAGAAGCGGGCCTTCAATGCGCCACGCAAGCGAATCGGCCGTCCTTGAGGTCACGAAGAGAGCCCCGGGTTCGTGATGCACATGGCCGTGTAGAATCGGGCGTGGGATATGACTGTATTCACACTGCGTTCACCAATCCCGGCTCACGCATTTCTGAGGTGACAGTTGGCAGCATTCTGCTTTTGACCCCGCACCGCGGGCTGCCGCCTCGGATCATTCTTCTCTCTGCAACCATCTCAAGTATAATGCGGAAGAGGCTTCTTGCCAGTCCGTGGAGGCGATGTCATGTCACTGAACCATTCGGTTGGCTCTTTGTCTTTTCTTACGCTTGGCGTGCTGTCCGCGTTGTCCACTCCAGCCCACGCGCAGACCGGCCCTATTTACTTGTCTGGCGCCGGAGAAGTTCGGGCCATTTTTGAACGCTCGCCCAACGGCTATCTCTGGACGGCCTACGAGGACATGACCTCGGGGACACGGTGGACCATCGGCGGGCCCCGGTTCAGCCTGCAGACGCCCGACGGAAGACGGACCGACCTTGCCGGCGCGACATCCATCGCCCTCGAACGAAATGACGCGGGCGGCGTTGCGCAAGTGGTCCTCGACGCAGCCTTTCCGAATCCTCTCGTCCAAGTGCGGCAGACCTATTCGTTTTGTGCCGACGGCCGCACCCTGCGAATTCAGACTGCCCTCCGCGCGACGGACATGCCGGTTACGAGCCAACGCGCCGGATTGCTCGAAGTGCGGGTTGAGGGCCAGCCATTCCAGCTCACAGGTCCGTCGCACGTATCCTGCCCTGTCTTCGGGGACGGGCTCTTCGCCGGAATCGAGCATCCGTCCGCGTGGTGTCAGGCAGACGGCGACACGCTGTACCTGGCGCAACATTCGTACGTGGAAGCCAAGGCTGAATGGGTAAACCTGCCGCCGGCCGTATTCGGTGCGGCTTCCACCGAAGATCTGGCCGTTTACGGACAGAAGGAAGGTCTTCGCCGCTCATTTCTGCGGTACTTGGACACGGTCCGGGTGAAACCGGCCGACATGCACGTCCATTACAACGACTGGTGGACCGCGCCGGTGCCTTCTTCCGAGGAATTTGTGCTGGGCAACATCGCGGCGCTCAAACGGGACCTCTTCGACGACACAGGCTTTTTCTTTGATTCCTACGCCATGGACATGGGCTGGTCCGACCCGCAGTCGGTCTGGCAGATTGACGCGAAGCGTTTCCCGGACGGTTTCTCCAAGATCCGGGAGGCGCTTGCCGCGGTTCACGCCCGCCCCGGGCTCTGGGTTTCGCCCAGCAGCCTCTATCCTCCCGCGCTCGACAACAACTGGCTGCAGTCCGCCGGCTATGAGGTCACCCCGCACAAAGTCCTGGGCCTCAACGCGTGCTTGACCGTCGGCGGCAAGTACCAGAGCGCGTTCAAGGAGGCTGTCTTGAAGCACGCCGAATCCGTCAACCTGGCCCATGTCAAGTTCGACGGGTTCGTCCCCCAGTGCGAAGTCGAGAGTCATGGACATCATCCTGGGCCGGAGTCGTGGCTGCCCATCGCGGAGGGTCTGATGGACGTGTTCGACGCCCTCCGTGCCCGCGACCCGAATATCGCCTTGGAGCCGACCTGTTTCGGATACCGTCCCAGCCCGTGGTGGCTCATGCACGTTCCGTTTATCATCGGCCCGTTCGGCGACGACAGCCCGGGCGGCCGGTGCCCCTGTCCCGAATGGATCGAGTCGATGACCACTGCCCGCGATATCGAGAACCTTACGGGCCGCGACGCTTTTCTTATGCCCAGTTCCGCGTTGCAGTGTTTCGACATCATCGTGCAATGTCCGGGCCCGTTTCAGAACCATGCCGTAATGGCCATCGGCCGCGGGCGCTGGTTCATCTCGTGCTACATCAACCCGAAGTTCATGGAACCCGACGAGTGGCAGTTTTTTGCGCAGCTCATCGCCTGGGCCCGGCACAATCGCGAGTTCCTCCAGGAGCCGATGCCCATCGGCGGCGACCCGGCTAAGCGTGAGCCGTACGGGTATGCCTTTCTCGGCCCCGAACGCCGGCTCCTCTGCCTGCGCAACCCCTGGATTGAAGAGGCATCGTTCACGCTGCCTGAGACGTTGCGGAACGCGCCCCTCTCGCCCATGACCGAATTCCGCACGCTGTACCCGCGCCGGGAAGTCCTCTCCCGCATCCCAAAGGGCGCCCCGTTGCCGGATGTGCATCTCGGACCCTACGAAACCGTGTTCGTGGAACAAGTCCCCAAAGACGGGCAATCCGAGCGTTTGAGCGGCCGCACCTCTCCAGAACCGCAAGTCGAGATGCAACCCGCACAGCCGCCCGCCGTAGAGCGGCTCGTGTTTGAAGACGAGCCTGCCGCCTACGGGCCTTCCTGGACCTCTCCGGACGGGGATGCGAAAGAGGTGTTCTCGTTCCAGGCCTCGGGCACCCTCACTCTGACGGGCATCGCCTCCGCCGAATTGTGTGTGCTTTGCGAAGGCCCGCCCGAGGTAGCGTTGACCACTTGTTCCGTAAGTCTGGACGGCGCCGCCACGCCCGTCAACGTCTCCGCTTCCGCGGGCGCTTTCTCGGCGGCGGGAAAGCCCGCGAACGAGGACTGGGCCTGGTTCACCGCGCCTGTGCCCGAAGGGCAGCACACGCTCGCCGTGCGCTTGAATCTCACGGCGCCGGTATCCACCGTTGCCCTGTATGTCCGCGGCGCCGCCCTGGCGGAGGCTTCCGAGCCTCCCTTCGACTCCGGCGCCGCCTTCCCCCTGTACCGGCCTGAGCAGAGAACGTGGTCCCGCACACTCATTGCCCCGGCGGCCTGCAATGCCGATACCGCCGCCGTGAAGCGGAGCCCACGGCAGATCACCAGGATTGACGGCGTCTATCTCGACACGTTGAAATGGTCCGAAGCGACGGCTGGCTGGGGCGAAGTCCGCCTGAACCGCAGCGTCATGGACAAACCCATGACCATCGCCGGGCGCCGCTACTTTCGCGGCATCGGCACCCACGCCAACAGCAGGATCGACTACGATATCCCCACCGGCTTCGGCGCGTTCGCGGCGACCATCGGCTACGACCAGGAGGTCCGAGGCGGCTCCGTCGTTTGCGTCGTGAAAGGCGACGATAAGGAACTGTTCCGGAGCCCTGTCGTCAAGCACGACACCGGCCCCATCGAGGTCCGCGTGGCGTTGGACGGCGTATCCAAGCTTACCCTGCTCACCGAAGACGCTGGTGACGGCATCGCCGCCGACCACGCCGACTGGGCCGACGCCCGCCTCTTGAAGTAGCGCACGAAGACCGGAACCATCCAAGGGAGCGCAACGGGGGCTGCGCTGGCGTTGCGGTCCGGCCGTGTGGTCCTCGGTGGTTGAGACCGCTGTCCATCGCCCAAATCGGCGGATAACACGACCATTGGGGAAACTCACACAGAGGCACAAAAGACGCGGAGGATATGGAGCGTTCGCCGAAGCGAAATCTGCTCAATGTCTCCGCTTATGATGCGGGAAATGCCGTCCCTCATCAAAGCGTCGCCGAAGTTCAGTA
>Ga0208196_1003775_pt1 | contig 12420 bp, 9 predicted proteins | sample AD_JPNNA7_MetaG_FD_184443 | JGI IMG/M metagenome (GOLD analysis project Ga0208196, IMG submission 184443) | Active sludge microbial communities of municipal wastewater-treating anaerobic digesters from Japan - AD_JPNNA7_MetaG (SPAdes) (version 2) | ecosystem: Engineered > Bioreactor > Anaerobic >...
AGGCGCAGATTTTCAACTAAGCTTTGCTGGATATAACGTGCTAAATCGAGGCTGGCTGGCGCAAAATCGGCGTCGCCGTGATACCAGGTCGAAGCATAATTGGTTTGAGGATTGGTTGCGGCATTGTGATGCAAAGAAATAAAAATATCAGCCTGATTGAAATTCGCCATCTCAGTTCGTTTTTTTAAGTCAATTTCATAGTCACCATCACGGGTTAAAATTACCGTTGCGCCGGACTTTTCTAAGAATTCTTTGAGATATAAAGCCACTCTTAAATTTATCTCGGCTTCGCGCAACCCGGTTGGTCCGCGCTTATAATTCTGAATATGATTATCACCGCCATGCCCTGGATCGAGGCAAATTTTCAAGCCCCCAATGTATTGAGCCTGGGGCGGAATGGTATAGTCCGGTTTAGGAATGCGATGCCAGTCGGTCGGACCGCGTTGACGTCCATAAAATCCGCACGACTGAAATAAAAGGAAGCCGGTAAGGCAGTATAGTAAGAGTTTTTTCATCAACAAATCGCTTTTTTTCAGAAAACTTACAAAAATTAGACATGAAAACAACCAAAGGCAACGGTGGAAAAAATTTTTAACTACAAGGCACGAAAAATAAAGCTAAGATTGAAAAATTAGGACACTATGTTTCAGATTACTGATTAAAAATAGTCCCCGAATTCTCCAGCGGTGTCTCTTCCGGAACGTCCGGGCTGGTCTTGGCCTCAGCCACGACCGAGCCTATTTTACAAACGCCATCTTATTCGTTTTGTTATAACTACCGGCACTAATCCTAAGAAAATACATCCCGGACGGAACTATCCTGCCCTGACTATTTCTACCATCCCATTCTACATTATAATAACCAGCTGGTTGATTACCTTTGACCAGTGTGGTGACCTTCTCGCCTATCATATTATAGACTGTCAACTCAACGTAAACATCTTCGGCTAAATCATAAGAAATCGTCGTCACCGGATTAAACGGGTTGGGATAATTCGAGTGTAAGCAAAACTCCTTCGGACCAAGTACTGTGGCAGATATCGGTCCGTGAAATTCAGTTTTTCCATTGTAATCAATATCTTCCAGTTTATACCAGTAGGTAATGCCATTCTTTACATCTTGATCAACATAACTATACTCATGCTTTTCCGAACTGCTTCCAGCACCCGCAATTAATTCAGCATTCAACATTAAAAATTCATCATTGGACTTTGTGCTGCGGTAGATATTGAAGCCCAGGTTTTCGATTTCACTTTCGGTAAGCCACTTGAGGGTGATAATTCCATTCCCAGGCGTAGCAGTGAATAAGCTGAGTTCGACTGGCAGTGAATTGTCCTCGACATCTTCATTCATCGCATACCCATCATAACTGCCGCCGGTATATTGGGCAAATACCAAAACCGGCAGTATGATAACGCTAACTAATAGTAATGCTTTCTTTTTCCCCGACATGTATCGGGATTTCGCTTTGCCCAACATTTTGACTCCTTGTTTTTTTATAAATATTTTTTTACAAATATAAAAACTGAAAGCTGAAATCCGAAAGCTGAAAATATCATTAATCATTATTCTGAGTTCCTTTGACAATTGCAAAAAGAATCCTGATGATTTCTTCTGTTTCGTTTATAATTGGATTTAGTTTATCAAAATCAACCATTTTTCTAAATCTTAGTATTTTCATCCAATAGCGAGACTCCTTTGACTCACGTTTGGCAATATTAACACAACTTGTGAACTCTTTTCTGCTATAAGCCGCATCTGCTTCTTCTAAATTTGCGCCTACAGATGTTGAAGATTTAACTAATTGGTATTGAATATTCTTACCAATCGTTGTATTCGGAATTATTTCAACCAGGTCTAAAACAGCATTTACCCAGGTAAATACTCTATCCAATAATTCCTCATTCTTAAATCTTCCCATCTAAACTTCCTTTCCTAATTTCAGCTTTCCTATTTTTCAGCTTTCATCTTTCAGCTTTCCTAATTTCAGCTTTCCTAATTTCAGCTTTCCTAATTTCAGCTTTTTTCTTTACTGAGTCCTCGAAAGCCGAAACCCGTCATACTGGCGTCGGTAAGCGTACGGGGCAGCCGCGCTGTAGCGGTCCGACACACACAAGCCCGCCGCACCACCGCTCCAATCACCGCCGCGAAAAGAACTCCCGAAAGCAGTATTTCCGCTCGTTACCGTTGGCGAGGGCCAGTTTGTAACATCTGCAAAACCGTTTGTAGTAAGTACGCCGTCTCCGTGCCGTCCATCAAAGGAACTTACACCTGTCTCAATCCAGGTGCTACCATTGGAACAATACTTTGCCACAGTAATATAACGCTCCCAGAGGTTGCCGCTCAGTTCCATTACACCGTAATAGGAAGCGCCGGATTGTTGACGACTAGAACTACCCGTAGCAAAAATCCCGCAACGCAAAGGTCCTTTTCCTTTGTCTCCACCAGTAAATGTCTGACCACTGTAACAGCAATTTGCGCCGGGATTGGTTATGATCTCTGTGCCATTCTCAGTTCCGCTTATGGTGGTCGCAGCAGTAATAGTAGTATTACCCCAGGCATATTCAATTCCTGCGGTTTCTGGGCCGCGGCATATCTTTTCATATTCTAATTCAGTCATCGGTCTTAGTCCTGCCCAGTCTGCATAAGCCAGTCCGTCTGCCCAAGAGATCCAATTGCAGGCACGGTCTGGGCGGGATGCAGAATAACTTCCATAACTGCCGGATATGGTGTGTCGGTAACTTCCATTTGCATTTGGGTAACGGTTATCATCCTGAGCATCTGTAAGTAAGGAGAGGAAGTCAGCATACTGCCCCTGTGAGATTTCGTATTTCATACAGTAGATTGCTTTGAAACCTTTGGGATAGTTTACACCGAGTGCTGCATTATAACCAGCAATTCCATCACTAGTTCCGGCACCGCAATAGGTATCTTTCATAATCCAGGTTATTGTATTTTCGCCTATGGCATCTTCGCTGCTGATGGTATTACCGCTGTTAAATTCGGCGTAAAAATTACCGCTTTCACCGTTAAACAGGTGAAATTCGCCTTGCGGGATATACACCATCTCAATAGCAAAGACCTTAACATCAACGATAGCACCATCTTCAATGCCGTCAGTACCGTAATTCCAGCGGAGTTTGGCATTGTCCCAGTCCACACTGGCAGCATTTCCCTCAGTTGTCTTATTGTCCGCAGAACGATAAATGAATACCCCAGTTTGTGAGTTATCAGAAGTTGGGTTTTCTACTACTGAACCGGTTGGTGCTGTATGTCCAGATGTATTCAAGGTGCAATGCTTCCATCCAACATCAGGGTCATCACCTACAATATTATATTTGGCGAATACCCATGCTGCATCCCAATTATTAGGCGCAGCCACACCATCCAGTCGCCAGGAGTTCTCCCACGAGATGTCGAATTCGATGTGGGTGTAGTCATCGGTGGTATTCTGTTCAGTGAGAGATACATTTTCTAATACCACATGGTTTGCCCATAGGGGCATTGTCATCGCCAGTGCTATGAGCACGGCGGAAACTGTAATAATAGTAGACTTTTTCATCTTTTCCTCCATGTTTTGTTATTGAATATTTTTGGAGTGCACCGACCGTGTCGGTGCATGCATCAACACGGTTGATGCACTCCATAATACATTCCTTTGCCCTCTGCTCTATGCTCTTCGCTCTTTGCTATTCTCCAATCTTCAATCTTAAATCTTTTGCCACGAATGCACACCTTAAAAAATCCCCTCATTTTAATTAAATTTACCCCCCCTATTGAAAAAGTCAAGCTTTTTTTTAAATATCTAAAGTCAGCCACAAAGACACGAAGACACCAAGATTATTAAATATTTCATTATTGAAGATTGAATATTTTTTCTGCCCACGAAAGACACGAACACTTATTTTCAATTTTTTCAATCTTCAATCTTCAATTCTCCAATCTTCAATTGTGCCTTGGTGCCTTAGTGGCTGAACTGTTACTTTTACCTGATAAACACCATCTTGTTCGTTTTATTATAACTACCGGCACTAATCTTTAGAAAATACATCCCGGAAGGAACTATCCTGCCCTGACTATTTCTGCCATCCCATTCTACATTATAATAACCAGCTGGTTGATTACCTTTGACCAGTGTGGTGACCTTCTCGCCTATCATATTATAGACTGTCAACTCAACGTAAACATCTTCGGCTAAATCATAGGAAATCGTCGTCACCGGATTAAACGGGTTGGGATAATTCGAGTGTAAGCAAAACTCCTTCGGACCAAGTACTGTGGCAGATATCGGTCCGTGAAATTCAGTTTTTCCATTGTAATCAATATCTTCCAGTTTATACCAGTAGGTAATGCCATTCTTTACATCTTGATCAACATAACTATACTCATGCTTTTCTGAACTGCTTCCCGCTCCCGCAATTAATTCAGCATTCAACATTGCAAATTCACCATTCTCATTAGTACTACGGTAGATATTGAAGCCCAGGTTTTCGATTTCACTCTCAGTAAGCCACTTGAGGGTGATAATTCCATTCCCAGGCGTAGCAGTAAAGGAAGTAAGAGTAACCGGTAAGGAATTGTCGCTATTTATAGATCCAAGGGCGTACTCCGTTCCAGTCTGATTGGTTAAAGTAAGCGTATTGTCACTTTGATTTAATTCTGCATCCGCATCTTCCCAGGAATCATCAGCAAGGTTATCTCTTATTGCCAGTCTAAGATCTCCTTCAACGGCTATTCCAGGATGACCATTATAATTGTAGGTAAAAGTATAACTTGGATTTGTGCCGGTAATGAATACTCCCCAGTTTCGCAGAGGATCCATTACCCAACTTTCGCCCGGTTTAGTGGAACCTTCCCGCATGGAATTGGTATCTACGCGATAAACCTGTATTCCGCTAATCGTGCCGCCATCGCCGGTTACTGTGAGATTGTCTCCATCGCTATGAGTGAGATTTACTGAAAAATCTGCCGGATTGGTTCCTTCATAATCAAAAGCACTTTCATCCCCAATGGCTGCACCTGACCATACCCACGATGGTGAATTGGTAAGCATCCCATGGTTGTTATTCGATGTTGCATCATTGGCGGTTGTTCCGCTTCCTTCGTCCAAACGCCAATAACCAATTAATCCGCTTTCACTGCCAGTAAGTTTCTTACACATATTTGCCCGAATTTCTTCTTCCGTGCGGGCTACATTCCAAATCCTAATCTCATCAATTGTGCCATTGAATAAGCTCCCAATCATTAAGTTGTTGGAATTTGAATTGATGTTTCCTGTTAAGTCTGAGCTTGTGGTTAAATTACCGTTTATGAATAATTTCTGTTGTGAGCCATCATACGTTTGAGCAATGTGATTCCATCCTGAAGAAATTTCCCCTGAAATGGTCTGATTGTTTATGGAGACAAAGGCAGTTGTTGTATTTGCACCAATTCCATAAGCTCCTGCCTTTGAAATTCCTGGTGCGGTTTCATTTCCAACGGTTGCGACAGGCTCAGACGAAGCGTATTTACGGACGAAGAAATAATCGAAATCGGCATTAAAGCTTCCCCCTCCGTCCCATGATTTTCCGCCCAATCCCCAATAGGATGGAATTGAGGGGAGCGTGTACGAGCCACAGTTATTCCAAGTTATTCCGTCATTACTCCAGTCGTAATATAGTTTAGATGCATCCTTTCTGAATCTTGTACAATGAATCGCCTGCCCCGTAGTACATTGCGAACCTCGATAGCCGTCAGCTTCAAATTTTACTGTAGTTGCCGACTCACATGAGCCAAAATAGCCTTTGTTATAGGATCCTGCGTCAAAACTTCTTATATAAGCAAGCAAGGAGTGGCGATACCTATTATCTATACCGGTTGCATCTTCTTTTGTTTGAGTAACAAAATTGGTATTTGGGTTTGGATGAGTCCAATATACAAAAGGAGCTTTCGCCACCGCTGACCAGGAATCCGAATCTTCATTTACTTTTATTCTCAACCAGCCCGGTCTTTCAGTTAGTGAATAGCCATCGTCTCCTCCAGGGTTCCAAAAAGTCCATCCTGTCTTCAAACTTGTCTCTTCAAAATCATCAAAAAACTCAAAGGTATTATCTCCATTGCTCTCCGAACTCGCAGAATAATTTCCGTAGTACATAAATATGTTAGTTGTTCCTGCAGTGGGCACTTTTACCCAGATTATTGAAGTTCCGGAAGTATTCCAGTTTTCTATCCAGTAACTTAATTCTGTACCACTTCCGTCATAAAAACGGATATCGCTCCCATCACTTTTGGTGTGAGCATAATTAAAGTTGGAAGTGGTTAATTCGACTTTCACTTGATAATCAGCTACCGGAGTAGCAGGATTTAAAGTAACAGGAACCTGATAGTCCCAATTTTCTCCTGTAGGCTTCATCCAGGCTTCCAATGTCAAGGCATTGGTTACATTTAAACTAGGTGAGTTAGGGACAGAAACATACTGATACGTCCCATTAAAATTCAATGCTTTACCCGCTCCCTGAGCCAATAGGTGATGCGGCAAAGCCATCATTATATATACCATCATAAAGAAATTTAGAATGATCACTTTCTTATTCATTTTTTTCCTCTCATTTCTTATTTTAAGTATACTCTAACTTATTTTTATCCATTAAATAGTAATTAAACTTAATACTCTAATCTTCATAAGTAATATTAACAATTTTCAATTGAAAATATCAAGGATTTTTAGAATGCTGTTGAGGCTGAAAATGAGAGATGATGAGAAAGGGAGAAACCGGCTTGTTAAATTTTGTGTTGAATTTTTGGGAGCCTTGATAAATTGAATCGTCGTAAAATTGTTAAGTTAAGAAAAAGAAAAGTGAATTTGCACTTACCTTATAAATTGTATTTGAAATTAGAATTAATTGAATAAATTACGTTCAATTTTAAAATTGATTGACGGATGGTTTTTAACCAAAAATATTAATTAGTAATGGGAACACAACAAATCCTGCTGATAGTCTTGAGCTCATTTGTTGTTGGTATCGCTGTTATTATCGGTATAACAATGTTTCATAATCAAGCAATAAATACTAACCGACAGGCGGTAATATCTGACTTAAATAATTTTGCGGCTCAAGCCGTTGCCTATTATAAATTGACGGAAAGTATGGGCGGTGGTGGAAATGGTTCACCGGGATTTGTAGAAGGAGATAATCCATCAACCATTCTTCTTTCATATTTAGGTTTTGATCAGGAGGGTTCCGGTGAAATTGCTTACAAACACACCAATGATGCTGGTACCTATAGTATAACAAGCCAGACGGCTCATACATTGACCATTAATGGGGTTGGAAAAGAAAAGGTTGGTGCAAGTGATAATGTTGAAGTGAACTTGTCAATTAATATGCAGGAAGACCCGAGTCAGCAAATTACCATAGATGTAGCTCACTAATTTTATTTCGATGTCTTACTTTTTGGGTATTGGAGATTAGTGTTCAAACCTCCGAACTTAATGTGCGTTTTATCGCTACTTTATTTACAACTTTGTCTTTCATTTCAACCTTAACTTTTACCTCATTTCTTTTAACCGGCGAATCAATATTTTTATCGGTAAAATCCAATGTCCCTAAACTTTAAAATGTCTTGGTGTCTTTGTGCCTTCGTGGTTAGAGAAATTTCTTAGGATCGAGCGGTTCCGCCATAATTGTCTTCTCGAATTTGACGGTTACCGCGCCGGGTGCCGAGTGCCGTGGTTTGGTAACGTACTTACATTGCGTATAGATTACCGGCACAACCGCTGAATGTTTGGCTTTGCTATGAAAAGCCGCCAGCCCGGCGGCTTTTTCCAGAATAGGACGCGGCAAGCTCGCCACCTTGCCGGGATTACGAACAATTATATGCGATCCACTCGTGCCCTGAGCATGAAGCCAGAAGTCGTTCGGTCGAGCGAATTTCTGGAGAAGTTCGTCGTTATCACGGGCGCTCTTGCCGATTAAAATTTCCCAGCCGTCCAAATTGATATTAATAAAGGGCTGATGGATATTTTCAATCGAGCTTTGCGGCTGAGCCGGCAAATGAGTGGACAAAGTTCGGAGAGTTTTGAATTCGTCAGCCTCGGCGATTTGTTTTTGGGTATTTTCCAGCCGCTGAATTAACTGTTCCGCTTCGGCAATTTTTTGAATCAATTCAGCCCTTGCTTTTTCGATTTGACGTGATTTGGCGTAATACCGTTCGGCATTTTGAATCGGATTGAGTTTTGGTTCAAGCGGAATGGTAATCTGGCGGGCTTCATCGGTTAATTGAGGCAAGGTTACCGAATTGCTATGATGCGGTATGGTGGACGCCGTCGCCATAAGGGTATCAGCCCATTCCCGATAATTATCCGCCGTCGGTAGAGCCGCCAGTTCGCTTTGTTGTTTGATCAATTTTCTCCGGGTAGTGCTCAGCAGAAACTCGGTTTGTCTCAACAAGGTTTTTTTCTTTTCTTTCAAGCGATAGAGGTTCAGGTAATCCTGAATAAATTGGTTTTGAGCGGCGATAACTGAGTCGTACTCGGCGAATTCGCGATTTGAAAGCGATTGCAGTTCGATTAAACTAAAAATTGGCGGCTCGCCGCTATAAATCCGTGGCAAAGAAGTTACAATTTCGTCTGATAATTCGGCTATAGTTTTAGCGAGTCTTTCAACCTGTTCGTCCGTTAAATTGATAATTGAATACTGCGGCGCCAGATTAGTTCGATAGCAAATTTCGGTCACGAGAATTTTCGGTAAAATCGGTTGAAATGATTTGGTGAAAAAAGTCATCAGTGACTGATCGGAATGCTGACGCAATGAACTGGTAAAATCGGCATAATCGGGAAAAAGGCGATTGGCAGGTCGGAAATTGCTCAACTCAAAGTTTACCAGCTTTTTTGCTTTTTTAAATGAATCCCGAATCACGCCGGATGAATCGAGAAGATATACATTTCCATTGATTCCATAGAGATGGAATAGAAGGTAGGCGATCCCACTATTTAAAGTAATTAAAACCTGGCGGTCGTTTTCACGGCAAACCAAATCGGTAATTGCTTTTGCGGTTACGTCACGAAGCAGATTGACCTTGTGTTTTGGTTGCGGCAAAGTCCTTTCTAAAGTAAAAAATGGTAGGGGCGCTTGAACGCTAAAATGCAGGCAGTGCCATTCTCCCGCCATTTCCAACGGAATATGCAAATGATCCTTTTGATAGGTAAAGGGCATTCCGCAAATTGCACCGCCGATCAATTGTTGGTATTCGCGTGCCAATCTTTCAATATGTAGCCAACTGTTAAACATATTGAAAAGTAGAACTAAAAGAGCATTTATCAAAGCACCAAGCGGATGTTGTTTGGTTGGCAACCGGTTACAGCTATATAGTTCGTGAGGCGCTGATAAATTCCACTTGGTTTCTTCATAAATAAAAATAGGTTGCAATTTAATATAAAATAAAGATTAAATGGCGATTTTAAATTTGACAGTTTGGACTGGATTAACTAATTTTACCATTGATTTGATAGGAGATTTGCAATTGGAAAGTATGACAGGTTATAGTAGAACGGAGTACCGTAGCGGCGGTCAATTAATCAGCGTTGAGATTTACTCCGAAAATAACCGCTTTCTAGACCTGACTTTCAATCTTCCCGAACCGCTCGAACCATACACTGAGGAGTTGAAGCGCTTGGTAGCTGGCGATCTGCGGCGCGGTCGAGTCCGCATCACTATCGCAATTACCGGTTCAGAAAAAACCCCCGAGGTGCAATTAAATACTGCTTTTTTGACCAAATATTACCGAGCGCTATGTGATTTAGCACGCGAATTGCAAATCGAAGAGCCGGTTACTCTTCAAAATTTGCTTACCTATCCGGAAATTTTTATAACCGATTCCGCGGATACTGATGTTGCTGAACTTTTAACTCAGGTAAAAGACCTTCTGCGTCAGGCGGTGGCTGAGCTAATAGCTATGCGTCGCCGGGAAGGCGAATTTATTACCCGAGAATTACAGAGCCATTTGCAATTTATCTTGGAAAAATGTTCGGAGATTGAAAAACTCTCCCAGCAATCGCGCCAGGAATATTTCACGAAATACCAGCAGAGTCTGGCGGAGCTGTGCCAAAATTGTCAACTTGATGAAAATCGCTTGATTCAAGAAGCCGGAATTTTAGCCAAAAAATTGGACATTACTGAGGAATGCACCCGTCTGCGTAGTCACATTCAGCAGTTTACCTTACTATTACAAAGCGAAGAACCGGTCGGCAAGCAGATGAATTTTTTAGCACAGGAAATGAATCGAGAGATTACTACCATTGGGTCAAAATCAGAAAGTGCCGCAATTTCTCATCTGGTCGTCAACCTCAAAAATGAGCTTGAAAAAATTCGCGAACAAATCCAGAACGTAATATGAAACCCAAAGGACTTTTAGTAGCTATTGCCGCTCCATCGGGAACAGGTAAGACCACAGTTTGCCATGAACTAATGAAAAGGGATGACCGTTTTGTTTTTTCCGTTTCCTGTACCACTCGTCCACCCCGTCCGAATGAACGCGACGGCGTAGATTATCATTTCATTAGTCGTGAGCAATTTCTGAAAAATATTCACAAAGGTAAAATGGCTGAATGGCAGGAGATTTTCGGCAATTACTACGGAACTTTAAAAGATTCAATCGAACAAGCCTTGAGAGATGGCAAAATTTTACTTTTAGATCTCGATGTAAAAGGCACACTCAATTTGAAAAAAAATTACCCCGACCAGCTAATTAGCATCTTCCTTTTACCACCCAGCGATACGGAACTCGACCGGCGTCTCCAGAAACGTGGGACGGATGACTCGAGTTCTATCGCTATACGGAAAGCCCGAATCCCAGATGAATTGGAACTAAGTGAACAGTTCGACTTTCAAATTGTCAATGATAATCTGGAAGCCACCGTCAATAAAATTATTAATATCATAGAGGAGCATCTTAAAAAATGACTGAAACCCTTCCTTTTAGCAAACTAACTCGGAAATCAGACGATATTTTCGAACTGGTGGTTGTTGCCGCCAAGCGCGCGCGTCAGATTAACGCCTTGCGTATGGCTCAATATCCCTTGCCGACGATGGTTGAGGACCAAGAGGAGACTTTCGAAGAAACTCCACCGGAAATCACCGACGAACCGGCTTGGGACTATCTCGAAAAGCCGACCACATTAGCCATCAACGAAATTTTAGAAGGTAAAATCAACTATCGCTATATGACCCCCGAAGAAGAAAAACCGCTTGAGGAATTCGATAGTGAATTTAGCGAATAGAAAAATCGTTCTCGGTTTAACCGGCGGCATTTCCATTTATAAATCGGCTGGGCTTTTGCGCCGTCTGGTCAATGACTATAAGGCGGATGTTACCGTGATTATGACCGACGCCGCCCAAAAGTTTATGAGCCCGCTGATTTTTGAAACCTTCAGCCACAAACCCGTTTTAACCGATATGTTTACCGGTCAGAAAATTGAAACCCGCCATATTGATCTGGCGACTGAAGCCGATTTGATTCTGGTGTCTCCGGCTACTGCCAATATTGTCGCTAAAGCTGCCAATGGTATCGCTGATGATTTGCTTAGTACAATTATTCTGGTCGGCGGGAACAAAACGGTTTTTGCCCTGGCAATGAACGATAATATGTATGCTAATCCGATTACTCAGGAGAATATCAGCCGTCTACGGCGACTCGGTTACGACATCATCGAACCGGAGGAAGGCGCCTTAGCCTGTGGTAGCACCGGGCGCGGACGCCTGGCTGACGAGACGACAATTCTGGCGCATATTGACCGCCACCTTAATGGCAATAAATGGCTGAAAGATAAAAAAGTTATCGTAACGGCTGCCCCTACTCGCGAATATATTGATCCGATTCGGTTTATCTCCAATCGGTCGAGTGGCAAAATGGGCTATGCCCTAGCGGAAATTGCATTCCGCGAAAGTGCCGATGTACTTCTAATTAGTGGACCTTCTGATTTAAAAAATACGGTGGGCGTAAAGACAATTCGAGTTGAGACTGCGAACGAAATGCGTTCCGCCGTCCTAAGTGAAGCGGCTGAAGCTGATTATTTATTTATGGCGGCGGCTGTCGAAGATTTATCACCCGTGCAAATTGCCACTCAGAAGATTAAAAAAGAGAGTGGCATTAGCAATCTAAAGCTTAAATATTCGCCTGATATTATCATGGATTTTCGCAAACATAATCGTCAGGCATGCGTGGTCGGATTCAGCGTCGAGATTGAATCCGCCGAGCATCCTGGTGCCAAGGCGCGTTCATTAGCCAAACTGAACGACAAAGAGATGGATTTTATCGTCTGGAATGATCCCAACGTGACCGGTGCGGCTTTCGGGCATGAAACCAATAGTGTTACTTTATTATCAAAAGATGGTCAAGAATGGGTTTTTCCTTTAGCCAGTAAACGTGACATCGCCGATTCAAT
>Ga0208196_1003783_pt1 | contig 12406 bp, 7 predicted proteins | sample AD_JPNNA7_MetaG_FD_184443 | JGI IMG/M metagenome (GOLD analysis project Ga0208196, IMG submission 184443) | Active sludge microbial communities of municipal wastewater-treating anaerobic digesters from Japan - AD_JPNNA7_MetaG (SPAdes) (version 2) | ecosystem: Engineered > Bioreactor > Anaerobic >...
GTTTGAGCTTCCAATAGTGGGATTTAAAGACAATTGTTTTTGGTTTTATATTTAATTCAAAAACCGTTTGAGCTTCCAATAGTGGGATTTAAAGAGAGGCGTTGAAATGGATAGAACAACTTACATTAATGTTTGAGCTTCCAATAGTGGGATTTAAAGATTTGATACGTAGCAGGGTCGGCAAGTCCAAGCAAGGTTTGAGCTTCCAATAGTGGGATTTAAAGTACATAGTAATCACTTCCGAAAGTAAAAGAACCGCCGTTTGAGCTTCCAATAGTGGGATTTAAAGATGAAGCAGTTTGCATTGTCCATTCTGTTTCTGTGGTTTGAGCTTCCAATAGTGGGATTTAAAGTTGTATTCAGTAATTCTATCAATTAGCTTCTCTAACGGGTTTGAGCTTCCAATAGTGGGATTTAAAGTTGTAGAAGAAACATTTGAATTAGGCGGATATAATAGTTTGAGCTTCCAATAGTGGGATTTAAAGTCTATCTTTATATTGTTAGCTTCTTTAAGTATACCCTGTTTGAGCTTCCAATAGTGGGATTTAAAGTTACTGGCAATTTGCACTTGCCAGTTTTCAGCATCTGTTTGAGCTTCCAATAGTGGGATTTAAAGTTCATTAAAGCTAATTCCCATTCATCGAAACTTTTTTTGTTTGAGCTTCCAATAGTGGGATTTAAAGTGAATAAGTTACAAATAACAGAAGAACAATTTATGAGTTTGAGCTTCCAATAGTGGGATTTAAAGATTATATAGTTGTTTATGCTTGCACTTGTTTGTACTGTTTGAGCTTCCAATAGTGGGATTTAAAGTGCTAACAAATACTATCCTTTGTTTTTTATCCATATGTTTGAGCTTCCAATAGTGGGATTTAAAGATAAAGAAGAATAAATTTCTACTTGAAGCAATATTAGTTTGAGCTTCCAATAGTGGGATTTAAAGGGGTGATAAATAAGATAATGAACGTGCGGAACTTTCGTTTGAGCTTCCAATAGTGGGATTTAAAGAAACGTTTTATTGAATAATAATCTTTCAACTTATCTGTTTGAGCTTCCAATAGTGGGATTTAAAGTTCGGTATAATATTAGGAAATCCAAAATAATCCCACGTTTGAGCTTCCAATAGTGGGATTTAAAGGATTATAGCCGGTACCAACAAAGCAGTTATAATTGTGTTTGAGCTTCCAATAGTGGGATTTAAAGGTTGCTCGTATCAACATTCATCGAAAAAATCGAAAAGTTTGAGCTTCCAATAGTGGGATTTAAAGAAGTCAATTGTAAAATTATTACCATGTTCTATTGATGTTTGAGCTTCCAATAGTGGGATTTAAAGAAAAGCATTGAGGCTGTTGTTCAGGGTGGCGATGATGTTTGAGCTTCCAATAGTGGGATTTAAAGGCAGTTTTCGGCTGATGTCATAACACTTGCAGCTGGGTTTGAGCTTCCAATAGTGGGATTTAAAGTGCGAAGAATTTGTCACTGCGAAATATATGCAAGTAGTTTGAGCTTCCAATAGTGGGATTTAAAGAGAAAACATCGTCTGTCTTGTAACTTGCATTGTAGCGTTTGAGCTTCCAATAGTGGGATTTAAAGCTCGTAGTCCGTGACGAAATTATCATGCCTTGGTAAGTTTGAGCTTCCAATAGTGGGATTTAAAGCTTGTTATCGATTCGAGTTTTTGCGCATTACCGCCTGTTTGAGCTTCCAATAGTGGGATTTAAAGGATGAGCAGATGGTAATATATTTCACGAGGATACCGGTTTGAGCTTCCAATAGTGGGATTTAAAGGAACGCATCGGAATGAATATTATGGATACAATAGAAGTTTGAGCTTCCAATAGTGGGATTTAAAGATATTTTTTAAAAATATGATGGAGTCTATAAGACGGGTTTGAGCTTCCAATAGTGGGATTTAAAGCAGTGTAGTGCGCATTTTTGTCGGCGCTAAACAATCGTTTGAGCTTCCAATAGTGGGATTTAAAGATTATCACAGAGCTTGCGAACGCAATGGGTTACGGCAGGTTTGAGCTTCCAATAGTGGGATTTAAAGAGAAATTAATTGATAGTTCGCCATGGACAAACGAGAGTTTGAGCTTCCAATAGTGGGATTTAAAGTCTTCACTCTTCCTGCATTTGTTGTTTTCGTCCAAGTTTGAGCTTCCAATAGTGGGATTTAAAGAATGAGCATTGGAATATTTCATTTGTGCAACTCAATGTTTGAGCTTCCAATAGTGGGATTTAAAGTGCGAAGAATATGACGGAAAAATTCAATAGCGCAGGTGTTTGAGCTTCCAATAGTGGGATTTAAAGTTTTTTTGCGCTCTATGGCGGACAGAATACTGGAAAAGTTTGAGCTTCCAATAGTGGGATTTAAAGTGCTTTAATTTGTTTTTCGGCTTCATTATATTCTTTGTTTGAGCTTCCAATAGTGGGATTTAAAGGGTAAATATCGACCCATAGATAGCCGGTCACAACCTGTTTGAGCTTCCAATAGTGGGATTTAAAGAGGGAGTTATTTCAATGCAGAGTTTGATCAGCTGTATGTTTGAGCTTCCAATAGTGGGATTTAAAGGGTAAATAAAATAATGAAATTTCAATTAGACGATAGAGTTTGAGCTTCCAATAGTGGGATTTAAAGTATAACGTAGAATATCAGAAACACGACAATTAACAAGTTTGAGCTTCCAATAGTGGGATTTAAAGAATGAGCATTGGAATATTTCATTTGTGCAACTCAATGTTTGAGCTTCCAATAGTGGGATTTAAAGTGCGAAGAATATGACGGAAAAATTCAATAGCGCAGGTGTTTGAGCTTCCAATAGTGGGATTTAAAGTTTTTTTGCGCTCTATGGCGGACAGAATACTGGAAAAGTTTGAGCTTCCAATAGTGGGATTTAAAGTGCTTTAATTTGTTTTTCGGCTTCATTATATTCTTTGTTTGAGCTTCCAATAGTGGGATTTAAAGGGTAAATATCGACCCATAGATAGCCGGTCACAACCTGTTTGAGCTTCCAATAGTGGGATTTAAAGAGGGAGTTATTTCAATGCAGAGTTTGATCAGCTGTATGTTTGAGCTTCCAATAGTGGGATTTAAAGGGTAAATAAAATAATGAAATTTCAATTAGACGATAGAGTTTGAGCTTCCAATAGTGGGATTTAAAGTATAAGAAAAAAATTAAAAATCCTGATGTCTATTTGGTTTGAGCTTCCAATAGTGGGATTTAAAGCCATTTTATACCTTTTTAGTGATTTATTCAAATTGAGTTTGAGCTTCCAATAGTGGGATTTAAAGGCAAATAAACAATATAATACATAATATTGCATAAAGGTTTGAGCTTCCAATAGTGGGATTTAAAGTATAAGAAAAAAATTAAAAATCCTGATGTCTATTTGGTTTGAGCTTCCAATAGTGGGATTTAAAGCCATTTTATACCTTTTTAGTGATTTATTCAAATTGAGTTTGAGCTTCCAATAGTGGGATTTAAAGCGGGAAAGAGATACAGGAAAATGTTGCGGAGTATATGTTTGAGCTTCCAATAGTGGGATTTAAAGTAGCGAGTTCGGTATAACTTCAACCATGCCGCCGAGTTTGAGCTTCCAATAGTGGGATTTAAAGGCGAGCAAACAACACAATACGTAATATTGCATAAAGTTTGAGCTTCCAATAGTGGGATTTAAAGTCGAACGTAATATAATAATAAATACTATCACCTTCAGTGTTTGAGCTTCCAATAGTGGGATTTAAAGAAGCTTCAATGTACAATTTTTTATGTCCAGTTAACGGTTTGAGCTTCCAATAGTGGGATTTAAAGTAATAAAACGCAGTAAACGACTTCTTGATTGCCTGGTTTGAGCTTCCAATAGTGGGATTTAAAGGTTCATTTCGTTTATTATATCGAATTGTTCCTGTAAGTTTGAGCTTCCAATAGTGGGATTTAAAGTAGCAGCAGCAGTTAATGATTTAATAGCAGCAGTAAGTTTGAGCTTCCAATAGTGGGATTTAAAGGAAAAAATGTATCCAAGCTTCGATAGCAAATTTTGCGTTTGAGCTTCCAATAGTGGGATTTAAAGGATACCCTGTGCAAATAATACACTCTCACAAGTTTAGTTTGAGCTTCCAATAGTGGGATTTAAAGTTATTTCATGAAAATAAATTGAGAGGCAATAAATTAGTTTGAGCTTCCAATAGTGGGATTTAAAGGTGGAATAAAGGCAAGCAAGAAGAATTTCACGATAGGTTTGAGCTTCCAATAGTGGGATTTAAAGACGTCAAGGGTATTATACCATTGTGTACCGCCAAGTGTTTGAGCTTCCAATAGTGGGATTTAAAGACGCTATCGTTTTATTTTTCTGGCGGAACGACGAAGGTTTGAGCTTCCAATAGTGGGATTTAAAGTAGTAATGAAATTGTGCGGAATTGATTACATAAGTGAGTTTGAGCTTCCAATAGTGGGATTTAAAGCTTCTTTAATTGTTATTAAGTATTTATTATCTACCAGTTTGAGCTTCCAATAGTGGGATTTAAAGATTTTTATTGTCTCTCTGATTTGTCCGAACCGATTTGTTTGAGCTTCCAATAGTGGGATTTAAAGAAGATTACGAAACACATTTGCTAATCAAATTATTCCGTTTGAGCTTCCAATAGTGGGATTTAAAGCTTAATAATCATGACAGGGAAATTTATAAGCTGGCTAGTTTGAGCTTCCAATAGTGGGATTTAAAGTCCTGATCGTACACCGTATGCACGGCTACCATGTATGTTTGAGCTTCCAATAGTGGGATTTAAAGTGCGGCAACACACGCAATACGTGAAAATCTTCCCATGTTTGAGCTTCCAATAGTGGGATTTAAAGCTCAATTTATTGATAAGCCTGCAACAAGAAGACTGAGTTTGAGCTTCCAATAGTGGGATTTAAAGGCGATACTTGATCCGTCCGGTGAAAATGAAAAACGTGTTTGAGCTTCCAATAGTGGGATTTAAAGCAGGACGATGCACTAAGAAAATTGAAAGCTCGATATAGTTTGAGCTTCCAATAGTGGGATTTAAAGTACCTGATAATTCAGATGGGTGGTATCATTTCATCGGTTTGAGCTTCCAATAGTGGGATTTAAAGCTCAATTTATTGATAAGCCTGCTACTCGAAGATTGAGTTTGAGCTTCCAATAGTGGGATGCAACAGTTATAATGTTCATAAAGTTGAAAGTTTATAAAGTTAAGAAATAGGGAAGGGGTTGGGTGGCTGAAATACATTGATTGCAATTATACAATAAAGTGTTTTATGATAAATTGAAATATTATTACGAAGAACTTACTATGTGTTTTCACAGTAACTTTGAACTTTATAACATTACAAACTTTGAACTGTTACGTTTGAGCTTCCAATAGTGGGATTTAAAGCTATATATTTTGCAGGCTTTCTAATCGCAGTCGGCAGTTTGAGCTTCCAATAGTGGGATGCAACAGTTATAATGTTTATAAAGTTGAAAGTTTATAAAGTTAAGGAATAGGAAAGAGGTTGGGTGGCTGAAATACATTGATTGCAATTACACAATAAAGTGTTTTATGATAAATGAAAATATTATTACGATGAACTTACTATGTGTTTTCACAATAACTTTGAACATTATAACATTACAAACTTTGAACTGTTACGTTTGAGCTTCCAATAGTGGGATGCAACAGTTATAATGTTTATAAAGTTGAAAGTTTATAATGTTAAGCGGTTTTATTCGATAATTGTAGTATGAAAATAAATAAGTTTGAAGATATACAATCATGGCAGTTAGCTGAAGTCTTAACGTTAGAGGTATATAAGTTAGAGTGTAAGACACAATATGGAATAGATTTGAGTTTTAAGGATCAGATTCAAAGGGCTTCTGTATCTATTATGTCTAACATAGCAGAAGGTTTTGAAAGGGCAACCAATAAAGAATTTACTAAGTTTTTGTATATAGCAAAAGGGAGTTGTGCAGAGGTAAGGTCGTTACTTCATGTTGGCAACAAGATTGGTTATATTCCACAGTCTCAATATATAGAATTGCTAACACTGTGTGAAGATATTAGCAAAACACTTTCTGGTTTGATCAAGTACCTATCTTCACAATAACTTTGAACATTATAACATTATAAACTTTGAACTGTTACGTTTGAGCTTCCAATAGTGGGATTTAAAGTAGGTGTGTATATTGAAAAATAATTATAAAAAAGAGTTGTTAAAATAATATAGTAACTAACATTTAAAAGTATGATAAACCTATTGCTTATTACTGTTTTACTGCTGCAACAGTTACAACAGCGTGATGAAGCTGTGGTTCAGCGTATTATTGACGGAGATACTATTAAAGTAGTACTAAATGAAAAAGTTGTGAAAGTAAGATTGATAGGCATAGATACGCCTGAAGATAAATTAAATAAAAAAGCTTTTGAAGATTCAAAAAAATCAGGGATAGATACTGAAGTTATTATTGAACATGGTAAAAAGGCAACTGAATTTATTAAAACAGTTATAAAGAAAGGAGATATTATATACTTAGAATATGATGTACAAAGATATGATATATACGGTAGGCTGCTTGCTTATGTTTATCTACAGGACGGAAGGATGCTTAATGAAATACTTGTTGTTGAAGGATATGCAAACCTTATGACTATACCGCCAAATATAAAATACTATGATATATTTCTGAAGTCATACAGTAAAGCGAGAGAAGAAAAGAAAGGGTTATGGAAAGAATGAATTTATTATGAATATAAAAGATTGTTTAAACATAAAAAAAAGTACACTAGTTATACTAATTACTGTTCAGCTAATAGCTGTTTTTGCTATTAGTAGATTAGCATACGGAAAGCAGTTGACAATAGCAATGTCATTGAATAATAATGAAGCTGCACTTTTAGAAAGAGTAATGAATAACAAAATAAAGAATACCGATTTAGTAAAAAAATACTATTTTATAAAAATAATACCAGCAGAAAGTTATGACAAAAAAAGAACGTTATTATTAAATAATGAAATTGATATTATAGATGTTGGTTTTGGGCAGTATTATGAAGCAAGTAAAATTCAGCGGTATAATGTTATTTTGCATTTTTGCTATCTGAATGATTTTACAGAAATGTTTTATATAAGCGGAATTATTTTTTGCAATAAATATGATAACGTTTCAATAAAAGACATACCGAAAAGGACAATATATGCAGTAAGCCCGTCTTCTTCGTCAGGATACCTATTACAAAAAATATATCTTGTTCAGAATGATATTGATATAAATGTGCCGATATTTGTTAAAAGTCATAAGCAAGTTCCCCTATATGTTGAAAAAAATAAAGGCAGTGTAGGTTTTTGTGCATCGTTTATTAATTTAAATCCGGAAAAATTCAAAGTTATATACTGTTCAAAAAAAGTGCCGGCCAATATAGTAATAGCAAAAGAAAATATTGATGAAGCGACATTACAAGAGATTACGCATGTACTGCTTGAATGCTTTAATACACTGTTTTTAGGACGTGGAGGAAGATTTCTTGTTTATAAAATAGAAGATGATTATGATAAATATTTAAAATATTATAAAAGTATAGAGAATGCGAGGACCATGAAGGGGAAAGCTATTACATTAAGCATTATATTTATATCAATAATCTTGTTGGCTGGAATTATTTATTTAGCTAAAAAATTGGCACAGAGAAACAAAGAGATAAAAGAACTGAAGGATAGAACGCTGAATTATTTTATAAAAGAGTCTGGATATGAAAAAATAATTAAAGAACTTGAATCATACCCAGTAGTTAAAAAGTTAAATTTGCTGACGTACCTTGAAGAAGCATTAAGTTATTACGGATTGGGTAAATACAGAAATGAAATAGAAGCAGTAGCAAAACCGTTTGAAAATATTATTGATAGGCTTATTGATGAAATTGAAAAAAACCATATTAGTGAAGAATGGTCATTTGAAAAAAGAGTTAATAAAGACAAAAAACTTATTACCTTTCAGATAAAAGTTAGTTTTATTAATTCTTTTATAAACCAGTTTATTCGTTCAAAGATATCAAAAAGCAGAAATATAAATGGAGATGAACCATATAAAGATTTGGCAGATGAGAATATAAAAAAAATTTTTCCTTTAGCAACATTGGACGGAATTATATGGACATTATATGCATATAGAAATTTAACTGTTCATAACCATAAATATTTCTGTAAAGAAATAGATGCAAAATTTGTAATAGAAAACTATATAACCTTTATACAAAAATTAAATGATACCGCTTTATTAAATGAATGATTTTAAAATGTAATAACTGATATATCATACCACAAACTAAATTTTTGCAGCTGCTCAATCTTAAATTGGAATTGAGCATTGCAAATAGTGGGATGCAACAGTTATAATGTTTATAAAGTTGAAAGTTTATAAAGTTAAGGAATAGGAAAGAGGTTGGGTGGCTGAAATACATTGATTGCAATTACACAATAAAGTGTTTTATGATAAATGAAAATATTATTACGATGAACTTACTATGTGTTTTCACAATAACTTTGAACTTTATAACATTACAAACTTTAAACTGTTGCGTTTGAGCTTCCAATAGTGGGATGCAACCACCCTGTGTCAACATAGATGTCGCCTAAAATATTTAGGAGACGGATATGAAATACACAAGAAGGATCAAGGAATCGGTATTACGCAAGGTACTGCCCCCGGAGAGCAGAAGTGTGCTTGAAGTAGCGAAGGAGATGGGCATATCTGAACAGACAATTTATAACTGGAAAAGCCAGACTAAAATGGGTACATTGTCTATAGATGATCAGGAAAGTCCGTTGTCAACAAGCCGACTCGAACGCTTCAACCTGCTGCTTGAGGGTAAGGGCATTAGAGAAGAAGATTACGGGAAATGGCTGCGGGAAAAGGGCCTTCACAGCGAACATCTGAATCTATGGGAACAGGAGTTCAAAGATATGTTGAAAGACAAGGAAAACAAACTGAGGCTTGAGAATCAGCAACTCAAGAAAGAGAAGAAGGAATTGGAGCGTGAGCTCAGGCGCAAGGAAAAGGCGCTTGCTGAAGTTGCCGCCCTCCTGACCTTAAAAAAAAAGCGGATGCTATCTGGGGGGAAAGAGAGGACGAATGATTCCCGCGAGCAATAAAAAATCAACCATACCCCTTATCAGCGAAGCTGTGGTCTCCGGAGCGAGAAAATCCGAGGCGTGCAGAACGTTGGGCATAAGCTCGAGGACGCTTGCGAGATGGGAGAACGGATCTATCGGTGACACCCGCAAGGGAGCGGTAAAGCGGGTTTTCCGGAAACTTACCCAACAGGAGTATCAGGAAATTCTCGATGTGGCCTGTGAACCGAGGTTTAAAGACCTTACACCGCACGAAATCGTGCCTGTTTTGGCCGAGGAAGGGCGTTATATCGCCTCAGAATCGACTTTTTACCGTGTATTAAGACGGGAGAGACTTCTAAACCACAGAAGCAGCCGTCGTTCGAAATCAGGCTGTGGGAAGCCTCCGGAGCTTCTGGCAACAGGCCCGAATCAGGTCTGGAGCTGGGATATCACATGGCTCAAATCTGAGGTACGGGGTCTTTTTTATTACTGTTACATGATCAAGGATATCTGGAAGAAAAACATCGTCGGCTGGGAGATACACGATCATGAGAGCGATGAGCTCGCGGCTGATATGTTCAAGCGTTTGAAAACGAAGTATAATCTCGATGGCGTTCGCCTTCACTCAGACAATGGCAACCCCATGAAGGGTGCGACAATGCTTGTGACCCTTCACGGTCTTGGTGTCATTCCATCTTTCAGCAGGCCGAGGATCAGCAACGACAATCCGTTTATCGAGTCGCTTTTCAGCACGATGAAATACATGGCAGGCTATCCGTCAGTCTTCAAAAGTCTCGGACATGCTCGAGAATGGATGGCCGGGTTTGTCGATTGGTACAATACCGTGCATCGCCATTCCGCGATTGGTTTTGTGACGCCGCAACAGAGAGGCACTGGCGAAGATATCGAGATATTCAGAAAAAGAAATAAGACGATATTTCAAGCCAGAATGCGTTGTCCCGAGAGATGGGTTGGCAGGGTAAGGGAATGGAAGAATCTTGATGTAGTCGTATTAAATCCTGATAAAAAAATGCGGGAAAATACGGCAAATGTTGCTTAAAAAAAGCGACATCTTTGTTGACATTAAGCGAAGTTATATAATTTTACGCCTTACCTGAAAGCTGTTTCACCAGTTGCATGATCGAATCAGGTAAAAACGATACACCCCTGCCGCTGGTATGGGCGAAGTAATATATACCGGCAATCTTTTCCAGCATCTCGGCGTGAAGACATGCCTGCTCAATATTTTTACCCAGTGCTATAGCCCCATGATTTTTGATGATATAGCACTTACATTTATTGCTTACCGTTGAGGCAACATTAGCGGCAAGTTCCGGTGTGCCCGATAGTGCATAGGGAACAAAGGCAACTTCATCGCCAATAGCAAATGCTATCTCATCAAACATGGCTGGTATAGGCTTATCAATATTCATAACCGACAGTATGCTTGCATAGAGCTGATGAGTATGGACTATCGCTTTAACGTCCTCACGGGCTTTGTATATAGACAGGTGCATGGAAAGTTCCATGGTAGGTTTTTTACCTTCTATGACTGTCTGGTCAAAATTAACAATGCCTATATCATCAAGTTGCATATCCTTGTAGGGAAGGCTTGATGGAGTCACCGCTATTTTTTCTTCATTTTCTATTTTTATTGATATATTTCCACCGCTTCCCAATTTTGTGCCAAAATATCCATATTCATTTAACCATTTACACCAGTAAAGTATCTGTTCCTTGTATGCTGTGTAGTTGTTCATTTGTTTCCTCCTGTTTATTCTAACAGTATTACAGCAAAATTGTTTTAATTTAATAATGTTTTTTAACCTCACCACCATGCACCTCTCTTTGGTAAGGCGAGGGGAGTGTTTTTACAATGTCATTCCGGGTTTGATCCGGAACCTTAACTTCACATACCAGCCATGCTGAACGTGATTCAGCATCTCATTATTGGTATAGATCCTGAGTCAAGTTCAGAATGACAGTATAGTTAATCGTCATCCTGAACTCGTTTGGTAAAATATGAATTGTTTTATCATCCCCCATGTATTAAATTCGATTCTTTAAGTTTCAATGTTAACAGTGCATTAAAAATCATCAAAACTATGAATGCAATCATAAATGGCGTCATGGCACCGGTACTTGTTCTAAAAGCATCCATTGCAAAAATAAAGATTATCCCTGATATCTGTCCTGCAAGCAATAACAACCCCTGCGAACTTGACTCCGGCGCAGGATAGGATATTTCTGCGGCATATTGGAACCCAATAGGACCTGCACTCATGATAAAAAATCCCAGAATAAAACTTGATACCATAAGAATGGTATAATCTTGTGCAAGGGCTAGTCCTGCCAGTCCCGGCACTATACAAACCATGCAGATAGTTAAAAATATTTTACGTTTTCTATAATGGTCTGAAAGTAAAGGTAAAATAACCGCACCAATTATTCCACCTATCATCATAACTGCTCCTACTATTCCTGCCTGTTCAGAATTAAAGCCTCGGGGTTCAAGTATCTGTTCTATCCAGGTGGTAACAGCGTTGAACATCCCAAGCCCTATAAAGAAGAGCAGTATAACAAGCCACATCTGGGGAAGGGAAACTATATGCTTTAATCCTTCAACTGCCTTATACCGCATCTGAAGCCCCTCTTCGCATGGCGGTGTTAACGGTTCTTCTTTTATAAGGATAATAAATAGTAATGCAATGACAGCGCTCAGTATACCATAGATAAACATGGTGCGGGGAATAGTATATGAATGAGCTAAAAAAGGTGTTGCTGCCAATGCTATAATTATCCCTAAATATTGTGCTAATGAAGCAATACCGGTTGCTGTTGCACGCTCGCCTATGTGAAACCACTTTGCCGAAAGGCTTGTATATGCATTAAGAATAAAAGGTTGAGCAATTGCCAGACCAATCTGTGATAGTACTACCATAGTATATGATTGAGCATAGATGCCTTTTACTATACCAAATATCCCTACTAATAAAGCTCCTATACCAACGCCTATTTTTATTCCATAGGTACCGATGATAAAAGAAGCCGGGATTGATATAAAAATATATACAATCATGAACAGCATTGACAGAAAGCCAATGGATAGGGGAGTTACATTGTAAAAAGCTGCTGCCTCTGATGTTATACTTGCAAATGATACCCAGTGCATTTGCATCACTATATTGAGCAGTGCAAATACAAACAGTACTATCCACCGGTACTTGTAAACTTTAATGGAATTGGCCATATTATTTCTCCTGAACAGGTTCAAAATGTTTAAATACTGTATCAAATCG
>Ga0208196_1003791_pt1 | contig 12381 bp, 15 predicted proteins | sample AD_JPNNA7_MetaG_FD_184443 | JGI IMG/M metagenome (GOLD analysis project Ga0208196, IMG submission 184443) | Active sludge microbial communities of municipal wastewater-treating anaerobic digesters from Japan - AD_JPNNA7_MetaG (SPAdes) (version 2) | ecosystem: Engineered > Bioreactor > Anaerobic...
CTGCAAGCAAGAGTCTTACGCAGAGAGCCATAGCTGCGGGATTACTTGCAGAAGGGACCACAGTTATCCTGAATCCTGCATACTGCGATGATTCCCTGGCAGCAGTTGCAATAGCTGGCGAACTAGGAGCATCGGTTCAGAGCGAACCTGACAGAATAATCATTGAGTCACAAAAAAAACCATCCGGCCCTGCTACACTTAACTGCAATGAGTCAGGGTTGGCATTGCGAATGTTTGCCCCCGTATCCGCTATTATAACAGAGAGCGTGATACTCGAAGGGAAAGGTTCGCTCATACGCCGGCCCGTTGGAATGATCGGTCAGGCGCTGAGTCAGCTTGGTGTGACCGTTGAAGCAACTGACGGGATGTTGCCATTGAAACTTACCGGGCGTCTCAGGGCAGGCCGGGCATTTGTTGACGGTTCTGCCGGATCACAGATAGTGACAGGGCTGCTGATGGCTCTTCCTCTTGCTGATGATGAGAGCAGGATTTATGTGGCAGGTCTGACCAGCAAGCCTTACATCGGGCTTACTCTCGGACTGCTGGCTGAGTTCGGAATCAATATTGAGAATGACAGCTTCAGAACATTCATAATCCCCGGAAATCAGTCGTACAGGGCTCATGAGTACACCGTGGAGGGCGACTGGAGCAGTGCGGCGTTCCTCCTTGTTGCCGGCGCCACGGCCGGGAGAGTGACAGTTAATGGTCTGAATCTCAACAGTATGCAGGCTGACAAGGCAATACTAACTGTGCTTAATGAGGCTGGCGCTGCACTGTTTACCGCTCCTGGCACTGTTACATCATCTCTCTCAGAACTTCATTCCTTCACTTTTGACGCCACCAATTCTCCTGACCTTTTTCCACCTCTGGCAGCGCTGGCAGCCAGTTGTGAGGGCATCAGCAGTATCAGGGGTGTGGGCAGGCTGAGGCACAAGGAGAGCGACAGGGCAATGGCAATTGCCGATGCGCTGGAGGCTATGAAGATCAAGGTGGAAATCAGCGGAGATGAGATGCTCATCACGGGGGGCAGGGTTCAGGGAGCTGTTGTCTCATCGCATAATGACCACCGCATCGCTATGATGGCCTCCGTGATGGCTGCCGGCGCCACGACTCCCGTTACTGTTACAGGAGCTGAAGCAGTGGCAAAATCATATCCCGGATTCTACAATGACATGAGCCGCCTCGGAGCGGTAATATCCTGAAAAGACGGAAGCCGGGTTGTGGTTTGCGGTATGACCGGAGCCTACCTGCCAGGGGTGCCATTTCGGCTGAAAGCAGTTCCTGAAGAAATATCCTTGGTATTCCGGTTATTAAGTCCCATGTTTATGATGCCGGCAAAAGGCAGGCTAGTAATCCAGAGCTATACTATGATTACCGGATTCAGGCAGAAACATATAGAGGAGCTTTTTCGCACCCCAATAGTACAGCAGACTGCATTCTGGTCGGAAGTGAAGCGCCGCATGGGCATCAGTTCCATAGCCTGCAACTTCATGGTGACTGAAGATATTGTTAAACCACAGGGTAAAGCAAACAGGAACATCGTCTCCGATCTGCTTGTAATTCTGAGACAGATCGATTCGAACCACTCAATTGCCTATGTCCCTTACGGTCCGGAGCTGGAGCCGGCTGACGAGTTCAGGGGAATCTTCCTCGAAGAGCTCTCCGAGTCTCTCCGTTCGCAATTGCCGTCCGATTGTTTCCTGATAAGGTATGATCTGGTGTGGGAGTCATTCTGGGCAGGCGATGAGGGGGCATATAGGCCTGAAGAAATCTGGCCTGGCCCTCCTGCACATCCATTGCAGGAACTGAGGTTTAATTTCTCCACCCGAAATATGAATTTCAGAAAGGCTCCGTCAAATATTCTTCCGTCAAATACGGTTTTTCTGGACCTCCTCAGGGATGAGGTTTCATTGCTGCAGTCAATGAAACCCAAGACCAGGTACAATATCGGTCTGGCATTGCGTAAAGGAGTTACTGTAAGCGTTGCAGGGCCGGAGAAGCTGGATAGGTGGTATGCCCTGTACCGCGAGACAGCCTGCAGGAACAATTTTTTTCTGCATGACATAGAACATTTCCGTGCTGTTCTTGGCAGCCGGGCCGAAAACTCACACTCTCCCGCCGAGGTCTGTATGCTCATTGCAGAACACGAGAAGGAGCCGCTGGCAGCAATGTTCCTGGTTATAACGGGAAACAGGGGCACATATCTTTACGGAGCCTCATCGTCACACAAGCGTAATCTGATGGCAACCTATGCCCTTCAGTGGAAGGCAATCACACTCGCAAAGGAGAAGGGGTGCTCTGAATATGACTTGTTCGGTATCTCTCCAAACCCTGACCCTGATCACCCCATGTACGGGCTTTACCGGTTCAAGACCGGTTTCGGGGGAGAGATTTACCATAGCATGGGATGCTGGGACTATCCGATTGATAATAAACTCTATGCATATTTCGCCGCAAGCGAATTAACGAGTCAGGGTTACCATCTCTCCTGATTTCAGATATAATCCTTTGGGCTTATCCTTTAAACAGAGCCAGCCGGACTTCCAGCAATTCAATATACTTCATCTGATTCTCAGGTGATAGGAAAGATAACTTTATCTCTTGTCTCAATTTTTTCTCTGCTTCGACAAATCGCTTAAAACTGTTCAAAATCTGTTTCTCTGTCAATTGAAAACTTAAACCAAGGTTAATAAAATCATTTTTTGTCAGTTTTCTTTTCTTGCCACCAATGGTAAGTGCCATTTCTTCTGTATCTTCCGGAATATGGAGGTTTACATTCAGCAAATCATACGCTGGCGCCAACGTCCAATCCTGATTAGATAAAATCAACGAAAAATTCTTTAAATGCATATCGTTATTTCCCGTGATATAGCTGAAAAGCACTACTTCAAAAAGTCGAAGTAAGTCGAGTAACGTATTGGATGAATGCTCTGCGACTCCTTTTCCGACCTTTTCTACAGAACTTCTATACTTATCATAGGCTTCCAGAATCTGAAACATATCCAGCATATGTATTTTTTCTCCTGTTTCTGTACGGTCTATCCGCCTGGTAAGGTATGAAAGCTCTCCCGATTTTAATCGAATCAGCGTGGATGGAACTACAGAAATACCACATAGTTCAGCCATTCGCATAGTAAGATGTTCGTTTTCGGGCATTTGAGGAAAAGGCTTATTTTGAGGCTTAAGAATGTAGTTTCCACCCAAAGCACCCATTACGGTCAATCGCCCCTTACCATCTTGCAAAACATCTTTAATAAAGCCCAACGAGAGTTTTGGCTGTACTCCTGGAACGGTCACCGAACTTTCGACCACTTCTCTGGCTAACTCTGCCATATCAGACATGGTATAATCCAAAATCGGTGGTTCCGGATTTCCAAAAAACTTAACGCTACATGAAGGATGAAAATCACCTTCTCTATCCAACTCCTTATAACAATACAAACATTTCTTACTCATTGCCTTCATTTATTGTTATCGGAATTACGCTTACGGCACCGATGCAGTTTTTACAACATGCCAATAGCAAACCCATACGGTCATTCTGATCAAGTTTCCAGCTTTTAGAGGCAATCTCCAGCAACCAACCCTCGGGAATCAGTCCCTCAAAAAAGGGAAATAACCGATTATATTTATACACCTTATCTGAAACAGGCATTGATAACGTTATTGGCTGGCCGGGAAATCGACTGATGTATTCCTTGTCATACTCGAACAGATACTCACCTTCGTCTGTTTCTGTAATTATTCCTGCAAAGTCATTATTATAAAGCACTTTACCTTGTCTCATGACTCAATTTCTTTATGGTTTACTGGTGCCAGCCTGTGCCCAAACATCATCAAAACCTGATTGACTTTTACCAAACTGAGGTTTTCTTTGCCTTGCTCTATTTTCCGGACAACGGTTAGTGCCACCCCAGCCCTGTCAGCAAATTCCTGTTGTGTAAGATTGGCTTCTTTTCGTTTTGTTTTAACAAACACAGCTAAACTTGATGCCATAATTATATGCTTTTGCAATTATTTTAGCACAAAAATATGAAATTATATTTAAAAGCATATAAAAACGAGGAAAAGAATGATTTTATATGTAAAGAGGGCCGACTTGTGCAAGTGTTTAATTTTTATAATTCCTGATACCTGCCAATTATTTGCCAATGCAAAATGTGTTATAAAATGTAATTAACTGATTATCAATATATGTTTTGACTAAAATCGCCTTAAAGGGACAAGCGGGGGACAAAAAATCGCATACCAAAAGAAAGAAAAACAATAAAACCATTTCAGAAAAGCCACACTGAAATGTCAGGGACAAAATTTGTCCCTCGCTATCTTTTTTGTTTGTCCCTCATTGTCCCTTGGGTTCAGGGTTAGATTCTGTAGTGTTTCAGCGAAACACTACAACCATCATATAAGCAAATTTAAAATCAGTAGACAGAGAGTAAATCTTGCATACCAAAAGAAAAAAACAATAAATTATTTCAGAAAACCACACAGAAATCTGGGGGACAAAATTTGTCCCTCGCCATCTTTCGTTTTGTCCCTTGCTATCCCTCGTTTTCATGGTTGAGTTCTGTATTTCTGAAAAGCCTTCATAAATAAGTTTAGTTTGGTTTTTGTATATCTAATCAAGTTCTAAACTAAACCGCTTGATAATCTCAAAATCTGAACATTTTGGTCGTCTTTTTTCTTTTCGCCAGCAAAGACTTCTTTTTAACTCGCTATTACTTGAAATGCAGTTCACCGTTTATAGTGTTCCAGTTATACGCCCACTATCCATTTTCTTCTTCCACATCACTTTCGGGCTGGTTGAATAAGAATTGTGTCGCGAAGGTATATGTCCTGTCTTTCTTCTTCGCAAGGTCAAGCCTGTCGGTTCCTGCCAAAATCTCCACACTCGGTTTTCAACTGAGGTAGTATTTTGCCAATGAAACCTTGCAAGAAGAGTCGGGACACCTTGCAATGCGGCATAATTTTAATCAAACCCGAAAGTAGCTGATGCGAACAGAGGGAAAAGTAAAAATTCAAATCAGAAGCGATTATGGCAAATTATGCGACAAACATCTTCTACGCAAGTACGGAGAACGAGAAAGACCTTGATAAGGTAGAGAAATTTTTAGATGAAACTTTTTGCGACTGTTATCTTGACAGGGTAGAAGACAGTATTGAGGGAGAGTTTTCCTCAAAGTGGGATTATCCCGAAAAAGAGATAAACGAAATGATTTCTCTTTTGGAGAGCAAAGACAAGATTTATATCCGAGTGCTGACACACGAGCTGTGCAACGAGTATGTGAACTTTCAGGTATTCTCAAACGGAGAATGGTCTTACAGATAACACTTAAACACAAGCGTACTATGTATTACGAAGAAGAACAGGCAACAGACATTATCGGGTGTTCTTGTACTTTACTGACACCTTACAAAGGATATACAGAGGGCGAAGTGGTTGGCGATTATGGCTCTGAAATAGTGGTAAGGCTCAACAACGGCAAAGAGGTAGTGGAATACCGGGACGAGGTACTAATCTATGACTAATGGAGGATTGACTTATGATGACACCGATAGCGACAAGATTTGTGGATTGGGATATTCCCGAACTTTCAACCCTGCAAGACAGCAAGGTATATCAGTTGAGACAACAACTCAATGATGGCGTTCCTATGTGCAGACGGCAGAAGAATTGGCTGACAGACAGCGTGAACAGCAATACTTATTTCAAAAGGTCAGTTCCACTTATGGGCTACCGCTTTGACTTTTCGGATGTGCTGAAACGTTTCTTTGTCAAGCAATATGGGCATATTGCAGAATACTATGCCGTTGATAAAACCTCATTGAGGGCATTCCTTTGTGGCAGGATTGATGAAATCATTGAAATAACCGATTAAAATAAAAATACTATGCTGTACGATTATAGACAAGAAAGCAAAACGTCAATGCTTCTGACTTTGGCAAATGGCAATACCATTGAGGGCGAATTTATAGACCTACGGATAGATACCAACACATTGCCCAAAGGGAAGCTATGGTATCACATTCGGCATACGGACGATGATTGGACGGAACCTGCCTCATTGAAGAACGGTTGTGTGGTGGTCAATTTCTGTGGTACGTTCATTTGCGACCCCATCGACGATTTCCCTTGTGGACAGGAACTGGAGATAGCCGACTGGTCATATCTGGAATGATGACAGGCTTCAGGCGAATGGCAGCACGGAGAAAGTTTCTCTATGTTGCCATTTCTGTTATTGACCAATATGCCATAAATGGCAATCGACTTTTATAATCCGGGCTTGTAGAAACAAGCCTGACTACCTTTTGTAAATTAGTATTATTTCGGAGAAGCCGGCAATACACCTTTTATAGATACGATAGTTCATACTTCGCCAATAGCGACCAAGGCTGCTTTGTCCGGCGATAGCGGGATCTCTGCTTTTCTTTCTCTTCTTGAGCATCCCTGTCTTGTCGGCCGTTGAAGTAGAAGGCGACTATTCTGATGCGGTTTTCGCCTGTTCGTCAAGTCGATCTGTTCTCCTGGGCGGCACACTCCACGGCAGAATGCTCTTGGTCGGCTTACGATATAAATGCAGGCATTGTCCGGCATCCACTTTTGGCGGCAATACTCGTTCCTCTCCGACCATACTTCTTCTTTTGGATTTACAGCCGGAGCGTTTATTCAAACTTACATTTACGGACGGATGCTGTCCACTCACGAAGCCTTGCTCATTTTTTTATCAACCCGTTTCACAACCGCTTTTGGTCGTGTTATCACACATTTTTCCGTTGCAAAGTTAGTATGCAGCCGGGCACGGCTAAAGAGCCTTGGTCAATGGCGTAGCTTCACAAATCTTCCTTTATCGAGCCCATGGTTTTGACGGCTTGCGCTGACAAAAATAAAGCGTATTTGATTGCTATCCTTGTCGCAACCCTATACTGCACTCACTTATGTTGGCAGCGTAAAAATAATTTTAATAACAACTTAAAGCATTGTAATATGAAACAGATTGAGAACAATTTCGCAGTATCAGGATTCGTAGGTAAGGACGCAGAAATCCGTCAGTTCGCAAATGCAAGCGTGGCACGCTTCTCATTGGCAGTAAGTCGTCAGGAGAAGAATGGAGAGGAAACAAAGCGTGTTTCCGCTTTCATCAACGTGGAAGCCTGGCGCAACAACACCAGCACCGATTCGCTCACCCAGATAACCAAGGGCGTTCTGCTGACCGTGGAGGGCTACTTCAAACCCGAAGAGTGGACCGACAAAGACGGTGTAAAACATAATCGCATCGTCATGGTCGCCAACAAGTTCTATCCAACGCCTGACAAGGAGGAAGCTCCGGCAGAGCCTGAGAAGAAAACGAAAAAAGGCAAGAAGTAATTCCTGCCTCGCCTTAAAAAACAAAGCGGCTTTGGTCGCTTTTGTTTTTGCTCGTAGATTTGCTTGTTATATTCTAATGGTTGCGCCCTTATACTTTTCCCCCATCCCGTAAGCGGCTTCTTCTATTCTTCCTGGAGAGACTTGTTCGGTTGCGCAATGTTCCACGTTGCTCCACTCTCGCAAGACTCTCCGGCGGAAACGCCCGATACAAAAAGATTTGCCAACCGCTCCAAGACTTCGTTTTATCCCGGTAGTCAAAACCTTTTGTCGATTATCGAGCTTACAGAAGAAACTCGCTCACTGCCCACCCGAATATGGTTGGAAGATTTATGACAAGAGGGAAAATGTAATTGCTTATCAGTCCCCTCTCGCTACCGACACTGTAGGACCGGCATCGGCTGAGAGCTTTTCCAAGACTTGTTATCTGTCTCTTCGGTAGTCGCTTTTACCCCATCCAACGAGAAGAGCCTTTACTATTTTAATGAATACCCAGAAAGTCAATAATACAATAATTGTTTCTCCCATACTGCTGTCGTATTTTTGTTCTTACTCGCTGTAAAGGTACGAAAAAATCACGAGAAAAACAAATGTATTTAGTTAAATATCAATAGAATAGACAATTTATTCTATCTCTTAATGCTGCTATGCAATACCAAACAATTCAATCTCAAATATCAAGGTTGAACCACCGGGGATGCCTGGTTGTGAGAACTTGCCATATCCCATTTCTGCCGGAATGTATATCTCCCATTTATCGCCTATACACATCTGTTGCATGGCTACAATCCAACCCTCAATCAGTTCGTTCAAACGGAAGGCTATCGGAGTGCCACCCCGACTGCTGTCAAATTTCTTTCCATTTATAGTCCACCCGGTATAGTGGGCGGTGACGATACTGCGTGGTGTAGGATGCTTGCCATCGTTCTTTCCCCCACTGATGACCTTGTAATAGATACCTTTCGGGAGTGGCTTTACTCCCTCTTCTTTGGCTTTCGCTTCCAGCCATTCCTTATTGGCTTGTATGTATTCTTTTTTGCTCATTTTATTTCGGATTTTCTAATTTGTATATGATGTGTGGCATTTCTTTACCCCGGTAAACGACAGTATGGCTGCCACAAGATTCCATACCCAGTCGTTTTGCCACTCGGATGGAAGCCTTGTTTTCCGGACGGATGCTACAATAAACAGCCGGCAATCCTAAGTTGTCAAAAGCATAGGCTATAAGAGATTCTGCGGCTTCTGTTGCATAACCGTTGTGCCAATATGTGTTGTCAAATATGTAGCCGATTTCAACGACTGTATTTTCGTTCATTGTTGTCGTCATAAGTCCAGCCTGACCTATCAGCAAACCGCTCTCCTTTAACTCTACGGCAAAATATCCGATGCCGTCTTTTGTATATCGTGTAAGCTGTCGCTCTATCCAGGATCGTACATCATCTTCACTGAAACCATGTTCCCAAGCGTACATAACTTCCGGCTTGCCCATTATTGCTATCAAAGTCTCAAAGTCGTCATGGGTGAGTTTGCGGATAGCCAGCCGTTCGGTTTCTTGTATGTTTTCTCGTTTGTTCATCGGATAAAAGTTGTTGCGATTACAATTCTCTCAACAGATGTTTGACGGCTGAGACAGGATGATAAAAAAGCATTCTCGGACCGGACCATCGCATAACCATTTTTATCCGCTTTTTCATATCCGGGCGATAACAATGTATAGGACACATTTTACAAGTTGGCTTGTCGTTTCCGAATTTGCAATGGTTAAGTCTGTCCCTTGCGTATGTCAACAACTCGTGGCAAGCTGGACATAGGCTTGCATTGCCTTCCTTTTTTCGGCAGTATAAAAAAATCATTTGTTCTACTACCTTCTTCTCCTCTTCAATATGACTATTCTTCAGCATTCTACAATGGAGCAAGATTCTGAACAATAAATTAGGTTGGCAAGGGTAATGAACCTGTCAACAATAAGTTCTTTCCTTTCGTAATCTGATATAACCCATTCAGAGGAATTGTATTCATAGTTGTGAAAGCCCTTGTTGCTTTGAAGAACCAACTGTTTGAGTGCATTGAAAATATTGGGACACGAATTGATGTTTTCTGTTAAACCACATACTCCCCAATATGGTTCTTTATTATCGTCATACGAAACTAAACATCTAAAATCACGATTTCTATATTTGAAATTGAAACCAAACTCAATGTCATCTTCCATTGTCAATACAATTTTATGTGAGAGTGTATCGGAACATTGGTTATACCATTTTTGTATGTCACAGATATTGCTTTGTTTAGTGTAATCGTCGAGCAAAGAAGACAGTCTTTCTCTTATCTTGTCTATGTTGTTGAGCTGATCTTCAATTATTTTGATACTATCTTCAAACGGTAGAGAATCCAATCCAAGAGCATCAACCAGTGCTTTATCCAATTAATTATTCATCTTATTGAGGTTATACTTGTTTTCTAAATATGTTTTATAAGACAGCAATGTACTTTTAAGGAATGGCTGTTTGTAGAAATCTATTTCTTTATACACAAATTCAATCCATGGGGTTATATCGTCCCTGTAATTTTTATAAATCATTCTATCGCCCAAAAGTTGGCGAACTTCAGTCGGCAATGAGTTTTCGGATGGGTAGATATTTGTTTCTCCTCCTAAATACAAGACATATATTTGGCTGTCTGGATATGTTTGCTGAGCTATTTTGACGTAATTTGCAATCTGGCTCGGCTGCTCTGGGGCATTGTTGACCTTGTTCTCTATAATCAAAAAGAAATTGTCACTTTTCAGTGTAAGGTCTATCCTGTGTCTATCCGGATAAGGAATTTGAATGCTTTCAAAGGTGCAATCAACATCAGGCAAGAAATATTCTACAAATCTCTTTTGCATACTTTTATCATGCAGAATCCTATAAAGTATTCTACTGTGTGCCGTTTCTTTAAGTCTTTCCGAACGCAGAGCATCATCCAGCAAATCTATCATAAAGGGAGAATCTGATAATTCTTTCTTATAAGACGCTGAAATTTTCTGACAAACACAAAGGGTTTCATCTAAACCTTGTTCTATTGTGTCAGAAAAACGTAGGATTGAAATGTCTATGTTACTCATTGATGTTGATGTCTTTTGCTTTTCGTTTCCCAAGCGGCCCGCTGAACTTGCCTCGATTGAGTGAAACGCCGTATTTATTGAGGATGCGGAACACCGAGCTGCGGCTGCTGAATCCGCTTACTTTCCAGATGTCATCTATTGAATGCCCGTTGTTGTACATCGCCACGATGGTTTTCTCCCTTTCCGCCTTGCTGATGTTTTTCTCTTTGGACGGCTGGTTTATGTTCTGCTTTAGTTGGATGATGTGGGCTGAAGCCTTGCGCAGCATGGCACATTCCTCCGGCAAAGAACCGAACATCTCCAGTACATCGGAGGCTTTGGTTTCCGGAAACAAATCACCATGGCTGTCAATCTTGTCGTGAATGGAGACAATCCGAACCACCTTTACCCGGCAGAACTCGATGAATGTCGCCAGCTCACGGGAGCCACGCAGGGCATTGCTGAATTTTGAGACAACCAGCTCGTCCCCACGTTCCAGACTTGCCATCAGCTGTTTCCATTGAGGGCGCAGTTTCTCGTGTCCGTTCTCTTCCTCTATCACTTGTACACAGCCGTATTGCTCCATCCACTTCTTGTCAGTGTCGAAGCCGTCATAACCGGCTGCCTTGAATATGTAACCTACTTTTGCCATACTGATGTTCAATGCTAAATGATACCAACTGCAAAGGTACAAAGTTTAATCTGAATAAAATCATACTTACGAAAATAATTTGCAATAATTATACTCTGTATTTTCATTTGTTTTGCTCTTGTTTGTTTTGCCCGTCATACTCGTAAGTATGAAAAAGAAAGTATATTAAAGTTTGATTATTAAGTATTATTATACAAACTTTTATACTTACCTTTGCAGCCATAAATCAATAATAATCGTATGTGCAAAGGCTTATTCAAAGTGAAATCAGAGAGAAAAATCAAGGGCGTTGATGTAATATCATACTTTAAACAGCAATCCGTTCTTGCCAAAGGTATTGCCGTATGTTTTGCCATCTTTATATTGGCATCGTGCGGAAAAAACACGGATGACAGTATGTTTCAGACAAGTGAAAGTGCTGTCAATGCTTACAGAACCTATTTGTCCGATATGCGTAGTATGGAAACCCTTTCGACCGAACATTTGATAGAGGCTGTCAACGATTGGCAGGCACTTCGGGATTCAGTCTTTGTCCGTATCGCCAAAGACACGGCAGACCATATCCACGCAAAGTATGAAACCACCATACAAATGTTGCACGATTCCTTACAAACGGAGTTCATACACCTGGCTAATTCAACCTCAAAAACATTCAAGGATGTATTGCTCATCAAGGAACGGACTTCCCCATACAGGCAGGATGCAGAACTGGCAGAAGCGGTTACGACAGCAGAACCGTTCTTCGACTCGTTGGATTTGATACCGCTTTACCGAAAAACGGCAAAGAATACCGTATCTGCCTATAAGACCTTTCTTGCCCAGACTCTAAAATCCGGAATAAACAGCAAAGATGAGCTGCTTGACTTTATAAGAGAAGAAGACAGGCTGTTCCGTTCATTCCTTGCCCATCTTCCGGAACTTGCAGATGCCGACCTTTCTGCCATTGCAGGTGGCACGGAGCAATGTTGCCTTTCGGTGTTCCAGTCGGCAGAGGACGGCAAGTTCTCTTACCGGGATGCCCTGATATATTTCGCCAAACGTACCGACCGAAGAATCGTCCTCAATGCGTTGGCTTGCAGAAATGACATCCACCAAGACAAGGTCAAGACGGATGCACAGGCACGTGCGTATGTGTGGATGCTGTTGCAACCCTACATTGCATTGGACGATTTCAGTATGGCTGTGCTGTCCGATAAGGAAAGGGTGTCATTGCATGGTGTGGCAGAACAGATGCCCTCTATGATGTCCGGACTAAACAAGATTATCAGTACTGACAATGAC
>Ga0208196_1003793_pt1 | contig 12376 bp, 10 predicted proteins | sample AD_JPNNA7_MetaG_FD_184443 | JGI IMG/M metagenome (GOLD analysis project Ga0208196, IMG submission 184443) | Active sludge microbial communities of municipal wastewater-treating anaerobic digesters from Japan - AD_JPNNA7_MetaG (SPAdes) (version 2) | ecosystem: Engineered > Bioreactor > Anaerobic...
GTATTGCGTTTTCTTAGCACAACCTATCTGCACAAAACAGAACCTTGTTTTGTATCAAAATTTCCTGAATGCCATTCTTTACTTTTATTAAAAAACATACCATTCTAATCAATGAATTATCAGCGAGTTAGTAATGTGTTAGATAGATTGTAAATTTAAAATAGTCCAACGGATATTTTAAATTTTACAACGGTAATGCCGATGACATATATGTTATAGTACAATTTATTGGACTATTACATATATGCTTTCGGTATTAAATAATTATTCCTATTTTCGCTTTATTATAAAAAATTTATGAAAATAATTACTTACAATGTAAATGGAATTAGAGCCGCCTTAAGTAAAGGCTTACTCGATTGGATAAAAAATGTTAATCCAGATATAATTTGTTTACAAGAAACAAAAGCCCAACCCGAACAAATTCCTGTATTTGATTTTGAAGAAGCCGGATATTTAAGCTATTGGCATTCTGCTCAAAAAAAAGGATATAGCGGGGTTGCTATTCTCACCAAAAGAAAACCCGACCAAGTAATTTATGGAATGGGGAATGAAAAATACGACCAAGAAGGTCGTTTTCTTCGAGCCGATTACGGCGATATTTCTGTAGTTAGTGTATATCACCCTTCCGGTTCTAGTGGAGAAGAGCGACAAGCATTTAAAATGAAATGGCTTGATGATTACTATGATTATATTCACGAATTACAAAAAAATCGTCCAAATCTTATTTTAAGTGGCGATTATAATATTTGTCATAAACCGATAGATATCCACGACCCTATTCGGAATGCAACATCATCGGGGTTTTTACCGGAAGAGCGAGCATGGATTAGTCGTTTTATTGATAGTGGTTTTATTGATTCTTTTAGAAATTTTAATCAAGACCCTCATCAATATACATGGTGGAGTTACCGTGCAAATGCAAGGGTTAAAAATTTAGGATGGCGAATTGATTACAATATGGTTAGTGATTCTTTAAAAAGTAAATTAAAACGTTCGGTTATATTACCCGAAGCCAAACATTCCGACCATTGTCCGGTGTTATTGGAAATGGATTTTTAATAAAAAAACCAATGAATACATTGATAATGATGTTATAAACTAAATATTTTTATATTTTTGCTCCAAATAAACAACGAAAAATGAAAAAATCAATATTAAAATCATCTTTTTATTTTGCTCTTTGCAGTGCATTTTTGTTCTCCTGTGTTCCTGCTCGTCAGTTCGATGAGTTAAAAGCCAAAAGAGAAAAATGCGAAACAGAAAATGTGCAATTAAAGAAAGATAACGAATCTGTTACTACCCAAAATAAAGAGTTACAGTCGACAATTACTACGCTTAATAAAAAATTATCCTCTCTTGAGTTGGATTCGAATATACGTAATACGTCGTTAACGGCTATGACGACCAATTATGAACAACTTAATAAAACATATCAGCAATTGCTCAACAATTACAAAGAGATGCTTTCCGGAAACACTTCCGAGAACAAGAAAATACTGGCACAATTAAAAACAACGCAAGACAGTCTTCTTAACAAAGAAGATGCCTTAAAGAAACTAGCAATTGAATTGGGAGCAAAGAAAATATATTTAGATCAATTAAGTACCGACTTAGAAAAATCGAGATCGGAACTTACTACTTCCCAAACAGCATTAAAAGCAAAAGAAGCCAAATTAAATGAACTTCAATCTATTCTCGATAAAAAAGATTCTACTGTAAAAGCATTAAAGAATAAAGTATCCTCAGCATTAACCGGCTATGAAGGAAAAGGACTTACCATTTCTCAAAAAAATGGCAAAATATATGTTTCGTTAGAAGAAAGTTTACTTTTTGCTTCCGGAAGTTTTACTGTTGACCCCAAAGGAGTTGCAGCCATAAAAGAACTTGCCAAGTTATTAGAAACGAACGAAGATATCAATGTATTAATTGAAGGTCATACCGACAATGTACCTTACAAAGGAACCGGCGTATTAAAAGACAACTGGGATTTGAGTGCGTTAAGAGCAACGGCTATTGTTAAAATAATTACAAGTAACAGCGATGTTAATCCAAAAAGACTTACTTCTGCCGGCAGAAGCGAATACGATCCGGTAGAATCGAATACAACAAAAGAAGGAAAAGCAAAAAACCGTCGTACCGAAATAATTCTTACTCCAAAACTAGATGAATTATTTAAAATTATTGAAACAAACTAGTGCGACTAAATTGCAGAAGTAAACTGTTTTAAAAAGCGGAAATCATTTTTTCCTGACTTCGACAATGCGTCACCCAAAAATATTTTCCAAAAAATTTCCTCAAAAAACATTTCGAATGATTCATGTTTTTTTTGTGAGAAGTATTGTTTTCATCATGGTATTGCCACTTGATGGCTCTCGTTACAGTGTTTCGTGCGTGTTTAACGCATTGTAACGCGCCTGCCTTGCCTGACAAGGTATTCAATACGCAATTTCCAATGTTCAAAGTAATACAGCTGAAAATTCCAAATATTCGATAAATGCGCGTAAGCCCGGCAAAATAGCGAGGATAGGGCAAGCGTGAATGAAAATTTAATTAGAATTTAAGCAAAGCAGCCCGCTAATTCAGGTGGGCTGTTACTTTGCAAAAAAATTCTATTAAAATTTCAGAGCGGGTTGAAGCTTTATTTTGCCTAGATTTTTTTGTAACTTTTTTCATCAATGGAAAAAAGTTAAAATAAAAAACCGTCGTACCGAAATAATTCTTACTCCAAAACTGGATGAATTATTTAAAATTATTGAAACAAACTAGTGCGACTAAATTGCAGAAGTAAACTGTTTTAAAAAGCGGAAATCGTTTTCTGAAAATAAGCGGATATCTTTTACCCTATATTTAAGATTGGTAATACGTTCTATTCCCATGCCAAAAGCATATCCGGTATAAATAGTACTATCTATTTTACAGTTTTTTAATACGTTTGGATCTACCATTCCACAACCTAATATTTCTACCCATCCGGAATGTTTACAGAAAGCACAGCCTTTACCTCCACATAAATTACATGAAATATCCATTTCGGCAGAAGGTTCTGTAAAAGGGAAATAAGAAGGGCGCAAACGAATTTTTGTTTCTTCGCCAAACATCTCCTTTGCAAAATACAACAGCACTTGTTTTAAATCGGCAAAAGAAACATTTTTATCAATATATAAACCTTCAACCTGATGAAAAAAACAATGCGATCTAGATGAAATAGCTTCGTTCCGATATACTCTTCCAGGGAAAATTTTTCGGATAGGGGGCTTTTCCGTTTCCATTACTCTAACCTGAACAGAAGAAGTATGAGTACGTAAAGCGATATCGGGATTTTTTTGAATAAAAAAAGTATCCTGCATATCTCTAGCCGGATGTTCTTCTGGGAAATTTAATGCAGTAAAATTATGCCAATCATCTTCTATTTCAGGTCCTTCGGATACAGTAAAGCCTATTCTTGAAAAAATTTCGATAATTTTCGATCTTACAATAGAGATTGGATGACGCGAACCTAATTCTACAAAATTAACCGGTAACGAAAGGTCTTTATTGTTTTCATTAACTTGAGGCACTTCTTCGAACGACTGTTTGTAATCGTTCATTTTTTCTTGTGCCGCATTTTTTAATTCATTCAGTAACTTCCCAATATTTTTTCTTTCTTCGGATGAAATCGTTTTAAATTCTTCAAATAAGAGCGATAATTTCCCTTTTTTTGAAAGAAATTTTATTCTAAAATTTTCCAGTTCATCTGCTTTATTAACAGCGAACTCTTGAATTTCATTTTGAAGTTGTTTAATTTTTTCAAGCATAAAACGGAGTTTATTCTTCTATGACTTTAATACTCATTTTAATATCTTTAGCCGGACGATCGTAAGGGCCTGTTTTAGCAAGCGAAATCTTCTCTACTACATCCAATCCTTCATAAACTTCGCCAAAAACGGTATAATTAAAATCTAAGTGAGGAGTACCGCCAATAGTAGTATATGTTTTTATTTGTTCGGGGGTGTATGAATTCCCCGTTTGTTGCGATAATCGTTGCAATTCATATTCAGTAAAAACTCTTCCTTGAACGATATAGAATTGTGAGCCAGAAGATGCTTTTGCCGGGTTATTATCTCGGGCAGCCCCTAATGCTCCTTTTTTATGATATAATTTAACTACCGGAAATTTTCTTCCGCTTATATCTATAGAATCTAACAGTATTTCTGCCGGAATAGTATAATCAGGTCCTCCATTTCCTAACATGGTGGTAGAATCGGCATTTTTCGATTTAGGATCTCCCCCCTGTATCATAAATTCTTTTATAATTCTATGAAATAACGTACTATCAAAATATGCTTCTTTAGCAAGTTTTATAAAATTATCTCTATGCAATGGGGTTTCGTTATATAACTGAATTTTTATATCGCCATAGCTTGTATTAATACATACCTTTTTCATAATTTCTTCTTTTTTATTTTTTTTGGGTTTAATACCGGTTTTTTGTGTGAATGAATAAATACCAAAAGCTACTAGTAAAATAGCACATGAAAATAAAATGGACTTTTTCATCGTTTTTAAATTTGAATTGATTTTATTTGCATTACAATATAAATAATCATAACTTTGTATGATAATATCTAGCAAAAATATTAAATAATCGGGATATATGAAAACAATATTCAAATCTATCGTTATTTCATTCTTAGTTTTAATAACTATTTCATTTGTTTTTACCCGTTGCAAAGAAAACACAGAATGTAAGTCAGTTATAACCGTTAAACTACTTCAAGATACCACTAAAGTTGTTGCAGGTGCCAATATACGTATTCATAAACTTAATGTTGATGTAAGAGGCGTAAGCGACGCAAACGGACAATTCCGTCATACTTTTCCACTAGAAGCTATTTTAGATGTTTATGCCATGCGTAAAGATACCTTAGGAGATTCTCTTTATGGAAATGCCGTACTTAAGTTGGTTCCAGGCGGAACTGCTTATAAAACCGTTTTTGTAAAATAAGGTTTATTTTATAAATATTTCTTGAGGTATTATTGTTAAATCGGTTTCTTTTTTTGCCCTACTGTTATTGAGTTTTATAACGTATCGCTATTTTCGATACCATAATTGAATGTTGTAAAATATATTCAACGCTCCATCTTTTCCAATATCGTAATTTGCTTCTAATGCGTCGGAGTTAACACCTTTAATCCAGCCCTGCAGGGTGTAGGCATAATCAATGCCTTGTACATAAATATAGTAAATCGCAAAAATTTAACAAAAAAGCAAGGTCTTTTAAATACAAAATCAATTCAGTTATTAGAGAAAATACATTACAAAATATTTTTATTTTCATCAAATTACTTTATATTTGATAAATATTTATACGAACGAGTGGTTATTTTAGATAAACTGATATTTCCTACAACCAAATAATATTCCTTAAAAGTGCGGAGTCAGCACAATAAACACTGACAAAATTCGAATGAAAAAATTTACTCTTATTTTATCTATTTTTATTTTCGTTGCTATTACTGTAAACGCACAGTGGGTACAACAAAATAGTGGTACTTTAAATCAATTAGTTTCAGTTTGTTTTATTGATCAAAATACTGGCTTTACAGTAGGTGGTGAGGGTACAATATTAAAAACAATTGATGGCGGGAATACATGGGTGACTCAAAACAGTGGTACTACGTATTCTTTGTATGCAGTTGATTTTCTTGACTTAAATAATGGGTATGTTGTAGGATCAATTTGTAATGGAGAAAATCCTCCTAATACTACCTATACTAGCATCATCTTAAAAACAACAAATGGTGGGAATACATGGAATATTATAAAAACATTTTTAAATACTAGTCATTTTACAGATATTGATTTTATTTCAACGTCTACCGGATGGGCAACTTCTTATGGATATATTTATAAAACAATAGATGGAGGAATAAATTGGACAACTTGTGATCCTGGCTACGCATATTCTAGTGAAATCGTATTTGTTAATGATAATATAGGCTTTGTGATTTGTCAGATAGGTACAATATTAAAATCAACTGACGGTGGCAGTTCATGGGTAGCTACTTCTATTGGGGCAGCGGATATGGGTGCGCTTTTTTTACAGATAATATTACAGGATATGTTACAACTATTAATGGACACGTTTGGAAAACTACTAATGCTGGTTCTACATGGGAACATGTTTCGGAAGTAGATAATAAATCATTGTATGATATTTTTTTTATTGATAGTAATATAGGATATATGGCAGGTGATGGATGGAAAATTTATAAAAGTTCCGATGGTGGTTTAACATGGAATATTCAAAATAGTGGGGTGTCTTCAAAATTAGTTGGTATTTTCTTTACTGATAATACACATGGCTGGGCTGTGGGAGAGGATGGCACAATATTACATACTGACAACGGTGGTGTTGGTCTTACTGAAAATGAATCTGAAAAGAATAAATTTATAATTTATCCAAATTCTTCAAATAAAGAAATAACAATTGAGATAATAGAGAATATAAAACCTATGGGGAACGAATGTGAAATAATAAATATTGACGGACAGATAATCAGAAATATTAAATTAATGAAAACAAAAACACAACTTGATATTTCAAATATACCTAGTGGAATATATTTTATAAAGCTTCTAACCGATAAAAGTGTCGAAGTAAAAAAGTTTATTAAAGAATAAAATGTAAAGATTTTGTCGATTTTTTTAGAAAACATATTCTATTTTTTTAGAAATTTTTAAAATTCTTTACACAGCAACAAACTAATTTTCGTTCGGAACGCTAAAAAAGAATTGAACATATGTTTAATAAATTAATACGAATAAAAGTAATTTATAGATAAATAATTAAAGATATACATACAAGAATAAATTTTTAAAAAATATAAAAATATTTTAATAACTTAAAAGCATAACTATTAGATATTATAATATATTAATAGTTATCGTTCAGTGCTAAAATACACAATAGAAACAAAATTCTATAATGAGAAAAAATGATGTTAATGCTTTAATTGAGCATGCAAAAAATGATTTTGAAAATATTAAAAATCAATATAGTAAAGCATTAGATGAGACAAGCATTTCATCGACTTTACAAATTAATATTAAAAACTTTATGGAAAATTTAAGGTCAGCATTAGACTATTTAGCGCACGATATTTATGAGAAACATATAGCTCCATATAGAAAGACTAATGGGAAGCCAGAAATTATAAAGATATTTTTCCCGTACGGAAAAACTGAAAATGATTTCAAATCTGGTGTAGGCTCTTCCCTTCCAGACTTAAAAATAGTATCCATAAAACTATATGAGATAATTGAAGCAATTCAACCTTATAAAATCGGGGACAATTGGTTATATGATTTTTGCAAAATACTCAATGATAAAAAACATAATACATTAACACCCCAGACAAAAACAAAAAAACAAACTATGACTGCTTTATCTGGTAGTTCAAGTATAACAATTCCAATAAATAATCCTAATATTTCAATACAACAAGGTAAGAATGCAAATATAACTTTTAACGGTGTACCAATTCAATTAAGCAATCAAGGAATTGAGCCACTTGCACCAGGATTAGAACGTACTATAACAACATGGATATATTTTAAATTTTCCGATACAAATATTGAAGTGCTTCCATTGCTTAAAAAGTCAATTGATGGTATTAAGATTCTATCTGGTAAAGTTTATCAAGAAATATTGATTAGGAGTTAATAGAATTAATGAAAGAGAATTATAATAGAATTTAGCACTGAAATGCTAACAAATTGCATATGGCAGACGGGGGGGGCTATAGCGGTCTGACAAGTCAGCCCTTTTGCTCACTTTCCTGCGGGTCTGACAGGATTTCTGTTGGAAATCCAGCCCGACCTCATACAAGTGACCGTTATAATTAAATCATATTAATAAAATATTAATAACGTAGTAAATAAGAATCGTAAAAACACAATAGTTATATTTGTGTTGACTTCATACAGTTAGTGCGGTAGTGACCCAACCCCCCTAATAGCCATCATAATTTTTAAATTACGATTGTATTAAATACCTTTAGCGGAAAAAATGTGCTGTTATACCATCTATATTTCGACAGTATTCGTATTTTGCTACCAATTTATAATTTTTTATCATATTACAGTTTTATTCACCTAAATAACAGAATATTATATATAATAAAATACAATTAAACTATTTTAAAATAAATCAAACATTTGCCACTTTTATCATTTCAATGTCTTTTGTTTGCTTTTATTTCCTAACCCCCTCAATAGCCGTCATAATTTTTAAATTATACCGAAAGCATATATGTAATAGTCCAATAAATTGTACTATAACATATATGTCATCGGTATTACCATTGTAAAATTTTAAATATCTGTTGGACTATTTTAAATTTACAATTGGTATTACATTTGTAGCATTAACTTAAAAAATTATGAAAAAAAGTTTTTTTATTTTATTCTGTCTAGCTACGCTCTTAAGCAGTTGTATCGAAATTGTTGAAGAAGTAACTATAAACTCCAATAAATCGGGAACAGTAAATATTTCAATGGACTTAGGAAAATTGGGCGGACTGGCTTTAAAAAACATGGGCGAAAAATATGTGCCTAAATCAACTTTAGAACTACTGGATAAACTCCCTGAAATCATGGCCGAAATGTTAAAAGAAGTAAACGGGTTAAGTAATATTAAATCGGCTTCCAATAAAAACGGACTTTATATGGTTCGCTTCGATTTCGAAAATGTAAAACAACTAAATCAAGCAGTCTATAAGTTATTTCAAATAAAAAAACGATTTTATGAACCTAACTATATTCGACTAACTTCGCATAAATTGATTAAAAAAAACTATGCTCCTTTATTGAGGGTTTTTGCTAAAAAGTACGAGGATCAGCTTGGCGATAAAAATCTTTTACAAAAAGTGTATTATAAATCGCTTATTCATTTTCCAAACGAAGTAACCCGATTTACGAATAAGAAAGCAAGCCTTTCAGCTAATAGCAATACCGTTGAATATAAATGTACTTTAGAAGAATTGCTTACTTCGAAAGCAAATATTGGAAATAAAATAAAATATTAAGAGCCTGTTTAAATTTCACAAACAACTTTTTGTATTAAGCTTTTAGAAAGATAAAAGGAAGGAAAAACGAGCCTTTTAAAAAGGCAAAATCCTTGAATAATAATTTAAATTAACGCTAACTGCTTTTTTATATGTCGTCCCTAACGGGACTTTGATGAATTAAGGTTTTATTGTTCTAGAAATATCCCGTCACTACGTGACTAGACGGAATGTTTTAATATTATTATATTTTCTGCAAATTTTTTAAATCTTTCTTCTGTCCCGTTAGGGACAAAATATTTATAAAAAAACAATATACCTTTACTAGTCCTGTAGGGACGATATATTATTCAACAACTTTTAAATATTTATATGTAGGCTGTAGTTATAAATATAACTCATATAAATGATTATTTCACACAAAATAAAAGACTTATCAATAAATATAGAAAGCCAAAAAAGATGGTTGATTGTAAGAATACTTTCTTGGTTTGAAAACGTTTGAAGATTAAGTAAAGACCTTGAATATCTTCTTGAATAAATTCAAGTAATGATTTATCTCGCTTCTATAAAATTATTATTGAATAAAATTTAAACAGTTTCTAAAATAGATTGGTACTATTTTTGAGTAGAACGTAATAAACTAAAAAAAACGAATCTATGAAAACACGTAATTATTTATTAATCGGTTTAGGTGTAATAATTATTGCATCGGTATTTGCTTTTAAACCTGTCCAAAAATCGTCTAAAGTGCAGTATATGCAGGTTACTACAATTGAATCTATTATTCCCGGCGGACTCGGACGGTCTAAAATGCTTATCACCAAACCCGACGGCTCTTTTACCGAAGAAAAAATGGAAAACCTTTACAGTATGGCCGGTATCAATTTCGGAAATGTAACAGCTAACGATAAAGATATTGTAAATAAGATTAATATTCTTACAGCCGATAATTGGGAACTGGAATCGGTTACTGTTGGTGCACAAAGTCCTTCCGATGGGACTGCACAGGGGATATTTTTAACCCGGTATTTATTTAAAAAATTGGTTGAATAAGCAGGCATTAAAATAAAGCAGGCATTAGAAATAAGCCCTTAGTTGAACACTTCCAACATGTACAGGGCTTATTTCTTTTGATTTTCGTCCTTCATAATTTAATGTGAGCTGTAAATTACCCGATAAATTTTTTTGATATGATAAGCTCCATGTAGCATTATTTCCTGTTTTTAAGCCTTCCAACATTTCGTAAGCAACAGACGACTGATCGGTGCTGTTGTATTTTATATTTACAAAATTTATTTTCGTTAATAAACTTCCTTTTGAAAGCACATTGTATTTAATGTCGATTCCTGTCTTATTAATAAAGGCTTTTTCATTTATTAACCCTTCGTTGTTCCTTTTTTCGGTATATTTATAGTTTACACTAATACGGAATGAGGTATTCGGCTGATAGCTAATAATAGGCTCTGTTTCGCTATAAATAATGATATAATTTTTGGTGTTGAAATAATCGGATTTATTGGTTTTTTCTCCTGTTTTAATAGAAGTAGTTAACGATATTTTTCGTGAAATATTCCATTTTAAATTTGCACTTTTTATAATATTCGTACGACTATCGTAGCCGTTTACTAAAAGGGTTTTATTCCGGTTATCCTGATATGTTATATCGAACCCAAATACAGAGCTGCTTCTGTTAAAATACAAGGAATTGCGAAACGAAGAGGTTAATGATACAAAGGTGGTATCGTTTATTTCGTTCACAAAAGGGTTGTAAGCTTTATATAAATCGGGGTCGGTATTTTTATGGTCAACTCTGTAAATAGTTTGATTGGAAAAACGTGATAAGAATTTTTTCCATCCTGTTGCTGTATTCCATACCACTACGGGGTTAAGTAAAAGCGATTCACTAAATAAATTGGTATATGTTTTTATATATTGATTAGTAGGAATATAAATGCGTATATAATTTGCTTGGTCTTGAAATGCAGCTATTTCAAATTCGTTGAGCTGTTTTACTCCATCGGCATTGTAATCGGTCCAGGAATATATTCCTTGTCCTTGTACCACCTCCAAATAAGAATATTCTTTTTTTACTTCCTGTCCGGAGCCTATTTCGTAATAGGTATTGGAAGAAAGAGCCCCTTTATAGGCTTTCAGAACATATTCCAATCGACTTATAAGCGATTTATCTTCTTTTTGGGTAGTAAGCGAGGTGTTATTAATTATTAAGTTTCTATAGGTTTGATATACGGTAAGAGTATGATTTTTATTTTTTGCCAGCTCTAACGAAATACCTGTGTTATGAGCCGTTGTAGATAAATCAAGTTCGTCGTTGGTTGGCAAATAATCCATTCTTTTGGAATAAAACAACTTAAATTTATTTTTCGTTGTATCTGCATTCGAAATATAGCCTTCCATTTCTTGAAACGAATAGCTATTCAATTGAAGGGTATCGGTATTATTTTTATGAAAGGTATTATATTCTTGTTCTTCTTTTATTCCTATAATTAATTTTTTAAAACGTTTAGAGAGGTCGGCTTTGCTACGAATAAAACGGGAGTTGTTAATTGTATTATCCGACGAAAGTAAACTGCCACTAAAAACAAGTTTAACGGTATTTTTCTCTAATTTACCGTTTAGCAGATTTTGTAAGCCTTTATATTGTTCTCCGGCTAAAAACGATTTTAGCTGAAACGAAGTATAATTCTTTTTTTTATCGCTTACCGATAGTTTAATGGTAGAGCTGTTTTCAGTAAGATTTGTTAGCAGCGTCGATAAATTCCAGTCGCGTTCAAATTCAACACTTCTATAGCGTTCAATGGGGTTAAACTGCTTGTTTGCATATTCATGACTTATATCGGTTATTAAGCTCCATCCGAGGCTGTCTTTTTTTGTTAACGGAATAATATGATTTAGTTGTGCTTTCCATGCATAACCAATATTATCGGAATTCCCCGCCGATGAAAAAAGATTGATGTCTTGGTTGCTAAGAGCAAGCTCTACTGTAGTTTTTGTTCTTTTTGAAATAGCATAAGCAGAAGAAAAAGTGAGCAATTGTTTTTTCTTAGGAGTAACAAGTTGAATAATGGGTTCATAATTCCCCTGTTTAATTCCTGATACCGGTGCCACCCATTTAAATACCCTTCCATTCGCAGAACTTTGTATTTGAATATAATTCCCTTTATTGGCTCCTACATTCGAAAATCCTAAGCGATAATGAGCACTGTCGGGGTTGGTACTATATACATAAACAGAATCATATAAAATTCCCGATACCAGCGTATCTTTTATTTTATATAACACCTGGTCGTTGGTATAAGCAATA
>Ga0208196_1003796_pt1 | contig 12366 bp, 10 predicted proteins | sample AD_JPNNA7_MetaG_FD_184443 | JGI IMG/M metagenome (GOLD analysis project Ga0208196, IMG submission 184443) | Active sludge microbial communities of municipal wastewater-treating anaerobic digesters from Japan - AD_JPNNA7_MetaG (SPAdes) (version 2) | ecosystem: Engineered > Bioreactor > Anaerobic...
TTGGTAAGTTCCCAGTTTAACCCCATATCATTGGTTTTTAAAATAAAGCCAGTATAAGAATTAACAATAATATTGAAAATTGAACCAACTATATAACCTAAACCAGAGGGACTAATTTTAATATCAAAATATGAAACAAGATTAGAACTATCTGATTTTAAACCGGTATTTAATTCTGCCCAACTGTTTCCACCATTGTAACTGTACCAAACTCCTTCTTTTTGCCCAACATATTGTGCTCTTGTAAGAATCCAAAGCTGATTTTCATTTATTGCATACATTTTTGCAAACAAACTATTGTTAAATAAATTGTCCGGTAAAGTTCGTTGTAGCCATGTTGCTCCAGCGTTATTTGTTTTATAAAGTCCTCCCCCACCCAATTTCCAGCCAACCAAAGATGTTCCAAAACAAACCATACTTGAACCTGAAGCTGTTTTAGTCCAGTTTTTACCGCCATCGGTAGTTCTAAATTCCCCTGTACATATGTCAGTAATATATCCGTTCATACTATCGGCAAAAGCAATACCTTGATATGCAAAACTACCAGGATGACAGTTACCATAAGGTGCATAATTAGGCAGAATTTCAAAATTATCAGTCTCAAAATCAAGACTGAAAACTGAATTAGCCTCACACCAAAAATAAGCCTTGTTATCCCCAACCGTCGAAGAAAGAATAATCTTATTTGGAGGATAAGGTGTTATCCATTCCCAATTAGTCTGAGAATAAAGACTTTGCATAATGAAGAATGTTAAGGATAAATAAATAAATACTTTCATCACTTTTCCTCCTTTTTCATAATCACATCCCTGTTAATAAGAATACCAGGATATAAATCAGTATTAATAGTTTCACTTAAATATCCTTCTTTTTGAAAACGCAAGTTTACGTTGTTATGTATTTCAAATGGATAAACACTATTATCATCGTATGCATAAAATATTGTATCTGAAATAAAAGATTTGTTATAATCAAAAAAGTAAATACCATCATTATTACTGAGAGAGTTTGGAGTACCTAAATCGCTGATAACAACCATCTTCTTTGCAGCTTTATAAAGTAAATTTTGGTTTTTGGAAACAGTTAATTCAATAACATAGCAACCATTTTCCAGCTTAAGTGAATCTACAATGCTATTAAAATAATGTTGATAGATACCGTAATATGAAGGTTTGGAAATTAAATATTTAGTTCTTCCGGAATAAGATTCTCTAATCGCAAGAGTAATATCTGCATCTGTACTAATAGAGTATCTTAGAAAAAAAGAATTATAAACAGGATTAGGAAAATTTTGATATAAATTATTACCGAATGAATCAACCACAGTTTCTTTTTGCAGTCTTTCGCTGATAGCAGGATTTGGGATATAGTAATAATTAAACAGATAAAAGACTTTAACATCTTTGATTGGATGTCCCGATTCGTCCATTATTTTTCCTGTAATTCCGTAATAGGTTTCAGGAGGGTTTGTAATTACATCATCACAAGAAGAAAAAGTTAAGAGAACCAGAACACTTAGCATTAATTTCTTAAGCATAACGACCCCTTTCATAAAATAATGAAAATCTCTAGTTATAAAATATTCAGTTTAACTTATAAATCAAGTGAATTAACTGAACAGACTTATTTAAAGACGTCCATACTGATTTATAGACATTTCCAGCTCGAAGTAATTATCTCTTTTTAGTATTTCTTTCAATTGCACAACATAATTTGTTCCGTTTTTTGCTTGAAAGCTCTTTTGACCATCTGAAGAATTATACTCAATTTCTTGAGCATTGCTTTGATGATTATATGAAATTATTATAATTGCCTGGTTATTGCCTCCGATCGGATAGTGTTCATATACGGTGTAAAATTCAACAGAAATATCAGGTAACTCAAAGTAAACTGATTCACCTTCTTTAAGACTGAAATCCATAGGAACTGATGTCTGACTTGATTCAATATAATATGTGGAATGAATTGAGTTGCTTCCCCCTGTAATTTCATCATCATCAAATGAGCAAGAAATAAAAAGCAAAATTGAAACAACAATTAAAGCGTATATTAAAAATAATCTTGTGGGCTTAGGTATAAATTAGAACTTAGTTGAAATTTCTTTAATAAAAAAAAGAAGAGACTCCAAATAATTGATAATTTTATATTAACAAAAAAAAAAAATTATAAGCCTGAGCTTAAACAATAAAAAGGAGTCTCTAAGATGAAAAATAAAGAAAATCTACAACAAAATCTTGATTGGTATAAGAATCAGTCTCTGGAAACACAACTTAGTTTGTTCAGTAATTTTCTGGAGATAGCCAAAATATTGGCAAATCAAATGCTGGAAGAAGAAGTAAAAGAAAAAGCAGGGGAAAGATATAACAGAGAGAAACCATCATCAGGCAGATACAGCCGCTGGGGCAGCAATCCAGGCAGTATAAGAGTAGGAGAAGAAAAAGTAAAAATAAAAGTGCCAAGAATACACGATAACCAGAGCTTGGTTACCGAAAGTCCGGGGAGCTATCAAAAATTGAGGTCAATAGAGTTGCCATCAGAGGCTTTGATGAAAAAAATAATACTGGGATTAAGTGAGCATGACTATCAGGAAGTAGTAAAGATGGGAGTAGAGAGCTTTGGATTAAGTCAGTCGACAGTAAGTAAAGCCTTTATAGAAGAAAGCACAAAGGCATTGGAGGAATTTGAAAAAAGGGATTTGGGATTATATGATTTTATAGCCCTGATATTAGACGGAAAATATCTGTCGAAAGAAAACATAGTAATAGCCCTTGGAATAACAATAAGCGGAGAAAAGATACCATTGGGCTTTATCCAGACAACAACAGAAAACAGCACAGCAGTAAAAGGGTTGTTAAAAGATTTACTAAGAAGGAATTTCAAGTACACAGAAGGGATACTTGCTTTAGTGGATGGCTCAAAGGGATTAAGAAAAGCAATAGATGAGACATTCGGGAAATATGCCTTAGTACAACGCTGCCAATGGCATAAAAGAGAAAATGTTCTCAGTTACCTGAGCCAAGAGCATCAGGAACAATACAGGGGCAAGCTTCAAAGAGCCTATAGTGAACCTGATTATAAAACAGCAAGCTCAAAGTTAAAAGAAATAATAACTGAACTTATGAAAATTAACCGAAGTGCAGCAAGATCTCTTGAAGAAGGATTAGAAGAAACATTGACCTTACAGCGTTTAGGTTTAGTAGAACAGTTGGGTAGATCGTTTACAACTACAAATTTAATAGAAAACTTAAATTCCCAGTTAAAGAAATACCTGGGCAGAGTAAAGAGATGGATGAACTCAGAAATGCGGAGCAGATGGATGGCAGTGGCTTTATTACAGATAGAAAAGAGAATGAGAAAAGTAAATAATTATGAAAAATTGCATTTGCTTAGAACATCCTTAAAAACAGAATTAAAGATTAAACAAAAGAAAGCAGCCTGATAAAATGGAGTCTCTATTTTCAACTAAGTTTGACTTTTTGCCTTTAAAACAGAAATCTTTTTGTTTTAAAACAATAGAGAATTATGAAAATATTTATTACGAGAGAAATTCCGGATTCAGGAATTAATTTATTGAAGAAAAAAGGATTTGAAGTTTCTGTTTATAAAAAGGACTAGCCAATTACACGCAAAGAATTAATTAAATCAGTTAAAGATTGTGATGGTTTAATTTCTTTATTAACGGATAAGATTGATAAAGAAGTTATTGATTCGATGAAGAAATGCAGGGTGATTGCAAACTATGCCGTGGGCTTTAATAATATTGATATCAATTATGCAAAAAGTAAAAAAATTATCGTAACAAACACGCCTGATGTATTAACTGATTCAACTGCTGATTTAGCTATCGCTTTGGTTCTTGCTTGTGCAAGAAGGATTCCGGAATCTGAAAAATTTGTAAGAGACAAAAAATTTGTCGGCTGGAAACCTAAGCTTTTATTAGGCGTAGAGCTACGAAATAAATATTTTGGAATTTTAGGTGCTGGCAGAATCGGAACTGAAATTGCAAAAAGAGCACACTCTTTCGGATGCAGGATTCTGTATTATTCAAACAATAAAAATGAATATCTTGAAAAACAATTAGCTGCAAAAAAATTATCTTTAAATCAAATTCTGAAAAAATCTGATATAATTTCACTTCATTTGCCTTTGAATGCTGGAACAAAAAATCTGTTAGATAAAGAAAAGCTTAAATTGCTAAAATCATCTGCAATATTAATAAATACTGCTCGTGGTGAAGTATTAGATGAGACCTATTTGATTAAAATGTTGAAGCGAAAAGAAATATTTGCAGCAGGATTTGATGTTTATCAGAATGAACCTAAACTTAATCTTGAACTTTTTAAACTAACTAATGTAGTATTACTTCCACATATCGGCAGTGCAACAAACGATGCTAGAAATAAAATGTCGCTACTTGCTGCCAGGAATATTTCAGCAGTTCTTTCCGGAAAATCACCTTTAACCCCGGTTTAAATCAACCTTATTTGATTGCTAATATTGTAGGGCGTTGGTATTTTTGAAATAAAAAAAAGAGAAAACTAGATGAGATTTGGAATACCAAAAGAAACTCTTTATGAAGAAAAAAGAGTTGCATTATCTCCAGCAGGAGTTGATGCCTTAGTAAGAGCAGGTCACACTGTTTTTATTCAAAGTGGTGCTGGTTTAGGCAGTCACTTTAGTGATGAAGAATATCGCACAACAGGCGCTCAAATTGTTTATAGTGCTGAAGAAGCGTTTGCGCGTTCTGAGGTTGTTGTTAAAGTTGCCCCGCTTTCTGAAGCAGAATCTGAAATGTTAGTGGATAATCAGATTCTTTTTTCGTTTCTTCATCTGGCAATTGGTAAAAAAAATATAATTGAAAATCTCTTAAAGAAAAAAATTACTGCTATTGGTTATGAGCTGATTGAAGAAGATGAAAGATTACCAGTTCTCCATTCAATGAGTGAAATTGCCGGTCAATTAGCTATTCAGGAAGCCGAAAGATATTTAGAAAGTTTTGTTCCCGGCGGTCGTGGAATTTTATTAGGCGGTATTACTGGTGTTGCGCCTGCAGCTGTAGTTATACTTGGAGCAGGTGTTGTTGGTGTTACAGCAGCAAGCGCAGCAGTTGGAAGAGGAGCACAAGTTATTGTGATTGATAAAAACCTTAACCGGCTCAGAAATATTGATATAAACTTCAGAAAAAAAGTTACAACTGTTATGGCAAATCCATATACCATTTCACGTGGAGTTAAGTTTGCTGATGTTTTAATCGGTGCTGTTTTAATTAAAGGTGAAAAGGCTCCGAATCTTGTTACTGAAGAAATGGTTAAGCAAATGAAAAAGGGAAGTGTTATTGTTGATGTTTCAATTGATCAGGGAGGTTGTATAGAAACCAGCAGAATAACCACACAATCAGATCCGGTTTATTTGCTGCACGATGTAATTCATTATTGTGTACCAAATATGCCCGCTATTGTTGCCCGAACAGCAAGTTATGGATTAAATAATGCATCATTAGGATATATACAGAATATAGCTGAAAACGGACTGTCAAATGCTTTGATCGGAGATCCGGGATTATCTAAAGGTGTATGTACATATAATGGTTATTGTTGTAATGAAGCAATTGCTCATACTTTTAATGTAGAATACCGAAGACTGCATGTTTTTTCAAGTAATTAGTTAAATAATTTATGCAACGAATCTAAAGAGAAATGAAATGACATCAACTGAAGAAATAAAACTTAAGAATCCTATTCCTACTAATTTGCTGAGGATATATAATCAAAAACTTGTAAGCTCTGATGAAGCAGTAAAGCATATAAAATCGGGTGATAAAGTTGTAGTTCAACCCGGATGTGCTGCACCAAATGAATTAATCAGAGCTTTGGTAAGAAGAAAAGATGAGCTTGAGAATGTTACCATTTATCACATTCTGATTGTGGGCGAACTCCCTTATTTGCAGCCGGGAATGGAAAAACATTTTAAGCATAAGGCATTTTTTATTGGTGCTAATTCTAGAAAAGCTGTGAATGAAGGAAGGTCTGAATTTATACCGATCTTTCTTTCTGAAGTACCTTTGTTATTTAAATTAGGCAGAATAAAAACAGATGTTGCACTTCTTAATGTTTCACCACCGGATGAACACGGTTTTTGCAGTTATGGTGTTGATGTTGGTACAATAAAAACTCCTGCCGAAAAATCTAAGATTATTATTGCGCAGGTAAACAGACACCAGCCGAGGACACTGGGTGATTGTTTTATTCATATTAATAAGATTAATTATATTGTTGAACATGATGAAGAACTAAAAGAGCTCCCACAAGTAGATCCGGATGCAACTCCTGAACTGCTTGCTATATTTGATAAAATAGGAAGAAACGTTGCAGATTTAATTGAAGATGGTTCAACTTTACAAATGGGTATTGGTGCAATTCCTGATTCAGTTATGAAGTATCTGCACGATAAAAAAGACCTTGGTATTCATACCGAAATGTTTTCTGATGGAATAATTGATTTAGTTGATGCGGGAGTAATAAATGGCGAAAAGAAAACTTTGCATCCAGGGAAAATAATAGCAGGCTTTGTTCTTGGAACAAAAAAAGTTTATGATTTTATTGATAATAATCCGATAATTGAATTTCATCCTCAGGAATATGTAAATGATCCGTTCATTATATCAAAGAATCATAAAATGGTTGCAATTAATTCTGCACTCGAAGTTGATTTGACCGGACAGGTTTGTTCTGATTCGATAGGAACAAGATTTTATTCAGGTATAGGTGGTCAGGTTGATTTTATCAGAGGAGCCTCAAAATCCGAAGGCGGTAAACCCATTATTGCTTTACCTTCTACAACAAAAAATGATACTATCTCCAGAATTGTTCCCGTATTAAAACCAGGTGCAGGGATAGTTACATCCAGAGGAGATGTTGACTATGTTGTAACTGAATATGGTGCAGTAAATCTATGGGGAAAAACAATTCAGGAACGGGCTAAAGCACTTATTTCAATTGCTCATCCGAAGTTCAGAGATGAATTGACTAAATATGCTAATGAAACATTTCATATTTAGGTAACAATGGTAGCTGTAATTGGTGATGTACACGGTTGTTTTAATACTCTAAAAGCACTTGTTGAAAAAATCAGGAAGACTTATCCCGATATATCAATCTATTGTGTCGGTGATCTGGTTGACCGTGGAAATTTCAGCGCACAGGTTATTGAATATATAATTGCTGAAAACATATTCTGCTCTCTTGGCAATCACGATTATATGTTTTATTGTAATATGCGGATTCCTTTCAGTCTGATGGCAAAATCCTGGAATTACAACGGAGCTGAAACAACTCTTATGTCATACAGAGATAAAATTAATTTGATGGATGAACATCTTGATTTTATTGATAGCCTCCCTTTGTTTTATAATCTTGATGACTGCCTTATTTCGCATGCGGGCTTATCTGCAAAATACAAATCACTTTTACCTGATGGTGTTAAAGATGATAAAGAATTAACAGAGCTTTTAATAAAGGACCTGGATAATCAGGATAGTATTTTGTGGACGCGGGGTAATTTACTTAATATAGGAAAACTTCAGATTGTAGGTCATACACACAAAAAGGAAATTTATCACGATTTAATCAGCAACACAATGTATATTGATACGACAGCTTATGGTAATAATAAACTAACGGCTGTAATAATTCAGGATAATAAGTGTATTAAGATACTTGAAGAAAAATCATTTATTGATGACATTAATAAAAACTGGATATATCAGTTTTAGTAATACTGCATATAAATATTCCTTAGCTGTTGTAATTGTTTGCATTATATTTTTGAATTTCTTATTCTGAATTTCAAAAGCAATTCTTAGAATAGATTTAAATTCTTAATGTTGAACGGATATAAAAGTTATGGCAATTGAAATTGAACGCAAGTTTCTGGTAAAAGGAGAATTTAGAAATTTCGTCGAAAAATCAGTAAGAATCAGACAGGGTTATATCTCTTCTGTTCCCGAAAGAAGTGTTAGAATACGAATAATGAATGATAGAGGATTTCTGGCGATCAAAGGAGAAACAAATAGCTCCGGTAAAAGCAGATATGAATGGGAAACTGAGATTCCGGTTACTGAGGCTGAGGAGTTATTAAATATATGCGAGCCAGGTTTGATAGAGAAAACAAGACATCTTGTAAAATATGGAAAACATATTTTCGAGATTGATGAATTTTATGGTGAAAATAATGGACTGATTCTTGCTGAAATTGAACTGAAATCTGAGTCGGAAAACATTGAAATGCCTGATTGGATCGGTGAAGAAGTTACCGGTGATCCAAAATATTATAATGTGATGCTTACTAAAAAACCATTTAGCAAATGGTAAGCTGATAATAAATCCCCTGAATACATTTAAAAATATTTATAACATATAAACTGGTATTATTATTCTTGCCGGATAGTTTTTATTATCAACGATCAATTAAGATGCAGATTTTGTATTATTAAATTCCGGAACATTTTAAGTATAAGAATTTTAAGAGTTGTATCTTACACTGTTTTATTAATCTTTTTTAGGGAAAAATAAAATGTTTTTAAAAAAAACCAGAAAACTTGAGATACAAATTGATGAGTATCTCGATTTAGTTATTAAAGGCGGATTAGTTTTTAAGCTTGGTATTAAATGCTATCTTGACAATCAGATGACTGAGTTTGAAAGTTATCTAAAAGATTTAAGAAAGACTGAAGAAAATGCTGATGATTTAAGAAGGAACATTGAGGTAAAACTTTATACCAGAACGCTGATTCCTGAAGCACGCGGAGATGTATTGGGATTATTAGAAAGCTGCGATAAGGCATTAAACATTACAGCAGATACTTTACTTGAGTTCTCAGTTGAGATCCCAACCATATTGCCGGAACTTAAAACAGGTTTTTTAGAACTTGCTGAAAGTTCGATTTCCTGTCTTGAAAATACTGTCAGTGGTATCAGGTCTTATTTCAGAAATATTGATGCAGTAAGAGATTATGTAACTAAAGTTCAGTTTTATAGAAGAGAAACAAATAAGATAGCAGAAAAAATTAAACGTGCTGTTTACAGAACTGATAATGATCTGAGTTTTAAAATTCATATTCGTTACTTTGCATTTCATATCGAAAGGATTGCTGAACAGTCTGAAGATGTTTGTGACAGGTTATCAATTGCAATAATTAAAAGGCTGGAGTAGAATTGGACATTTCAGCATTATTTTTCTTATCAAGCGCACTGTTTCTTGGATGGTCTGCCGGTGCAAATAATGCAGCCAACATTTTTGGAACTGCAGTTATTTCAAAAATGGTTAAGTTCAGAACTGCTGCAATTACAGCTGGTATATTTGTAGTGCTTGGTTCAGTTATCAGCGGTGCGGGAACAACAGAAACATTAACAGACCTTGGATCTGTAAATGCTTTAGCAGGAAGTTTTGCTGTTGCAGTTGCTGTAGGTATTTCTATTATTTTGATGATCCGGGCAAAAGTACTGGTTTCATCATCACAAGTAATACTGGGCGGAATTATTGGCTGGAACTTATTTACAGGTTCACCAACTGATAACAATGCTCTTTATAAAATCTTATTTAGCTGGGTTGCATCTCCGGTTATTGCTGCAATATTTGGTTTTATCTTATTCAAGATCATTAAGAATACTGTACTCAAATGGAAAATTCATCTTTTAGAATTAGATACTTATACACGAGTCGGGCTTATTATTGCCGGAGCATTGGCTGCATATTCATTCGGTGCAAATAATATTGCTAATGTGATGGGGATGTTTGTTGGTTCAGCACATCTTCCGGATTTAAATATCGGCAGTGTTTTTACTTTATCCAGTGAACAGCAATTATTTTTCTTTGGTGGAGTAGCAATTGCTGCAGGAATTTTTACTTATGGCGCTAATGTAATGGATACTGTTGGTGAAGATTTTGCTAAAATATCTCCTATAACCGGACTTGTAGCTATTTTAGCTGAGATAATAGTACTCTTTTTATTTACTTCGCAAAGCTTCGAACACTTTTTGTTAGTAAATAATTTACCTGCAATTCCACTTGTTCCGCTTTCTATCACTCAGGCATTTATCGGAGCAATTATCGGAACCGGACTGGCAAAGGATCCTCATTCCATAAACTTCAGAGTGCTTGGTAGAATGGTTGTCGGATGGGCTGTTGCGCCGGTAACATCAGCTTTAATAACAGTTTTATCTCTTTTCTTTATTCAAAATGTTTTTGAACAAACAGTAATACTTCCTGAGCCTTATGAAATAACAAAATCTGTAATAGGCAAATTGGATTCTGAAGGAATCAAAACAGAGATGATAAATGATTTGGTAAATAAAGAGTTTTATTATAAGAAAGAATTTCGTAATGAAATTCTGAAAAGATATAACTATTCTAATGAGCAGTTATATAAAATTTTTACTTATTCTTTAATAGATAGTTTCGTTGTTGATTCCAATCTTATAAACAGCAGATTACGCTCAGATGATTTTTCTGAAGCGGAAATTAATTTTTTGAAATCCCTTCACTCAAAAAGCTACTCGCACAAAATCGATTTTGAAAAAGATGTTTTTCAATCTAATGATTTATGGCAGGATACTGGTGATATATTAACTGATAAGAAAAATGGAAATAAAAAAATAATTATTGAGCAGCTATTCAGAATTAAAAAACCTGATAAATCGAATTATTAGAATTATCGATAATTAAAATTTAGTGGGGAGAATATTTAAATCAGATATAAGCAAAAAATTTTGTTGCTATTCAGAAACTAATTTTAGTAAGATAAAACAGGTTGTTCAGGATATTAGAGTTTATTATTAGTACATTAAAGCAACTCATAATAAATAATTTTATTTAATAACTAATAGTGAGCTTAAAATGAAAAAACTAAATTTATTTTTCATAATTGTTTTTGTGAGTTTACTCGCATCAGAGAGCTTTACGCAAACAGCAACATCAGTTATTTTACCGCAGTATATTCAAGGATTAAATGGAACAAATAACAACAGAGTTCCATTCGTTTTCAGAGCTAAACTTGATGGACTTTTACCAAATACAACTTATAGATTTATAAATCAGATTGTTCGCTCAACTGATAGTCCGACAACAAATGGTGCTGGTAATTGTTTCTTTGTACCATCCAGTATTGATAGTCCTTTTGTCAGAACAACCTCGCCCGATTTAAATGCAGGACCTTATGGATCATTTACTACAGATGCAACAGGTTCTTATACAGGATGGTTTATTACCGAACCAACTGGTAATGCAAGATTTGTCCCGGGCAGTTATATATTTATGAGAATCCGGCTTAATGATGGTGCCGGCGGTACAACTGTTGCAACTCGTCTGACTCTTCCGGATTCAGTTAAAGTCGTAAATCTTTATTCCAGTGCTGCTCCCGGCGATACGGCTTGTACTGGTATTTACGGTCAGTCTTTAGCAACATCAAAAGATTTTGTTTTCTTGTATGATAATGTATCTGGTTCCGGAAGACCAATAGCAAGTGCAACTGTTGAGAATGATGGTATTGATCTGGCGCCTGTAACTTCGTTTGCAATGTTTTATCGTGATAGTGTTGAAAATAAAGTTGGTTATTGGGGAACTATAATTCCCAATGTATTGCCAAATGGTGTAAGAAGAATAGAAAGAAGATTATTTGCTGATGGAAGTTTACATCCGGTTGTTGCTACTGATGCTGATGGTGTCTGGCCAAGCGGTGTAAATACAGTAAGTCCTACTGGAGGAACTGCAGCATTGAGAATTAATGTTACCGATGCTCCTATTCCTGTTGAGCTAGTCAGCTTTTCAGCAAAAGTTCAAAATGGATCTGTAATATTGAACTGGATAACTGCTACCGAGACAAATAACAGTGGATTTGAGATTCAAAGAAATTCAGGTAAAGGATTTGCTGCAATTGGTTTTGTTAACGGAAACGGAACTACAACATCAAAGAAAGAATATTCTTTTGTTGATAAAAATGTTGGTCAGGGCAGCTATTCTTACAGACTGAAACAAATTGATCTGAATGGTCACTATACTTTTTCAAACATAGTAGAAATTAATACTGAGCTGCCAAGAGAATTTAATCTGGCTCAGAATTATCCAAATCCATTCAATCCATCAACAAAAATTAATTTCAGTTTAGCTGTTGATTCTAAAATTAAATTAACGATATACAATTTACTCGGTCAGGTTGTAAATACACTTATAAATAGTAATTATACGGCTGGAAACCATACAGTTAGTTTTAATGCAAATGGATTAAACAGCGGAATTTATTTTTATAAAATTGAAGCATTTGGAATTGATGGACAAAATTTTGTTGCTACCAGAAAAATGATCTTAACCAAA
>Ga0208196_1003807_pt1 | contig 12323 bp, 10 predicted proteins | sample AD_JPNNA7_MetaG_FD_184443 | JGI IMG/M metagenome (GOLD analysis project Ga0208196, IMG submission 184443) | Active sludge microbial communities of municipal wastewater-treating anaerobic digesters from Japan - AD_JPNNA7_MetaG (SPAdes) (version 2) | ecosystem: Engineered > Bioreactor > Anaerobic...
CCACGGCCGAGACGACTCGGCCGATATTGTAAGTGAATCCCTGGAGCGTCGCCCGGATGGACGTCGGGTAGAGCTCGGCCGAAAGGGCGCCGAATCCGGAAAAGTAGCCCGTCCCGAAGAAGGCCACGAAGGGGCCCAGGAACAACAGGGCTGTCGGCGTCCGAACCCCCGAGTAGGCGATGATGAGGACGGCGGCGCAGAGGAGGAAGGCGATGTACGTCCGCTTCCGCCCGAGCCGGTCGCTGATGTACCCGTACGTCAGGTAGCCCAGGAACATCCCGGCCTGCATGAAGATGACCAGGGACGACATGTGCCGGGGAGACAGGCCGATTCCGCCCTGGTCCCGGGAAAGAGAGAGGTAGCCGGGGATCCAGAGGTTGAGCCCCCACCAGCCGAACAGAGTGGCCGCGTTCATGATCGTGATCAGGACGGTCGTTCCCAGGAGGCGGCCCCGGATGATGGAGCGGATGGACGGCCGCGCGGTCTCGGCCTTCGCTTCCCGCTCCCGGTGCTCCACCCAGATGGCCGGCTCTTCGACCTTCGTCTGAATCCAGAACACCAGGAGGGCCGGGAGAACCCCGAAGAAAAAGACGGCCCGCCAGCCGAGCCAAGGGTAGATGACGGCCGTGACCAGCGCGGCCAGGGCGTAGCCGACGGCCCAGGAGCTCTGCATGACGCCGAGGGCTTTCCCCCGGTGCTCGGCCGGCCAGGTTTCGGAAACGAGAGCCGCCCCGCTGGCCCATTCCCCGCCCATGCCCAGGCCGAGAAACACCCGGAAAACGGCCAGCATCGGAACGGACGAGGCCAGGCCGCAGGCCGCGGTGAAAATGGAGTAGATCAAGATGCTAGCCCGGAGGGCGAGCGTCCGGCCCATCCGGTCGGCCACGAGGCCGAAAATCACCCCGCCGGCGGCCGAGGCGACCAGGGTGATCGAGCCCATCAATCCGGCCGTGGCCTTGCTCATGCCCAGGTCCTTCATCAAGTAAGCCAGGACCATGGAGTAGAGCATGACATCGAAGGAATCGAGCATCCACCCCAGCGAGGCGGCCAGCAGCGACCGGCGCGAGGCGGGCGGGGCGTCGCGCAGCCAGCCGAAAAGCTTCGCCGGGGGCTTCATCCGGTCACTTGAGGGCGGCCGCGATCTCGGCGGCCGCGGCGATTTTCGCGTACGTGCCGTTCAGGGCCGCCAGGACGGCCGCCTGGACCGAGGCGGCCGGGACCGTCGTGCGCTTGTATTTCAAGTCGCGCGTCGCGCAGGCATCCTCGGCCAGGACGACCCGGAAGCCGGTGTCGGCGGCATGCCGGACGGCGGCTTCGACGCACATGTGCGTCTGCATCCCGCAGATGACGAGGGTTTCGGCCCGCAGCGCCCGGAGACGGTCCAGGAGATCCGTTTCCCGGAAGGCGTCGGCGTAGTGTTTGATGACGACGGCCTCGCCGGACCGCGGCGCGACGTTGGGGTGGAACGCGTACAGCGGGTCGGGGGCGGACGGTTTTTCCTTGGGCATGTGGGCGACATGGATCACCGGGAGGTTTTTCGCCCGGAACGACTCTAAAAGCGTCTTTGCTTGAAGCGAGGCCTTGACGCTTCCGGCCAGGGGGAGCGTTCCGCCCTCGAAATAGAAGTTCTGGACATCGATGATCAACAGGACCGGCCGCTCGAGCGGGCCGGGAGGCGCGGAGGACGCCGGCGGGGTTTGGGCCGCTCCGGCGGCTGATAGAAGAAGCCAGGCCGCCGCCTGCATCCATCGTCCTCTCATGGACGCCCTCCTAAAAAAAATCCCCGCCCTCCGAATGGAGGGCGGGGATCGGAAATCTTCGGATCTCCGCCGGGATCAGTGTTCGTCGGTCTCCTTCGGGGTGAGCTTGTTCTGCTCGACCAGAAGGCGGAGATACCAGTCGGGGAAGAGCAAGGGAGCGCGCTTCCGGGCCTTCACGTCGTAGATCCAGAGCTTGTTGTATTTGACCATGAGCATATCGCCCAGCTTCCACCAAGCGTCGGTCACGGCGGCGATGTTGTTCAGGCAGTAATCGGTCAGGTATTGGGCGGCCGCGGCCGGGTCTTTCTGGTAGAGCTCCAGGGCGTACTTATCGACCATGGGGGTCCGGACGACGGCCGGCGCCTCGTACTTCTGCTGGGCGGCCCGGACGTCCTGGATGGCGTGGGAGTACACGACCTGGGTGTGGAAGTCCACGTAATCAAAGGCCCAGCGGGTCGCCTCGCGGCTGAACTCGAAATGATCGCCGATCTGGAGCCCGCGGGGAATCTCGGTGATGCCGTTGTAAAGGGGCATGAAGCAGGAGGTATCCTGGAAGCCCATGGCCAGCCAGACGATTCCGCCGATCGGGTCGGGCAAGCCTTTCCGGGCCTGGGTCACGGTCACGTACTCGGCCCGGTTGACGCCGATGATCCGCGGCGTGTTGTAAGCCTTGTCGTCCAGCTTGAAGCCGTAGGGGAGGAAATTCGGGTTGGAGAAGGGTCCGCCCTGCAGGCCGCGGGCCGGGTCGAAGACCGTGCCTTCGCACTTGTCCCGGGTCATGTTCATGACGTCCTGGACGGAAAGCTTCTTCTCGGGCTTGACCGAGAAGGGGAAGTCCATGTTGTTGGTCTCGGGGCCGAGGTTGAGGGAAGGAGCGACGAGGTTGAAGAACCGCCACAGCCGGACGCGGGCTCCGGCGGTCGAGGCGGCGCTGACGTCGTTGGGGGAGTAAGCCTTTTTCCAGTTGAAAGGCTTGCCGCTCTTGGGATCGAAAAGCTTCTGGTCGATCGCCAGCTGGATGACGTTCGGCGAGGCCATGAAGTAATCCTTGTTGTTCAGGTCGATCTCGCCGATCCGGGACTCGTTGGGGCAGACCGAAACGTGGTCGTCGGGGACGCGCTGGGCGCACCAGACCGCGCCGGGTTTGCCGCTGGCCGGCGTCCACAGGGCGCCGACAGGGAAGATTTCGAAGAGCCAGACTTCGTTGGGATCGGCCACGGCCAGCATTTCACCGGAGTCGGTATGCCCGTAGCCGTATTTCTCGGCCAGCGAGCCCATGACCTGGATGGCCTCGCGGGCGGTCCCGCCGCGCTCCATGGCCATGATGGTCAGCATGGTGATGTCGAATTTCGGGGCCGGGGTGTTGTTCTCCAGCTTCTCCACGTTCCCGATGGTCGACTCGCCGATGGAGACCTGCTTGTCGTTCATGTAGCCGAAGGCGCCCAGGATGTAGCCGTACGTATGGGGGACTTCGGGAATTTCCAGGCCGGTGAAGCCGTCCACGGGGACGCGGTCCCACTTGAGGCCGAGGTCGGGCGGCCAGGTCCCGAACTGATCGGAGTAGAAAATCCGGCGCATTTCGCCCGGCTGGTGGTCCTTGGCCGGAACGCGGCGGAAGGTCCAGTCGCACAGGCCGCAGTCGCAGGTGTGGGTCGTCATAACCGACCCGTCGGTCGAGGCGTTCTTGCCGACCAGAATGACGGTACAGGCTTCGAGACGGGGATTGAAGTCCAGGCAGGTCGGGCAGCCGGCCGGATCATCCGGATTCGCGGCCCGGGCCTGCACTCCGTGTCCCATCGCTCCGCCGAGCGTCAAGAGGACGGCGGTCAAAACGGCGAAAAGGGCGGGTTTGTATTTCATGGATTCCTCCGGACGGATACTATAACGGAAGAAATTGGGAGACACAATACCTATGAATCCAATTTCGCCTCTTCCGGTTCCTCCGATGTCAAGGCCATCGAATCCTTGCCGTTCCGGGCGAGGAGGAAACGCGGAGATCAGATGAAAAACAAGCCTCTGAAGAAATTCGGAAAGACAATCCTTGTGAACTCCATTTTTCTTTTTTCTGAAACTCGGGGGAACGTTCCGGAAAATCGGGGGGATGGGTATGGTGTCTCCCTTTTGAACAGCCGCGGGTCAGAAGCAGAAGGACAGCCCGGCGTTGAGGATGAGCAGGTCGGTGCGCGACGTCCGCTCGTCGAAAACGCCGTGGCGGTCCGTTTTGACCAAGTAATCCGCCCGGCCGCCGAAGGCATAACGGGCTCCGAGATCCAGGTTGATGGCCGCGGCCGGACGGCCGTCCCGGTGAACAAAACGGACGACCGGAAGCATGACGCCCGCGCCGGCGCCGCAGGCGAAGGCCGTGTCCGCGGCGTTATTGACGCTGAAGCCGCCGGAGCCGTCGTCGTCCCCGTCTCCGATCCGCGTATCCGTGGTCAGAAGATGCAGCCCGGCGAAGACGTCGAGGTAGGGTCGAATGAGGCCGCGCGCCGGCTGGAGACGAAGGAACACGTTCCAGGCCAGGACGGCGTTGGTCGTCCGGATGTCGACGAGCACGTCGGGATCGAGGATCCCCGGCCAATCCTGCCAGGAATCGAAGCCGTAGATTCCAAAGCCCAGCGATGTTCCGAGGAGAACCGGACTGCCCGAGGGCCGGAAGGCAAACTGGAACGAGCCGCCCCAGATCGTCCGTCCGAGGACGTCATGGAATCCGCCCTGCGGAAGGGCGGGATTGAAGGCCAGTCCGAATTGGAATTCGGGCGGCGCGGCTCCGGCCGCGGCGGCGAGGACGAACGTTAAGATCAAGGCGGAGGAGAGTGTTTTCATGGCGCGCGTCATTTGTTCACCTGTTTATCCCCGGGGCCGCTCCCCGAAAAGCAAGAATTGAGGAGACACAATACCTTTGAACCTCTTTTTGTTTCTTCCGAAACCCGGGAGAACGATCCGGAAAATGAGGGGAATCCGTATGGCGTCTCCTTAGAGGCTCAGAATCCGGGATCGGAGATCTTCTTTTCCGTCCAGGCCCCGAATTTTTTCAACTGGTCCCGGATCTCGTCGGCCTTGCCGACGACGACCAGGACGTAATCGTCCGCTGGAATCAGCCGGGCCGCCGCCGCCTTGGCCGCCTCCGGGCTCGTCGTCTTGACGCCGGCCAAATACCGGTCGTAGTAATCGAACCCGAGGTTGAAATAAGCCAGTTGGACGTACGCGTTGGCCTTGGCGCCGTTCGTCTCGAGGGTCGGCGGGAATTGCCCCTGGATATAATTGCGCGAGCTTTCGACCTCCGCGGGCGTGAATCCGTCCCGGCCGGCTTTCCGGAGCAGGTCGAAGAGAAGGTCGAGCATCTCGCCGATTTTTTCGTTCCGGGTATACGACGCGGCTTGGAACAAGCCGCCGATCCGGTAGGGTTGGAGGCTGCTGTTCGCCCCATAGGTCAAGCCGCGCTTGATCCGCATTTCGGTGGAAAGCCAAGAGGTGAAGCGGCCGCCGAAGAGCGTGTTCATGACCGCCGCCTGCGGAGTGATCTTGTCCCCCAGGGCGTGGCCGGGAGCGCCCAGGATCCAGTAAGCCTGGGTGGCGTCGGGCTTGTCGACGAGAAGAAGCTTCGCCCCGCGCGGCTCGGGGAGGGGAGGGGTCGCCGTGACCGGGACGTCAGCTCCCTTCCAGCCGCCGAGGGCGGCGTTGAGAAGGACGAGGGCCTGCTTCTTTTCGATATCGCCGACCAGGGCCCCGATCGCTCCCTTGGGCCCGTAATACGTCCGGTAATAATCCCGGACGTCGGCCGCGGTCATCTTGACCAGGGATTCGTCCGTCCCCGAGGGGAAATGACCGAGCGGATGCGTTCCGAAATAGGCTTTGAGGAAATAATACCGGACGGCCCGGCCCGGGTTGTCCTTGCTGCTTTTCAGCTCGTTCAGCCGGATGTCGCGGGCTTTTTTGAACTCGTCCTCCAGGAACGCCGGTTCCTTCAGGCAGGCCGCGGCGATGTCCAGGACTCTGGGAAAATGCTCCGACAGGCACTCGGCGCTGAGGGAGGCGTATTCATCGGCCGCCGAAACTCCGGCCCGGGCGCCGAGGAAATCGAGGGCTTCGGCCACGGCTTCAGCGCCCATGGCCGGGGTTCCCTTCATGATCTGGTCGGCCGTCATCCCGGCGATGCCTTCGAAGGCGGAGGGCTCCTGGGCGGAGCCGGCGCCCTTGAGATAAAGGCGGAAGCTGACCATGGGGACTTCGGCCGTCTTCAGGTAATAGACGACGATCCCGTTCTTCAAGGTGAGCTTTTCCGGGACGGGCAGCTTGAAGGCCGCTCCGGCCGCCGAGGCGGCCAGGAAAACCGCGGCCGAAAGGCAGAGAAGGCTCATCCGGGATTTCATTTCCGGCCTCCTTCGGGAACGAGCGTTCCAACGGTCTTGTTGTCGTCGGTGAAGTATTGATTGGCGGCCTCGATGATCTTGGCGTTGGTGACGGCCGCGTAATCGTCCATCAGGGTGAACATTCTCTCGAATCCGCCGTAGGCTGTTTCGGTCTCGGCCAGCTGGTAAGCCTTGCCGGCGATGGTCTGGAGGCTCCGGTAAAAATCGCTCCGGACGGCGTTCAGAACCTTTTGGATCTCGGAATCGGCCAGGCCTTCCTTCTTGATCTTGGCCAGCTCTTCCTCGATCACCGCCTCGATCCGGGCCAAGTCGGCGCCCGGCTTGGGCTTGACGTGCACGGCGAAGAGATAGGGGTCGATGGTCCGGCTCGCCCCGCCGAAAACGCTGCTCGCCAGCTGCTCCTGCCGGACCAGGCGCCGGTAGAGGCGGCTGCTTTCACCGCGGAGGAGAACCCGGCCCAGGATGTCCATGGGAATGGATCCGGGATCATGGACGGCCGGGGCGTGCCAAACGGCCTGGAAGGAGGGGACCTGGGCGTCGCGTTGGATGAACACGCGCTTGGGGCCCATCTGCGGCGGCTCGACGGTGACGACGGCCGGCGGCGTCGGGCCGGACGGGATCGGTCCGAAGTATTTCCGGATCAGCTCGAGGGCCCGGGCCTCGGCGAAGTCGCCGACGAGGATCAGGACGGCGTTGTTGGGGGCGTAATAGGTCTTGTAATAGGCGATGATTTCGTCCCGCCGCCAGCCCTGGATGTCGCTCATCCAGCCGATGACGTCCCAGTGGTAGGGATGGGCCATGATGGCCGTCGCCTGGACGTTTTCAGAGAGAATGGCGTCGTTGTCGTTGTCCACGCCCATCCGCCGCTCGGAGGCGATGACTTGGCGCTCCGACTCGAGGACCTCGGAATCGAACGTCGCGTCCTGCATCCGGTCGGCTTCCATCTCGAGCATCTCTTCCAAGGCGGCCGCGGGAATCCAATCGGTGTATCCCGTCCGGTCCTGGCTGGTCGAGGCGTTGTTCGAGCCGCCGGCGAATTCCATCCTCCGGTCGAACTCTCCCGGCGGGACCTTGGGGGAGCCGTTGAACATCATGTGCTCGATGAAATGGGAGACCCCGGTCAGGCCGGGCCGCTCGTTGCGCGACCCGACGCGGTAATACGTGTACAGGGCGATGTTGGGGATCGTGTGATGCTCGAGGAGAAGGATCTTCAGCCCGTTATCGAGCCGGTGGACTTTGATGTCCTCCTTCCGGAACGAGGCGGAGAGGAGGGCGGCGCCGGCGAAGAGAATCACGGCGCCCGCGGCGACGGCTTTTTTCATAGCGGACCTCCGAAGGATGGCGTTTCCAGGACAATGTAACAGACTCGTCGCCGGTCGGTCAATTTAAGGTATAATAAACCTTCCAATGCGGGAGACGGCATGAGACTGAAGGAGGAATTCAGGCGCTTTTTCAGTCTCCTTGCCGACGAGCTCCACTATACCGCCCAGTACCTCGGATCCCGGCGGGGGGTTTTGCCCGGATCGGTGGTTCAGCAGTTCTATGTCATGGGCTACAAGTCCTTTCCGATCGTCGCCCTGATCACGTTTCTTGTCGGCGTCACGATCTCGCTCACCTCGGCCGCCCAACTGCGGCTCTTCGGGGCGGACATCTACCTGGCCGACCTTATCGGCCTGGCGATGATCAAGGAGCTTGTCCCGCTCATGACCGGGATCATGCTGGCGGGCAAGGTCGGGGCATCCATCACGGCCGAGATTTCGACGATGAAGGTCATGGACGAGATCGACGCCCTCCGGACGATGGGCATCGTTCCGGAGAAGTTTCTGATGGCCCCGCGCCTGATCGCGATCACCCTGGTCGTGCCGCTTCTGGTGGCGATGGCCGATACCGTCGGCGTGGCCGGCGGCGTCCTCGTCGCCCAGGTCGCCTTGGGCACGCCTCCGGCCGTCTTCCTCCGGAAGGTCTTCGACATTGTGACCTTGAGCGATTTCCTGGTGGGAATCGTCAAGACCCTTGTTTTCGGCTGGGCCGTCGTCGTCGGGGCGGGATTCAAGGGCTTCTTCATCGAGCGGGGGGCCGAGGGCGTGGGGAAGGCCACGACCGAGTCGGTCGTCCTGGCCATTTCCCTGATCATCGGCCTCGATTGCGTGTTCGCCTTCATCCTCTACTAAGAGATCATGGAAAACATACGGGCGGTCGACCTCGACGTCGGGTACGGAAGAGAGACGATTCTCCGGAATCTGAATTTCACCCTGCCTCCCGGCCGGATCACGGTGATCGTCGGGGAGAGCGGATCGGGGAAATCGACGCTTCTCAAAACCCTGATCGGGCTGACCCGGCCGCTTCGCGGCGACGTCTACTGGGGGGAGGAGCGGATCGACTATGACTCCGAGCGCATCCTGGGCGCCCTGTATCGGCGGATCGGCGTCCTTTACCAAAACAACGCCCTGCTGAATTCCTTGACCCTCTACGAGAATGTCGCCCTGCCCATCCGGATCCACCGGCCCGAGACCCCCTGGACGGCCGAGGCCGACCGCGTCCGCGAGGTCCTGGGGATGGTCGGCTTGGTCGGGGCCGACCACAAGTACCCGTTCGAGCTTTCGGGCGGAATGCGGAAGCGGGGAGCCCTCGCCCGGTCGATGGTCCTCGGGCCGGAGATCGTCTTCTGCGACGAGCCGTCGGCCGGTCTTGATCCTCTCACCGCCTTGGGGCTGGACGACCTCCTCCGCTCGCTCCAGAGATCCCGCGGGGTGACGTTCGTCGCCGTGACGCACGAGCTGCGGTCGATCGGGCGGATCGCCGACCGCATCCTCCTCCTCCGCGGCGACGGGATCCATTTCGACGGGACGTTGGCGGAGATGGAGGCGTCGGAGGATGAATATCTGCGATCTTTCTTCCTGAGGACGGACCGTCATGCTGACTAAAGAACAAAAAACGCGCTTGGGGATCTTTTGGGTCGTCTCGGTCGCGCTGCTTCTTTTTCTGGCCGGGATGCTCATTGTCCCGGCTTTCCGGAATAAGGGCCTGCCCTACACGATCAACATCAAGGGGGCATCGGTCAACGGCCTCTCCGTCGGCGCTTCGGTCAAGTATCAGGGAGTGGATGTCGGAAAGGTCCGGGAAATCCGCGTCAATCCCGACGACTTGAGCTCCATCCTTGTCGAGATCGGCATCGTCCGGGAGTTCCCGGTGAAGCAGGACATGACGGCGACGTTGACGATAACGGGGATCACCGGACAGAAGTTCATCGAGCTTTCCGGCGGGAGTTCGGATTCCCCCCTTCTCGCGCCCGGCGGGGAGATCCCTCCGGCCCGCGGCTTGGGGGAGAGGGCCGAGGACATCGTGGCCAACATCGAGGGAGCGATCAAAAGCGTCAACGAGCTCCTCAACGCGGAGAACCGGGCCAAGATCGACCAGGTTCTGACCGCCTGGCACCGGAGCACCGAAGTGGTCTCCCGCGTCCTCGAAAGCAAGGAGATGAACTTGACCGGGGCCATCGACAATATCGAGAAAGCCTCCCTCGAGTTCGGCGAGGTCACCGAGAACCTCCGGAAGATCACCGAGGATCTGTCCGCCCTGACGGGGACTCTGGACGCCAAGGGCGGCTCGATCCTCGACAACATCAATCAGCGCTTTTCCGAGGAGGAGATGGGCAAGGTCCTGACCAACCTCGAGTCGTTCATCGCCGAAGCGAACGCGAGTCTCAAGACGATCGAGAACGTCTTGATGATCCAGCAGTCCGACCTCCGCCGGACGGTCGAGAACCTGGGGGTGGCCGTGGATAACCTCTCCGCTCTCGCCCGGACCCTGGCCGAGGATCCCATGATGCTTATTCGAAGCAAAAAGGAAAAGAAGTGATGAAAAAAGCATGGCTTCTTGCCGCCGTCATCCTGGCCGGCGCGGGTTGCTTCGCCGCTCACGCCAAGCGTTATTTCGACCTGGGGGTCCCGGTCTCCGGCCCGGCCGGGCCGGCCTTTGACCGGACTTTGTTTCTCGACCGGCCGGTCGTCGAGGGGATCTATGACGACTTCCGGATCGTCTACCGGATCTCGCCGACGGAAATCAACTATTACGCCTATAACTTTTGGGCCGAACGGCCCTCCCGGCTTGTTCGGGACATGATCCGGGACCGGCTCGTCGCGGGACGGAGGTTCCGGAGGATCGAGATGGAGCCGGGGAAGGAACCGGCCGACTGGACCTTGAGGATCAAGATTTTCCGCATCGAGGAGGAAGACCGGGTGGATCGCTGGTACGGCCGGCTGGCGATGTCCCTGGAAGTGGTCGACCCGGTCTCCGGCGCGCTGATCGCCGCCCGGACCTTTGACCGGCTCGAGCCGCTGGCGGAGAAAGACGCCGGCCTCCTGGCCGGGGTGATCTCGGAGATCCTGGCCGAGGAGCTCGACGCGTTTCTCGGCGAGCTGGCCGCAAAACGGCTATAAGGTGTCCGGTTCGTCGGACTTCAAATGAACTGGCTGACGAGGACTACGAGGATCAACAGCGGGCAGACGTACTTGATTGCTAGGATCCAGATCCGCGCCAAACGAAAGCCGGCGCCTTCGGCGGAGATCTCTGCGAGAGCCTTGTCCGTCTTCCAGACATGTACCACGAAAAGGGCGATCAAGAGGGAGCCGACGCTCACGGAGATATTCCCCCAAACCTTGTCCCACAGCGAAAGAAAATCGATGTGAAACGCCGGCAGGCGACTGAAGAATTTCACGCTGCCGCCGGAGAGGGACGAGGGAATGCCGAACAGGAGAGCCGCTCCCCCCGTCAGCCATGCGGCCCGGCGGCGAGTCAATTTCTTCTCGTCGATGAGGAAGGACACCGGAATCTCGAGGAGGGAGATGGTCGAGGTCAAGGCGGCCAAGGCCAGCATGACGAAAAAAAAGGCCCCAAACAGCGTGCCTCCGGGGATTTTGCCGAAGATCACCGGAAGGATGGCGAACACCAGCCCGGGACCCTGGTCTGGCGCCATGTTCTGTGAAAACAAGGCCGGAAAAATGATGAAGCCGGCCAGGAGGGCGACTGAAGTGTCGATAACCGCCACCCAGGCGGCCGAGGCGACCAGCTTTTCTTTCTTGCTCAAGTAGGATCCGTAGGTCAGCATGGCTCCCATCCCCAGGCTGAGGCTGAAGAAAGCCTGTCCCATTGCCTCCAGAAACACCCGACCGTTGATTTCCGAGAAGTCCGGCTTCAGGTAGAACGCCAACCCCCTCTCGGCCCCGGGCAGGGTCAGCGAATAAACCATGAGCAGGATAAGGATCGCGAACAGCGCCGGCATCATCACTTTCGAAAATTTCTCCAGGCCGGCTGAGACGCCCTTGCTGACGATGGAAACGGTCAGGAAGATGAATATCGCGAGCAACAGCAGTTGCAGTCCCGGCGAAGCGATGAACCGGCTGAAGACGGCGACGACATCGTCTTTTCCGGTCGATTTAAACGTTCCGCCCAACGTCTTGACAAAGTAGCCCAGCGTCCAGCCGGCGATCACCGAATAGAAGGAGAGGACCATCACCGCCGTGACCACATTCAAGTAACCGATCCAATGCCATTTCGTCCCCGGCCGGATCGCCCGGAACGCCCCGACCGCGTTTTTTCCCGTGGCCCGGCCGAGGGAGAGCTCAGCCAGCATGACCGGCAGCCCCAGAACGATCACGCAGGCGATATAGATCAGCACGAATAGCGCGCCCCCGTTCTTTCCGGCGAGATAAGGGAAACGCCAGATGTTGCCCAGGCCGACGGCCGAACCAGCGGCGGCAAGGATAAAGCCGACGTGTGAGCTCCACTTACCTCGAGATGCCATGTTGCCTCCGTTTGCCGCTTATTAACACATAGGCTTGGCCGAAGTCAACGCGGGGAAATTTGGGACGGAACCGGGCGGAATAGCGGAGTTACCCGGCCGGTTCCGGCGGCTCGATGTGGATCAAGACCCGGCCGACGCGCGGAATGTCGCGCCGGAGGGCCATCTCGAATCGCTCGCTGAACTTATGGGCCTCGGCCAGGGGCGTGGCGGGATCGACGCTGCAGTGAAAGGAGACGCAGACTTCCCCGACGGTCTCCTCGATCAAGATGTGGTGCGGATCGCAGACGATCCCCATCTCCTCGGACAGCTCAGCGATCCGCCGGCGGATGGCCCGGTCCTCGCCCGGAGGAAGGGGGGCGATGGAGGCTTGGCCGCCGACCGGTTCCA